>Ga0209526_10003109_pt1 | contig 11275 bp, 6 predicted proteins | sample JacPinW_OM2H0_M1_FD_188566 | JGI IMG/M metagenome (GOLD analysis project Ga0209526, IMG submission 188566) | Forest soil microbial communities from Algoma, Ontario, Canada - Jack Pine, Ontario site 1_JW_OM2H0_M1 (SPAdes) (version 2) | ecosystem: Environmental > Terrestrial > Soil > Boreal...
CCGCGCGGCGTGCGAACGTGATCGTAGATATATGCCTCAGGCATGACGCCCTCCTGGTATGAGGATCATAATATATAGGCGAATTGGAAGATGTCGCGGATCTATTCAAACGACGTCGGGAAGATTTCTCCGGTCAGAACGCTTCCGCCGCCAATTCCATGGTGGTCGCGCTTCCGGTCTGGATGCGCGCAAGATGCAGCGCGGTTTCCGGCAGCATCCGTTCCATGAAGAAGCGGCCGGTCACCAGCTTGGTTGTCAGATAGGGCGTCGCGCCGCTGGCCGCAATCTTGTCCAATGCCACTTTCGCCATCCGCGCCCACATATAGGCGAAGGTGACGAGGCCGAACAATTGCATGTAATCGGTGGCGCCAGCACCGGCATTGTCCGGTTTCATCATCGCATTCTGCATCAGCCAGGTGGTGGCCTGCTGCAGATGGCCGAGCGCCATGCTGAGCGGCGCGACATAGGGCTTCATCGCTTCGTCGGCGCCGTGATCCTTGGCGAACGCAGCCACCTCGCCGAAGAAGGCCATCACGGCGCGGCCGCCTTCGCGCGGCAATTTGCGCCCGACGAGGTCGAGCGCCTGGATGCCGTTGGCGCCCTCATAGATCATGGCGATCCGGGCATCGCGCACGAACTGCTCCATGCCGGTTTCGGCGATATAGCCGTGGCCGCCGAACATCTGCTGCGCCAGCACCGCATTGGAAAATCCCACATCGGTCAGAACGCCCTTCATGACCGGCGTCATCAGCCCCATGTGATCGTCGGCCTCCTGGCGATCCCTAGGGTCGCTCGATCTGTGGGCGACGTCGCTTTTCAGCGCGGTCCACACCACCATCGCGCGGGCCGCCTCGTTGAAGGCTCTGATCGTCAGCAATGTGCGGCGCACATCGGGATGCACGATGATCGGATCGGCCGGCTTGTCGGGCGCCTTCGCACCCGAAAGCGAGCGGCCCTGCAGACGATCGCGGGCATAGGCCACGGCGTTCTGATAGGCGACCTCGGATTGCGCCAGTCCCTGCACCGCGACACCCAGCCGCGCCTCGTTCATCATCACGAACATGCCCTGCATGCCCTTGTTTTCCTCGCCGATCAGCCAGCCGGTGGCGCTGTCGTAATTCATCACGCAGGTGGAATTGCCGTGAATGCCCATCTTGTGTTCGATCGAGCCGCAGGTCACGCCGTTGCGCGCACCCAGCGATCCGTCGGCATTGACCAGGATCTTCGGCACCACGAACAGCGACACGCCCTTGATGCCGCTGGGCGCGCCCTCGATTCTGGCCAGCACCAGATGGATGATGTTTTCGGTGAGATCGTGCTCGCCGGCGGAGATGAAAATCTTGGTGCCCGATATCTTGTAGCTGCCGTCGGCCTGCTTGACGGCCTTGGTCCGCAGCAGGCCGAGATCGGTGCCGCATTGCGGCTCGGTCAGGTTCATGGTGCCGGTCCATTCGCCGGCCACCATCTTCGGCACGAACATCGCCTTCTGTTCGGGCTTGCCATGCACGATCAGCGCCGCCGTCGCCCCCATGGTCAGGCCGCCATACATCGAAAACGCCATGTTCGCCGAGCACTGGAATTCGGTGACGGTCTGGCTCAGCGTGACCGGCAGGCCCTGGCCGCCATATTCGGTCGGCGCCGAAAGCCCGAGCCAGCCGCCCTCCGCCACCTGCCTGTAGGCTTCCTTGAAACCTTTCGGGGTGGTCACGCTGCCATCGTCGTGGCGGACGCAGCCCTCGATATCGCCGCCGCGATTGAGCGGCTGCAACACCTGTTCGCTGAGTTTCGCGGCCTCGTTCAGAACGGCCTCCCGCACGTCGGCGGAGGCGTCGCTGAAACCGGGCAGATTGTCATAGCGGTCGATCTGGAACACATCGTTGAGCAGGAAGCTGACGTCTTCCAGGGGGGCTTTATAGCTTGGCATGATGTCCTCTCGGCTCGCTGACGAGACCTCGTTTAGGGAAGATTTTGCAGCGCAGCAATCGTCCAGTTGCAAAAAGGCGACCTTAGACGGTTCCGGACGTCCAAGGCAGCCGTAAGGCAGCTATCAAGCCCGCCATTGCGACAACATGACCGGCGGCGGCCGCCCGCCGACGGTCAATTTCGCTTGCCACGCAACTTTCAACTCCCGCTGGCTGATTCTTTAACCCGTTCTTTACCGTATCACGAAAAAGTCGATGCCAGAGGCAGACGACCTGCGCGGAATTCTATTGTCTCCCACGTGGGACGCGCGGGGAGGCTGAAGGCGCAAGTGTCGCGCCGGATTCGGAACCGGACGAGAGCATGAATTCGCGCCTATCGTGGAGTGTTGAGGGCATCGATCCATCCGTTCGCGAGAGGGCCGAGGCCGCCGCGCGGCGCGCCGGCATGACGCTCAGCGACTGGCTCAATTCCACCGTCGGCGATTTCACCCCTCCCAACCTTGGTAGCCCCACCGATCAACCGCCGGTGCCGCCGATCCGGGAAACCCCTGACGTCCTGGACATTCACCAGCGGCTGGATTCAATCACCCGCCAGATCGAGCAGATCTCGCGCCCGGCGCCGCACAGCGAGGCGCTTCGCAACGGCGCCGTGCGCGGCGAGTCGGCTGTTGTCGCCCGGCAATTGAACGAGGCGATCTCGCGCCTCGACGCGCGGCTGTCGCAGATCTCCAATCCGATGCCGGCCAAACCAGCCAAGCTCATGGACGACCAGCTCGACCTGGTCGAGCGCGCGGCGGCCCAGGTCTATCGCCCCTCTCCCCCGATCAGCCCCGCGTCACTCGACGTGGCGGTCGCAGAGATCGCCGCACGCCAGAACGAACTCGACAGCGCACCACGATTCCTGCCGCCGCGCAGCGCGCCGCCGATGGTGCCCGCAACGCCGGCGGGGCCGGACTTTTCCGCACTCGAGCGCCATCTGATCCAGATCACCAGCCAGATCGAAGCGCTGCAGCATCCGGACGGCATCGAGCAATCGATCGCCGCGTTCCGCGCCGAATTGGCCGAAATTCGTCACGCCATTACCGAGGCGATGCCACGCCAGGCGATCGAATCGATCGAAAACGAAGTCCGCGCGCTGTCCCGCCGCATCGACGACACCCGCCAGAGCGGCATCGACGATTCGGCGCTGGCAGGCATCGAACGCGCGCTCGGCGAAATTCGCGAGGTGCTGCGCTCCCTGACGCCCGCGGAGCAGCTCGCCGGCTACGACGACGCGATCCGCAATCTCGGCGCCAAGCTCGACCTGATTTTGCGCGCCAGCGAAGATCCCTCCACGGTCCACAAGCTCGAAAGCGCCATCGCAGCCCTTCGCGCCATCGTCTCCAATATCGCGTCCAACGACGCGCTGGCGCGACTCAGCGACGACGTGCACACTCTGTCGTCAAAGGTCGATCAGCTTGCCCGTTCCGAAGGCCCCAGCGATTCGTTTACGATCCTCGAGCAGCGCATCGCCGCGCTCGCCTTGACACTGGAAAGCCGCGAGCAGCCCAGGCCAAGCGAAAGCTCCGAGCAGCTCGAGGGCGCTCTGCGGGCGCTGTCGGACCGCCTCGACCGCATGCCGGTCGGCAACGACAACGCCTCGGCTTTTGCCCATCTCGAACAGCGCGTATCTTATTTGCTCGAACGCCTGGAGGCGTCCACCGATCACCGCGCCGGCCATCTCGGGCGGGTCGAGGACGGATTGCAGGAGATTCTGCGCCAGCTCGAAAACCAGCAGGCGAAGTTTGCCGGGGTGGCCGAAAGCAGCCGACCCCCGGCCGAGCCGGCCGACAGCGGCGTGATCGATATCGTCAAGCGCGAATTGTCCGATATCCGCTTCAGCCAGACCGAAGCCGGCCGCCATACCCAGGAATCCCTCGAAGCCGTCCACAGCACGCTCGGCCATGTGGTCGATCGGCTGGCGATCATCGAAGGCGATCTGCGCACGGTTCGCGTCCAACCGGTTACACAGCAGCCGGAAACGCCGCCGGCACCTCCATCCGCACCAGCGGCTGCGCCCGCCATCGCGATAGCGCCGCAACCGAAGCCTGAATTGCCGAATCCGGCCGCGTCGCAGAGCCATTTCGCCACCGCGCCGCGCGAATTCCAGGCCGCGCCGATCCAGCTGCCGGCGCTGGCCGCTGCGGCGCCAAGGGCCATCAGCGAGATTCTGGACCAGCATGCGGCGCCGCCGCGCGCCACGATCGAGCCGGGCCTGCCGCCCGATCACCCGCTCGAACCGGGAACACGTCCTTCCGCGCGAGTGCCGTCGCCGTCGGAGCGCATTGCCGCCTCCGAAAGCGCGATCAGCGAAATTACCACGGGCACGCGCGAGCCAAGCAGCACTTCGAATTTCATTGCCGCCGCGCGCCGCGCCGCCCAGGCCGCCGCGGCCGCGCCGCCCGTCGACAAGCCCGCCCGCGGCCCGCTCAAGGATCCCGCCCGCGACAAGGCGAAGGTGAAGTCGACGGAAGCATCGACGGTCACCTCCAAGATTCGCTCGGTGCTGGTCGGCGCCAGCGTGGTGATCATCGTGCTCGGCACGTTCAAGCTGGCGATGACGCTGCTTGACAGCGGCAGCGTTCCGGCGTTGCCGGCGACAGAGAGTTCGAGCGAGCAGACACCTTTAATTCAATGGCCCGCGGAGGACGCCGCCAAGCCGGCGGCGCCGGCACCGGCGATGCCTTCGATGACGTCGCCGACGCCGATCGGGCGGCAATCGTTCAATGGGTCCGCGCCGAATGCCTCCGAAGGCACCGCGTCGGCCGAAATCCTGCCGAACGCGGCGACACCATCCGCTTCGCCGCTCTCCACCAGCGACATCACCGGATCGGTTCCGATCGCGCAGGTAGCGCCAACCAGTCACAAACTCACGATGGTGCAGGTCCCACCGACGGAAAGATTGCCGGACACCATCGGCGGCCTGCTATTGCGCACGGCCGCGCTGAAGGGCGATCCTGCAGCGGCCTATGAGATCGGCCTGCGCTTTGCCGAAGGCAAAGGCGTTGCGTCGAATTTGGATGAGGCCGCGAAATGGTATGACCGCGCGGCGCAGGCCGGCGTGGTGCCGGCGGTGTTCAGGCTGGGGACCTTCTACGAGAAGGGTCTCAGCGTGAAAAGGGACATTGATATCGCGCGCCGCTACTACATGCAGGCGGCCGAGCGCGGCAACGCCAAGGCGATGCATAATCTGGCCGTGCTCGATGCCGACGGCGGCGGCAAGGGCGCCAACTACAAGGACGCGTCGTATTGGTTCCGCAAGGCGGCCGAGCGCGGCGTCGCGGACAGCCAGTTCAACCTCGGCATCCTCTATGCCCGCGGCATCGGCGTCGAACAGAACCTGGCCGAATCGTTCAAATGGTTCAGCCTGGCGGCGGCGCAGGGCGACGCGGACTCGATCCGAAAACGTGACGATATCGCCAAGCGGCTCGACGCCCAGTCGCTGGCTGCGGCCAAGCTCGCGATCCAGACCTTCACGCCAGAACCGCAGCCCGACGACGCCATCAACGTGGCGGGGCCGGCCGGTGGTTGGGACTCCTCGCCGGCACAGGCAGGTGCGGCAAAGCCCGCGGCCAAGCCGGTTTTGACCAAGCGCGCCGACCGTTGATCTGTATCGTTCGCCACACTTGAAGGCGCGCGGCCGGCTGCATCAAAAAAGCCGTTGCAAGCGGATTCTTTAGTCCCTCCCATGGTCGATTTCGGTTATGCAGGGGCGCGGCATTTGACCCTCGTTCGCGCCTGTCCCGTGCGGACGAATCCCACTTGCTCGATCAGAAATCTTGCCGTGAGCGGTTTCGACCAGCTTCAAGGCTAAATCCAAGAAGCAAACGCGCGTGCAGCTTTACCTTCCAATCGCCGACATTCCGGTCAATGTTTTCCTCATCCTGGCGATGGGCGCGGCGGTCGGTTTCGTGTCCGGCATGTTCGGCATCGGCGGCGGATTTCTGATGACGCCGCTGTTGATTTTCATCGGCATTGCGCCCGCGGTCGCGGTGGCTTCCGTCGCCAGCCACATCGCGGCCTCGTCGTTTTCCGGCGCCATCTCCTATTGGCGCCGCCGTGCCATCGATCCGGCGCTGGCGCTGGTGCTGTTGACCGGCGGCACCATCGGCACCGCGCTCGGCGTATGGACCTTCACGCTGCTGCGCTCGCTCGGCCAGCTCGACCTCATGATTGCGCTGTCCTACGTCCTGCTGCTGACCGCGGTCGGCGGCTTGATGTTCTGGGAGGGCCTGCGCGCGATCCTGCGGACGCGGCGCGGCATGGCGGTACCGATGCGCCGCTCCGGCAGCCATGGCTGGATCCATGGCTTGCCGCTGAAGATGCGCTTCAAGCGCTCCAAGATCTATCTGTCGGTGATCCCGGTCGTGGTGGTCGGCCTGATCATCGGCTTTATCGGCGCGGTGATGGGCATTGGCGGCGGCTTCATCCTGATCCCGATCATGATCTATCTGCTGCGGGTGCCGACCTCGACGGTGATCGGCACCTCGATGGTGCTGACGCTGGTTACCATGGTGTTTGCCACCATGCTGCACGCGGTCACCAACCATCTCGTCGACGCCGTGCTGGCGCTGATCCTGATGATCGGCGGCGTGACCGGTGCGCAGTTCGGCGCCCGCGCCGGCCAAAGGATTCGCGGCGAACATCTGCGGCTGCTGCTCGGACTGCTGATTCTGGCGGTCGGCATCCGGTTTGCGATCGAACTGGTGATCCGTCCCGACGATCTCTTCACCATCCGGGAAACCGGAGGCGCCGGATGATCGCGCGTATCTCACTTGCGGCGGTCGGCCTTGGGCTGGCGCTGGGCGCGGCTTTCGCGCTATCGCCCGCCCATGCCGAGCGGCTGATCGTCTCGGTCTCGAACCACCGGGTGACGGTGACGCCGAACTATTCCGGCGAGGAGCTGGTGCTGTTCGGCTCGGTCGAAAGGGATGCAACCGCGCCTTCGACCCACGGCAATTACGATCTGGTGGTGACCGTCTCCGGACCGCGCGCCGACATGGTGACGCGACGCAAGGAACGCAGATTCGGCATCTGGATCAACACCGACTACCGGCAGTTTCTCGGCGTTCCGACCTATCTGGCGTTGTTTGCCAACCGTCCGTTCGACGCCATCGCTTCGCCGGAAGTGCAGCGGCGCCAACAGCTCGGTCTCAACAATGTGCTGCTCACCCAGCGCGTCGGGCCTGATTATGCCGACGTGGTGCCGAACGATGCGTTCCGCAGCGCCTTTGTGCGGCTGCGCTCCGAACATGGCCTCTATCGCGAGGCGACTTCGGCGGTGACATTCTTGACGCCGACATTGTTTCGCACCGGCATTCCGCTGCCCGCCGAGGTGCCGATCGGCACCTACGACGTCGAAATAAAACTGTTTTCCGATGGCGCCTTGGTGACGCGGGCTGAATCCGCGTTCGAAATCGTCAAGGTCGGATTCGAACAGTTCGTCGCCAACACCGCGCGGCAGAACGGCCTGGTCTATGGATTGGTCACGGCCTTCATGGCGATGATGACCGGCTGGATGGCCTCGATCGTGTTTCGCAAAGATTAAGATTTTCCGAGAAAAATCCCGACCGACATTGCCACAACGCTGAGCAGCATCGCCGCGGTCGAGAGCCAGCCCAGCCAATGGAGCGGGCCGCCGATCACAAAGCGGCCCATCACCTCCTGGCGACGCGACATGATCATCAGCAGCACCATTACCGGGACGGCGAGCACGCCGTTGACCACCGCGCTCCAGTACAAAGCCGAGATCGGATTGATCGCGGTGAAGTTGAGCGCGATCCCGATTGCGGCCGACAGCGCCAGCACCGCATAGAACGCAACCGCCTCCTTCGGCTTGCGCGCGAGCCCGACCGGCCATTTCCGCCCCTCTCCCACGGCGTAGGCGGTAGCGCCTGCGAGCACCGGAATGGCCAACAGCCCGGTGCCGACGATGCCCAGCGCAAAAATCACTTCCGCGAATGTTCCGGCGATCGGGCGCAGCGCTTCGGCCGCTTGGGCCGAGGTCTGGATATCGGTTTTGCCGGCGGCATGCAGCGTCGCTGCGGCGGTGACGATGATCGACAGCGCGATCAGGTTCGAGAAGGCCATGCCGACGACGGTGTCGGCGCGAATGCGATGAAATTCCTTTTGCGCGCCATATTGCCGCTCGATCAAGGGATGCTTGGTGGCATCGACGCGTTGATCCTCGGCTTCCTGCGACGCCTGCCAGAAAAACAGATAGGGCGAGATCGTGGTGCCGAAAATGGCGACGATGGTGGTGAAATAGTCCGCGCTCCAGGTGATGCGCGGGACGAGAACACCGGCAAGCGCCTGGCTCCACGAAATATGCGCAAAGGCGAGCGCCCCGACATAGGCGAACAGGCTGAGCGTCAGCCATTTCAGCACCGACACGTAGCGCTTATAGTCGAGAAAGATTTGCGCGACCACCGACGTCACCCCGAACGCCACCACGTAAACAATGCCGGGCCCGCCGATCAGGAGTTTTGTCGCATCCGCCATCGCGCCCAGATCAGCCGCGATGTTGATGGTGTTGGCGATGAACAGCAGCGTTACCGCCCCATTGAGCAGCAGCACCGAATAATGCCGGCACACATTGCCGGCAATGCCGTGTCCGGTGACCCGGCCCACCCTTGCCGAGATTTCCTGGATCGCCGTCATCAACGGAAACGTCAGCAGCATGGTCCAGCCGATGCCGTAGCCGAGCTGCGCGCCGGCCTGGCTATAGGTGCCGATGCCGGACGGATCGTCGTCGGAGGCGCCGGTGATCAATCCCGGTCCGAGCGCCTCGAGCAAGGCGCGCACACCAAACGGCTGGCGGGCCCCAGTCTTCGGTGTCGGCTTTTGGCCACCGGACTTTTGATGATTCTTGTTGTCGTTCTTGCGATCGGTTTTTTTGCGATGTGCCATGCCCAGGTCCAGCCGCCGCGACAACGATCCCGACAGGTTTCGGTTCCTCGCCGCGAACTTGCCCGAGGGCGCCGGGCGCGGCAAGCAAACCAGGCGGGGGGCTCGTGAACCGCACCCGGCTTTGGCGCGAAGGCTAGTCGGCAGCCGGTCCCACCCAGTTCGCGCGGGATCGGATCACGGCTGTGAACGCATCCACCAGCGGCGTCGAGCGGCCATAGGCGATCGCCAGTTCGTATTCGACCGGCGTGCCTATTCCGGTGAGATCGCGAAACACCACGCCCGGCCGGTTGGCGGTTGCGATGATGCGGGTGACGAGGCCAACCCCCATGCCGCCGGCCACCAGACTGGCGATGGTATCCATCTGCGAGGCCTGCTGGCCGACCCGCGGCACGAAACCGGCCTGCGCGCAGGCGGTGAGCACGCGTTCGTGCAGGCCCGGCCCCTGCCGCGCCGGAAAAATGATCCAGTCTTCGGACGCCAGATCCGACAGCGAGATCGATTGCAGTTGGGCGAGCGGATGGTTTTCGGGAAGTGCCGCCACCATCTGGTTTTTCGCCAGCACCTCGACGCTCAGTCCGTCGGCATCGCGAAGCGGAGGAATCACAAAGCCGACGTCGGCTTCATCGGTCTGGATTTTGGTGACCTGCTGCGCGGTCTGCGCTTCGGTGAGGATCAATTCGACGTCCGGATATTGTTCGCGAAACGCGCGCAGGATGGCCGGCAGGATTTCCCGGGCTGCGCTCGACACAAATGTCACCCGCAACGCGCCGCTCAGGCCCGCACCGGCGCGGCGCGCCGCGGCGACCGCGCGCTCCGCCTGCATCACCGTGCGTTTGCATTCCTCGAGAAACACCCGGCCCGCCGGCGTCAGGCGCGCGATACGATTGGTGCGCTCGATCAGCAGTGTTCCCAGTTCTTCCTCGATCTGTTTGATCGTGACCGTGAGCGGCGGCTGCGCCATGTGCAAACGGTCGGCGGCGCGGCGAAAACTGAGTTCTTCTGCAACGGCGATAAACTGTCGAAACTGACGCAGCTCGATCATACCCTGGCCCGACGTCCCCCATTTCCATTGCGAACAGGGTATCGGATCAAGGCAAAAAACACGAACGAATTTAGGCAACCGACCCGCTTCGGCGGCCGGGCTTGCTTGCTCAGGTAACCGTCAATTTCTTCACTGGCGTGGGATCGAGGTTGAAAATGCGCGCCGCGTTCAGCCCGAGAATGTTGCGCTTGGCCTGTTCGGTCAAGAACGGCAGATCGCAGATTTCCTGCGGCAGGTCGAAATCGAAATGCGGCCAGTCCGACGCGAACATCAGCTGGGTTTCGGCCCTGATCATCTCGAAGGTATTTTCCAGCGCCTTCGGATGCGTCGTCTCCATCGGCTGGGTCGTATAGAAGCAATTGTGGTTCATGTACTCGCTGGGCATGCGCTTGAGCTGCGGAGCCTCGGAGGGGCGCATCAGATACTGGTCGTCGAGCCGCTGCATCAGGAAGGGCACCCACGCCAATCCGCTTTCGACCCACAACGTCCTGAGTTTCGGGAAGCGCTCGGGAATCCCGTTCAACACCCAGTTCGTCATATGGACCATGTTGCACCACACGAAGCCCAGCGCGTGCATGCCGAGAAACCGGTTCACGGTCGCCAGCGAGGGATCCTGCCAGTGGTAGCCGGCGTGAAACGCCAGCGGCTTGCCGCGCTCCTCGATCATGGAATAGAGCCGCATATAGTCGTTGTGGTGCACCGGCTTGTTGCGGGTGCTGGTCACGCAGAAGCCGATCACGCCCTTCTTGTCGCCCAGTTCCTCGACGGTCCGCTCGGCCTCTTCAGGCGTATTGAACGGCAGATAGATCAGGGATTTTATCCGGTCGTCGCCGGACAGAATGCGATCGATCAGCCAGCGATTATAGGCGCCACCGAGCCAGACTTCCATTTCCGGCTGGGGGTGCATGCCGAGAAACAGCATCGGCGTCGGAAAGACCACCATGTTGTCGATGCCGAGCGAATCCATCGCCCGACGCGTCAGGATAACGTCACGATGGACATCGGTTTCCTCGACGATTTCCCGCTGACCGTCCTGGTGCGGGATACGTCCACCGACCGACTGGTAACGAAGCCCGAGGTCGCCGTTCAGCCCATAGGGCGGTGCGCCGAGCCGCTCCGCCTGAAATCGCATCGCGTTATCGCGGACCACGGGATCCTCGATGTAGGTGACGATCTCCTTCCAGGACACCGTTTCGACGTGGTGGGCGTCGATGTCGCAAACGAACCAGTCCTGCAGACCGCGCTTGAGCGCGTTGCGCCTGGCATGGGCGAGGATGTCGCGTGTATCGGTATGAACGTCGATCTGTTGTACGGCAGCGTATTGCGGCCCGAACTTGCCTTGAATATTCATGATGCTTCTTTC
>Ga0209526_10003110_pt1 | contig 11275 bp, 12 predicted proteins | sample JacPinW_OM2H0_M1_FD_188566 | JGI IMG/M metagenome (GOLD analysis project Ga0209526, IMG submission 188566) | Forest soil microbial communities from Algoma, Ontario, Canada - Jack Pine, Ontario site 1_JW_OM2H0_M1 (SPAdes) (version 2) | ecosystem: Environmental > Terrestrial > Soil > Boreal...
GATCCACTCCGGACGTCCGATCGCGCGACAGAGGTCGGGCCAGTGCCGCTCACCCTCGAGCCCGATGAGCCAGAACCACCGCCCGTCGCGGTCGCGGTAGTTGTTGATCACCGGGTTGCCCATGGTCTCGCGGGTTGCGACTCCGATGGGGACGCCGAAGCGCAACGCCGTGTTCACGTCGAAGCCGATCGTGTAGATCCCTTGCCGGAGCAACGACGTCGACACGAGTTGACCGCGGCCGGTTCGTTCGCGCGCGACGAGCGCGGCGCACACACCCGCCGCGAGGCTCATGCCCGCCGAGTGGTCGCCCATGCCACCCCGCTGGTACGGCGGCGTGCCGCCCGGCGCCGTCAGCAGGCCCGCGATGCCCGAGCGGGCCCAGAACGCGCCGATGTCGTACGCGGCGCGGTCGCGGTCGGGCCCGTGGAGCCCGTAGCCGGTGATCGCGGCGTACACGAGGTTCGGGGCGCGCCGGGCAACCGTCTCGAAGTCGAGCCCGGCCCGCCTCAGTCCCGCCAGTCGCACGTTGGTGACGAACACGTCGGCGGTGTCGAGCAGGCGGTAGGCGAGCTCGCGTCCGTCGTCGGTCGCGAGATCGATCACGATGCTGCGCTTGGAGCGGTTGTCGAGCTCGAAGGGCGGGTTGAACGGCAGATCACCACCGAGCATCGAGGCGAACGACCGCGCCGGATCACCGGTCGGCGGCTCGATCTTCACGACGTCGGCGCCCCAATCGGCCAGGATCCCGCCCGCCCCGGGCCCCGCGACCCACACGCCGAGCTCCACCACCCGCACCCCATCGAGCGGCCCCATCCAGCCTCCTGATCCGTCCGACCGCGGGTCTGCGCGCCGGGAGCGCGAAGCTTGTCACCGTCGGCACGGGGTCCGCGCCGGCTCCTGAACATGGTCCCCCTACACTCCGGCGCCATCGGTGCCATCGAAACCCTTGACGTGCTCGTGGTCTGTACCGGCAACATCTGTCGCTCGCCCATGGGTGAGGCCCTGATGCGGCGCCACCTCGCGACGTACGGCATCGACGCGCACGTGCACTCCGCCGGCACGATGCGCTGGCGCGGACCGGCCACGGCCGAGGCGGTGCAGGCCATGAGCGAGCGGGGTCTCGACGTATCGGGCCACCGCAGCCGCGAGCTCACTCCCGCGCTGGTCGAGGCGAGTGACCTCGTCCTCGGCATGACCCGCGCCCACATCGACTTCGTCGCGCTCCACTGCCCCGATGCGAGGGAGCGCACGTTCATGATTCGCGAGCTCGCCCGCCTCGGCACACGTGTCGGTCCGCGCTCGTGTGACGAGCCGGTGCCCACGTGGCTCCGACGTGTGGCGGCGTTGCGCGAACCGGGCCTGCCGGTCGGGCACCCGCAGGACGAGATCGACGACCCGGTCGGCCAGCCGGTCGAGATGTACCGGCACACGGCCACCCGGCTCGACGACGCCCTCGACACCATCGCGCGGCTGCTCGCCGGCGGGCCCGAGCGGACCTGACGTGTCTCAGCCGGCGCGGCGCGGTGGGTGGTCGTGGGTTTCGGGCCTGCGAGAGCGGCTGCCCCGAGGCGCATTGACCGACCGATTCGCGCGCCGGTATCTCATCGCGCTCGGTCTGAGCTGTCTGGTGATCGTCGGCGGGCTCGTCAGCGTGAACGTGAGCGTCAACCGGAAGCTCTCCCGCATCCAACGCGTCAAGGGCCTGAGCCTGGCGAAGGAGCCGGGCGCGAACTCGGGCAACTTCCTGGTGATCGGCTCCGACTCGCGTTCCTTCGTGCAGAACCAGGCGCAGGCGAACGCGTTCGGAAGCCAGCAGCAGACCGGCGGTCAGCGCTCCGACACGATGATGATCATCCATGTCGACCCGTCGCAGAAGCACATCCTCGCAGTGTCGCTTCCGCGCGACACGTTGGTCGACATCCAAGGGCAAGGCCGGCAGAAGCTGAACGCGGCGTTCAACGGCGGCCCGCAGCTCCTGATCAACACGGTGCAGCAGAACTTCCGTGTGAAGATCAGCCACTACGTCGAGGTCGGGTTCGACTCGTTCGCCGGGATCGTCGATGCGATCGGCCATGTGCCCGTGTCGTTCCCCGCCCCGGCGTTCGATCCTTGCACGGGCCTCTACGTGCCCGGCGCCGGGACGGTTCAGCTCGACGGTGGCACCGCGTTGCAATATGTGCGGGCCCGTCACCTCCTGTTCTACCGCAACGGGGCGTGGAGAGACGCGAGCCCGCGCGCCGACCTCGACCGCATCGTCCGGCAGCAGGAGTTCATCCGCCAGCTCGCGACGCTGGCGTTCAAGAAGGCTGAGAAAGACGTCTTCGCCGCCAACGACATCGCCAACAGCATCGTGGGCAAGCTCAAGGTCGACGAGGATCTCGCCGCCCATCACGGCCAGATCCTCGGCCTCGTGCGGGCGTTTCGCGACGTCAACCCGTCTGACGCCACCGGGCTCGAGACGCTGACCCTGCCGGTGACCCCGACGCGGGATCTCGGCGCGCTCACGTTGAAGCAGCCCGAGGCCGACGAGCTGCTCACGCGGCTCGACAAGTTCGGCGGGCCACTGCCGTTGTCGCGCAACCTGCCTCCGGCCCAGGTGCACGTGCGTGTGCTGAACGGAACCGGCGTCCCCGGGAGGGCCGCCAACGTGTTGGCGCAGTTGACCGGGCTGCAGTTCGTGGGCGCCGGAGTCGGCGACGGGGCACCGACGACCGAGACCGAGGTGCACTACCGGCCGCAGGACCTGCCCGCGGCGCGCACGGTGCAGACCTATCTCGGCGGGGTGGGCCGTCTCATCGACGATCCGGGGCTGTCCGACCCGGTGGTCGTCGTGCTGTTGGGTACCGACTTCAAGCAGGCGATGACACCGGAACAGCTGCTGCTCGGGGCCGCGGCGCAGGCCGCCGGTACCAGCACCACCACCGCGTCGACCACGTCAACCACCGAAGGTGCGAAGTCCCCGAAGCCGCCGACGGCGCCGTGCCCCCAAACGTAGTGTTGCCCGGTGGTTGTCGACGCCAACGGTGACACGCTGACCCGGAACCAGGCGGTTCGGCGCGAGCGGGTGATCAAGGCCGCGATGGAGCTCGCGACCGAGGGAGGCTACGACGCGGTGCAGATGCGCGACGTCGCGGCCCGTGCCCACGTCGCCTTGGGGACGATCTACCGCTACTTCGCGTCGAAGGATCACCTTCTCGCCGCGACACTCGTCGAGTTCGCACGCGACATCCAGGCTCGGCTCGTCCGCCAACCGCCGCGGGGGTCCACCGGCGCGGATCGCACGGTCGACGTCGTGCGGCGGGCCATGCGGGCCATCGAGCGCCAACCCGGTCTCGGGAAGGCGATGGTCACCGCGATCTCCTCACCGGACCCCGCCGTCACCGGGTGCCAGGCCGAGATGAGCACGATCATGGTGCAGCTGCTCTCCGAGCCGATGGGTGACGTTGATCCCGATCGGCAGCTGCGCATCGTCACCGTGCTCGCGCACGTGTGGTTCTCCGCGCTGCTCGGTTGGGTGAACGAGTGGACCAATGTCCGCGACGTGGGCGACGAGCTCGAATCGGCGATCAGGCTGCTGCTTCCCGACTGACGGGCACCGCCGCCGCGCCAGTGTCGATGCCTGTCGCCCCGGTTGCCGCTCAGAAATGCAATGTGTTCTACTCGGGGTCGTGACGGAGCTTCGGGCCACGACCCACACGATCGAGTTCCCGTATACGCGAACGTTGGGCCCGGTGATCGGGCCGTTCCTCACCGGATTGCGTGATCGGCGCATCCTCGGGATTCGAGCCGGTGACCGGGTCCTCGTACCACCCCTCGAGTACGACCCCGAGAACGGCAACTCGCTCGAGCCCGACTTCGTCGAGGTCGGTCCCGCGGGAACCGTCACGTCGTGGGCGTGGATCTCGAAACCGACGCGCAAGCATCCGCTCGACCGGCCGTTCGCGTTCGCGTTGATCAAGCTCGACGGTGCCGACACCGCGTTGGTGCACGCGGTCGACACCGGGTCGATGGACGCCGTCCACACGGGGCTGCGGGTCACCGCCCGCTGGCGCGACGAACGCAAGGGCCGGATCGACGACATCGAGTGCTTCGTTCCGGAAGGAGACGGCACGTGACCGACACTGCCGACACCGACACCGTTCAGGGCGACGAGCCGGTCACGATGATGGAGTACTTCATGTCGCTGCGGTACTCCGACGTCGTGAGCCCGCCGGTGATGCGCTTCCGCGACGCGCTGCTGGAGGGGCGGCTCATCGCGCAGCAGTGTCCGATCTGCAAGCTCGTGTACGTGCCGCCGAAGGGCTACTGCCCGATCGACACGATCGAGCTCGACGAGCGCAACGAGATCCAGCTCGCCGACCGGGGGACCGTGACCAATTTCACGGTCGTGACGCCGGTCCAGTACTACGGCCAGAAGGAGACCGAACCGTTCGTGCGGGCGTCGATCCTCCTCGACCCGCCCGGCGGCATGCTCATCCTGCAGGACGTGGTCGACGTCCCGATCGACGAGGTGCGCCCCGGCATGCGGGTCGAGGCGGTGTGGGCGCCGAAGGACGAGCGGGACGTCGACGAGATCGGCAACCGATCCGGGAGTGCGCTCGACGGGTCGCTGCGCGGGTTTCGCCCCACGGGCGAGCCCGACACGCCGGCCGACGCTTTCAGCGACAAGGTGTGGTGATGGCCGCGCTCAAGGACGTTGCGATCATCGGCTACGCGCAGGCGCGCAACGAGCGCCGGGCCCAGGCCACCGAGGTCCAATTCCTGTTCCCGGTCATCAACGAGGCGCTGGAGATGTCGAAGATCCCGCGGCGCGAGATCGGGTTCACCTGCGCGGGCAGCTGCGACTACCTCTCCGGTCAGACGTTCGCGTTCGTCATGAACCTCGAGGCGGTCGGTGCGTGGCCGCCGATCAGCGAGAGCCACGTCGAGATGGACGGCGCGTGGGCGTTGTACGAGGCGTGGGTCCGGCTGCAGCACGAGGACATCGACACCGCGCTCGTGTTCGGCTCGGGGAAGTCGTCACCCGGCCCGCCCGCCGAGATCTTTCCGCTCCAGATGGACCCGTACACGCTGACCCCCCTCGGCCTCGACCCGGTGTCGATCGCCGCGATCCAGGGCCGGGCGCTGCTCGACGCGGGCAAGGTGACCGAGCGCCAGATGGCGGAGATCGCGGCGCGGAGCAGGCGCGACGCCATGAAGAATCCGTACGCGCAGGTGACCGGCGACTTCGACGTCGACGAGCTCCTCGCCCAGCCGTACATCGCCGCACCGTTGCGCATGCACGACATCCCGCCGATCTCGGACGGCGCGTGTGCGGTCGTGCTGGCCACGGCGGAGAAAGCCCGCGAGGTGTGCGAGCGGCCCGCATGGATCCGCGGCATCGACCACCGGATCGAGGCGCATCAGCCGGGAATGCGCGATCTCACGACGTCGGTGTCGACGAGGCTCGCCGGCGACGCGGCGGGGGCCCGGTCGGCCCCGATCGAGGTCGCGGAGCTCTCGGCGACGTTCACCCATCAGGAGCCGATCCTGTGCGAGGCACTCGGGCTCGGTGACGACGTCGCGATCAACCCGTCGGGTGGCGCCCTCGCGGCGAACCCGGTGATGGCGGTCGGGCTCGCGCGCATCGCCGAGGCCGCGAAGCAGATCGTGGAGGGCGGGCACGGTCGCACGGTGGGCCACGCGACTTCGGGGATGTGCCTGCAACAGAACCTGGTGTGCGTCTTGGAGTCCGACTGATGTCTCACGAACCGTGCGCGATCGTCGGCTTCGGTCAGACGAAGCACAAGAAGCGCCGCGACGACCTCTCACTCCCGGGTCTCGTGCGCGAGGCGGCCGAGCGCGCGCTCGACGACGCCAACATGACGTGGACCGATATCGAGGCCGTCGTCATCGGTAAGGCCCCCGATCCGTTCGAGGGCGTGATGATGCCGGAGCTGTCGCTCGCGGACGCGCTCGGGGCGGTCGGCAAGCCGATGATGCGTGTCCACACCGCCGGGAGTGTCGGCGGCTCGACTTCGATCGTGGCCTCGTCGTTGATCATGGCCCGCCGGCACAAGCGTGTCCTCACCGTCGCCTACGAGAAGCAGTCCGAAGGCAACGCGCAGTGGGGGCTCGCCGGGGGGCGCAGTGGCGGCATGGGCGCGGGGGGCATCTTCGCTCCGTGGATGCAGTCGTACATCAGGGCCTCGGGCGCCCCGGAGCACATCGGCTGGAAGGTCGCGGTGAAGGACCGTCTCAACGCGACCAAGAATCCCTACGCACATCTGCAGCTCCCCGACATCACGATCGAGAAGGTGAGGGAGTCCCCGATGCTGTGGGCTCCGATCCACTTCCTCGAGTCGTGCCCGAGCTCCGACGGCGCCGCGGCCATGGTGCTCACCGACGAGGAAGGTGGGCGAGCCGCGTCGAAGCCGCCGGCGTGGGTGCTCGGCACCGCGATGCGAAGCGAGCTCGGCTCGTTCCCCGGCCGCGACACCGTGCGTCCGCAAGCGGGCGTCGAGTGCGCCCACATGCTGTACGACGCCGTCGGCATCACCAACCCTCGCGAGCAGATCGACGTCGCGGAGCTGTACGTCCCGTTCTCGTGGTACGAGCCCATGTGGCTCGAGGGTCACGACATCGCCGGACCGGGCGAGGGTTGGAAGATGGTCGACTCCGGTGAGACGGAGCTCACCGGGAGCTTCCCGGTGAATCCGTCGGGCGGGGTGCTGTCGTCGAACCCGATCGGTGCGTCGGGCATGCTGCGCTTCGGCGAGGCCGCGCAGCAGGTACGCGGTGAGGCCGGCGAGCACCAGGTACCCGGAGCGAAGGTCGCGCTGGCCCAGGCGTACGGCGGCGCGGCGCAGTACTTCGCCATGTGGATCGTGTCGTCGGAGCTGCATCCGAGTCTTTCGTGAGCTCGTGAGGGGTCATGGCCAACATCTGTGAAGGTCGGGTCGTCATCGTCACCGGCGCGGGCCGGGGCATCGGGCGCGAGCACGCGGTCGAGTTCGCCCGCCAGGGCGCGAAGGTCGTGGTCAACGACCTGGGCGCCGAGGTCGACGGCAGCGGCGGGTCCACCGGTCCTGCCGGCGAGGTCGTCGACACGATCAGGGGCATGGGCGGCGAGGCGGTCGCCAACGGCGACGACGTGGCCGACTGGGAGGGTGCGAAGCGCCTGGTCGAGACGGCTGTGAGCACCTTCGGCCGGCTCGACACGCTGGTGAACAACGCGGGCATCCTGCGCGACCGGATGCTCGTCAACATGACGGAGGACGACTGGGACGCTGTGATGAGAGTGCACCTCCGCGGGCACTTCTGTCCCACCCGCCACGCCGCCGGCTACTGGCGTGAGCAGGTGAAGGCGGGCGAGCAGGTCGACGCGCGCATCGTGTGCACGAGCTCGGGCGCGGGCCTGTTCGGCAACATCGGCCAGGCCAACTACGCCGCCGCGAAGTCGGGCATCGCCACGTTCGCGCGGGTCGCGGCCGCGGAGCTCGGACGCTACGGCGTGACTGCCAACGCGATCGCGCCCATCGCCCGGACGCGCATGACCGAGGGGTTGTTCGCCGACAGCATGTCCCGCCCGACCGACGGCTTCGACACGATGGACCCGGGCAACATCGCCCCGCTGGTGGTCTGGCTCGGAAGCAACGACTCGGCCGGGATCTCGGGGCACGTGTTCGAGGTCAGCGGGGGCAAGGTGAACATCGCCGACAACTGGCGCACGTTGCCGGGCGTCGACAAGGGCGAGCGATGGGAGCCCGCCGATCTCGGCCCCGTGGTCCGTGAGCTGGTCGCGAAGGTCGACCCGGTCAAGGTGATCGGCGCGCAGTGACCGCGACCGCGAAGAGCGGACCGCAGGATCACCAGTCGGGCTGGCCGCCACCGCCTCCCAGCGTCGAAGGGGACACCGAGGAAGACGCCGCGTTCCGCGCCGAAGCCCGAGCCTGGCTCGAGGCGCACGCGAAGGCGCGTACCGCCGACAACACGTTGGCCCGGCGCTACGCGTCGGCCGACAACTCACCGGAGGCCGATGCCGCCCACGTGGGCCGCGGCAAGGACTGGCAGCGGACCCTCTTCGACGGCGGCTGGGCCGGGATCAACGTCCCTTCCGAGTACGGCGGCCGCGGCGGCACCGCGAAGCAGGCGCGCATCTTCGCCCAGGAGCAGGCCCGCTTCGATGTCGACGCGGGCGTGTTCGCGGTGGGGCTCGGAATGGTGGTCCCGACGCTGCTCGCGCACGGGACCGAGGAGCAGAAGGCGCGCTACGTGCCCGCGCTGCTCCGGGGTGACGAGATCTGGTGTCAGTTGTTCAGCGAGCCGAGTGCCGGTTCCGATCTCGCCGGACTCCGAACCCGCGCGGTGCGGGACGGCGACGAGTGGATCGTCACCGGCCAGAAGGTGTGGAACTCCGGCGCGCATCACAGCGACATGGGCATCCTGCTCGCGCGCACCGACGTCGACGTCCCCAAGCACAGGGGCATCACCTATTTCGTGGTCGACATGCACACGCCCGGAATCGAGGTGCGGCCGCTCCGCCAGATCAACGGGGTGGCCCATTTCAACGAGGTGTTCCTCACCGACGTGCGCGTGCCCGTCGACAACGTGGTGGGGGAGCCGAGCGGTGGCTGGGGTGTCGCCCAGACGACCTTGGTCAGCGAGCGGACCCTGATCGGTGGCGGAACCGGTGTCGGCTTCGGCGACTACAAGCGTCTCGCGCGCCAGTACGGGCGTACCGATGATCCGACCGTGCGCCAGCGGCTCGCGGACGCGTTCATCCGATTCGAGATCCTCAAGTACCTCGGCGCGCGATCGCAGGCCGCGATACGTCGAGGCAAGGCGCCCGGTCCGGAGAGCTCGGTCCTCAAGCTCGCGGTGTCGAACCACGTCGCGCGCAACGGTGATCTGGCGCTCGCGATCGAGGGTGCGGCGGGAATGCTCATCGGCGCCGACGCGACCCAGGACGGGTTGTGGCAGCAGCAGTTCCTCGGTCAGTGGGGGATCAGGATCGGCGGCGGCACCGAGCAGGTGCAACGCAACGTGCTCGGTGAGCGGGTGCTCGGCTTGCCGGCCGAGCCTCGTCCTGACAAGACCCTGCCCTTCCGGGAGCTGCCGACCGGCTGAGCGCTCAGTCGTGCTGCGACAGGCGTTGCACGATGAGCTCGACGAGTTGGCGATCGGCGTCGCCGAGGCGTGCGATGCGACGGGCCAGCGAGGTGACCCGGCTGTCCGGCTGGTCCGTGCCCGTGACCAGCCGCGGTGCCGCCCGCCCCAAGCGGTTGCGCAGATCGGTGGCATCGATCTCGAGCGCCTCCGCCAGATGCTGCAACTCGGCGGTCGTCAGATTCGGGAGCACCCGCACACCGCCGTACGCGGTCTGGTAGCCCGATTCCAGTGCTCGCAGCGTCGACTCCGGCAGCTTTGCCTTCTTGGCCAGCGCCCGGCGGTTCAGGCTCAACTCGTCGCGGCGTTGGGTGACGAAGCGGCCGAACTCGGCCCAGCGCTGCGCTTCGTTGACGCCGTGCAGGTTGCCTGATCGTCGCGGCGGTACGACCGCGCGCGACTGGTGCGGCAGCGATGCCACCGGCACGTCGACGTCGTCTTCGAACCCGTCACCCGGCTCCTCGTCGTCGTGCTCGTGCTCGTCGACCGCGTCGTCGTCATGCTCCATTGGGGCTCCCATTGAGCGTCAGGGTGAGCGTGTTCCCGATCTGTGTCGGCATTGCCAGCGGCTGGCCGTCGATGGCGAGGGTCACGTTGTTGGCCGCGCCCAGGCGCACGACGGCAGAGCCGTTGACTTGGATCGGCTGCGCGTCACCGGCATGAAGCGTGCCTTCGAACAGTGGTGCGCTGCTCTGCTGGGTCGCCTGGGCCCGGAGCCAGCATGGAGCGGTTGCCGTGACCGTCACGGTGAACGTCGGTCGGTCGACCGTGAACACGATGGCGTTGCCGGTCTGCGACGTCAGGGTCGCGTGCGCGACTGGTGGTAACGGTGACGTGGTGGCCGTCGTCGGCGCAGTCGTCGACGCAGACGGCCGGTGGGTGGTTGCGGTCGCGGGCGACGCCGACTGCTTCTGGTGCGTGCTCCGACCGACCCACCACGCGACACCGACGCCCGTGAGCACGAGCGTTCCGACGAGCGCGACCGCGAGCGGCGTGAGCGAGCGTTCCGGGCGCAGGCCGCGCGGACCCGGGATGGCCGGGATGGCACGGCTCGTGGTTCCCGACGCCGGGGTTGGGCCCGACCGCGAGCGCGACGCCGCGTGCTGGAGCGCGTCGAGCGCGCGCTGCTGATGCTCGACAGACTCGAGCGGTGTCGGAGCTTGGCGATACCAACGTCGCAGTGCGAAGACCCACAGCAGGGCCAAGAGCACCGCGATGACGACGGGCATTCGGTGAGTCCTCCCGGTCGTGCCCTGGTTCCCCTCTTCCTTTGCCCCCGTTCGTGCTTGCCTACTCCGTAGCGACCATCGCGGACTCGACGGCGTGTCTGCAAGAGACGGGATGGTAATTGTGCTGCTCTCAGCGGCCGAATGTGGCGCGGGGTCGAGAGCGGGGCGACGCCGGCGGCTTCGCCACGGTCCGCGCGCTCGCAGATTTGCACGTCGTCGAGGTCGGCGCCGACGTGGTGAAGGTCGAACCGCCCCACGGTGACCCGTTGCGCTGGTGGGGACGGTTCCCCGGGGATCGGGTCGAACCCCACGCGTCGGGACTGTTCCGCGCGCTGAGCACGAGCAAGTGCAACATGCACGTGTCGTTGTCGGAATCGACCGGGGCCGACACCTTCCTCGAGCTGGTGAGAGGCGCGGATCTCGTGGTGGAGAGCCGGGGACCGGGAACGCTCGAGCGCCTCGGACTCGGACCATCGGAGCTGTCCGCCGCGAACGACTCGCTCGTGGTGGTCAGGATCTCGGTGGCCGGTCAGCACGGTCCGTACCGCGACCGGCCGTTGTCCGACCTCACGCTGCCGGCGATCGCGGCCTGCGACCTGCGTGAGCAGGTGGTGGTCGACGACATCGTCGAGCTCGGCCGGCCCTTTCGGGTCCCGGTCGCGCCTGTCGGCGAAGGTCGTGCGGTCTCGAGCTACTCGCGGCCCACGTCGCGATCCTCCTTCGTCGCCGAGCCGGAGGCGGGCTGTCCGCTTCCCGGTCCGCCGTGGCGACCGAGCCGCACCCCGGCCGCCCCGCCCACCCCTGCTCCCCACGTCGGCGGGCACACCCACCCGAGCTGATCCCCTCGCGCCGAATCGACGGGCGAATCGCCGCGAGGTGGATTCGGCGCCGAATTCGCC
>Ga0209526_10003111_pt1 | contig 11275 bp, 10 predicted proteins | sample JacPinW_OM2H0_M1_FD_188566 | JGI IMG/M metagenome (GOLD analysis project Ga0209526, IMG submission 188566) | Forest soil microbial communities from Algoma, Ontario, Canada - Jack Pine, Ontario site 1_JW_OM2H0_M1 (SPAdes) (version 2) | ecosystem: Environmental > Terrestrial > Soil > Boreal...
GAAGTGTTTGCATGGCGTTCTCCTCAGTTGACCGATTGAGTGCAAGGGATCGGTCCACATCTCAGCCCCCAATCATGCAGTGATGCAACAGAGGAACTGGTCACGCTTTCGCGAACAATGCTTTTGTGCCGCAAAAGCGTTGAGCCGCGCTGTCTCTTGTGGTTCATTTTTCACCCTAGACCCATGAAGCGAGCGCGTGCCGTGGGTCCGCTGGTCATTTAATAGCGGTCGTCACGTGCGAGTGTACTTCGGAGGCTAGATCGCTGGCGGGCCGAAAGAACCACCTCCCAAATGGGAATTACTTCGGGGGCGTTCGGTGTTATGCTTAATCGGGAAACTAAACTCAGACAAGGAGGCACCCATGCGCACAATTTGGATCGCAGCAATCACATTCGCCGGTTTGTTCCTGTCGAGTATTGGCGCGCGCGCGGATGGCACGTGGTGCGCCCAATATGGCGTCCAAGGCGGCGCAACGAATTGCGGCTTCTATTCGTTCTCCCAATGTGAGGCAGCGCGTTCCGGTAATGGCGGTCGTTGCTATCAAAATCCGTTCTCTGCTTACGGTTATGCGGGACAGTCGCAGCGGCGCTATCGGCGTGACCGTTAGGGGAAGGTCCCAAATCACGCCAGTGGGCACGGCTCTCAGGCGTGGCCGCTGGCTCAATTTTCTGGCTGGGCTGGTCTCTGCCGAAGGCGGGCACGTATTCTTTGGGTCAAGGGCGGTAGCCCAAGTAGCGCCCAGGTCTCGCGCTGAATCTCCGCAGTGCATCCGTAAGCGGACCTGCTGCGACACGACCGACAGGGCTCTTGCGTGTCGCAACCGATCTCATGCATCGCAGATCAGGACCTTATCCCACAGCAATTATGCGTGACCTGGGACCGGAAGCCCACCACTCTTCTCAATCGCTTTATCCATTTCGTCAGGGGTAAGAAGTGGGGTGATGCGGAGATTGATGAACCCAGCCGCATTCGCTGCAACGGACAAGGATGCCGATGCAATATTGTCTTCTGCCCACCCTCGACTTCCCTAACCATCTGGGCAATTTTGGTCTACTTGAGGGAATTCCCAATGGTCGAAAGCCAGATCCTCTACAATGACGGAGCCGGATACGAGCGGTATATGGGGACCTGGAGTAGGCTGGCGGGCGAGACTTTTCTCAATTGGCTGGCACCACTCCCGGGCTTGCGATGGATCGACGTAGGCTGCGGCACCGGCGCCTTTACCGAACTGCTTGTTGAGTCGCGTGCGCCAGCGGAAGTTCAGGCGATTGATCCGTCCGAGGCACAGCTAGATTTTGCGCGCAAACGACCTGCGGCCAAGGTGGCGGAGTTTCGTCAGGGCGACGCTACAGCACTTCCCTTCTCCAATGACAGGTTTGATGCTGCCGTTATGGCGTTAGTGATTTTCTTCATTCTCGAGCCAGCCAACGGTGTCTCCGAAATGGTGCGAGTGGTTTGCCCGGGCGGCATAGTTGCGACCTATGCGTGGGACTTGCTGGGTGGTGGATTTCCTCTGGAGCCGATCCAGGCTGCAATGCGTGCAATAGGCCTGACGCCCATACTGCCGCCGAGCCCTGGCGCATCTCGAATGGAGACGCTGTGGAATTTATGGAGAGATGTGGGCCTCGATGCGATCGAGACCCGCGAGATCACGGTGCAACGGACGTTTACTGATTTCGACGACTTCTGGACGACCAGTCTCTTATCCGCAAGTATTCGGCCTATGGTCGCTGCAATGGCTCCTGACCTTCTCGAACTGCTGAAGACGGAGGTGCGCATGCGCCTACCGGCAGATGCCATGGGGCGCATCACCTACAGTGCACGCGCCAATGCTGTAAAAGGTCTCGTTTCAAAGTAATTGCTTAAGTAAAAATCTCGATGGCATCGCTTCACTTAGGTCCGCTTCACCCCAGTTAGCGGAAGCAGTTTGCGCAGCCAAGCGCTTCCGGGTCGTGCCAGGAGCCGACAAAGTGCGCTGCAGCAAGAACCGCCTATTCTATCACCTCGTCGGTCGTGGCGAGGGAGCGTCGCGGGGACGCTGAGGCCCAGCGCTTTCGCCGTTTTGAGATGATCACCGGCTCGAATTTGGTTGATCGCAGTATCGGTAGGTCGCCAGGATTCGGACTACGAAATCATGCTGCGACATCCTGCGCCAACTTCAGCAGTCGCACGCACTCCGGACCCCGTGCAGCGAAGTCGCGATACGCAGTGTCAACCGCGATCGTATGCCACTCTTGTATGGTCGCAGCGGTCATATCGTGGATCTTGACGCCCTTCGCAATAAATTTGTCTGCAATCGCTTGATCGTCGGCTCTTGCCGAGGAAGTACCAAACTGTACGAGAGATTCACCGACCGTGATCACCACTTTCTGCTGCGCAGGCGTCAAACTGTCGAATGCTGCCTTCGACATGAGTAGCGGCTCCAGCATGTACCAGATGCTCTTTCCGCGGCCGGTCGTGAGATTCCTCGTGACGTCTTCTACCCCAAAACTTAAGAGGCTGGTCGAAGACGTGATAGCGGCATCGAGGCGGCCCGTTTGCATCGCGCTTTTGATGTCATTCGAAGGGACGCTGGAAATGATCCCGCCGGCGGCTTTCAACATGATGTCAAATTCCCGGCTCCCGCCGCGGATCTGCAGCCCCTTGACATCTGCAGGGTTGACAACCGGACCAGCACGGGAGGCGATGCTCCCGGATTGCCAGACCCAGGTCAACAATTTCACACCCGCCTTCTCTATGGCAGCGATCAGCTCCCGGCCGATCTCGGCGGAACGCCAGGCTAGCCCTTGCTCATAGCTCGTCACGAGGCAGGGAAGCAGACCGATATTGGTCTCTTTGACCACTCCCCCCGCATAGGCAAGCGGATATAAGCTCAAATCCAGCTTGCCTCTGGACAGCTCCGAAAATTGCGCGACCGGCTTTACCAATGAGGAACCAGGATAGATTTCAAAACGGAGCTCCCCTTGCGTCTGCGCTTCGACGGCGGCAGCAAATTTTCGACAGAGCCGGTCACGGAAGTCGCCGACCTCCGGCGTGCCTCCTGGAAATTGGTGACTGATCTTTAGTATCCTTGCGGCGGCCGCGCGGCCGAGCCGGCTTGAACTTATTACTGCGGGTACGGCGACTAAACGGTTTAGCAGTGCGCGCCTTGTGAGCTTCATCGTCATTCTCCCGCGGAGAAGTCGATAACTCGTAGCCGAACTCTTGCGTTGAACCCCAATCTGCGACATTAATGCACACAAACTCATTGGATTCCACCCCCTGTAAGGTGTGAAGGTGCGGCAGTTCTTACGGATTGCTTTGTTGATATTTTACTGGAGTTTAATAGCACCTTCTTACTCCCAGCCGATCGACGTCGAACCGCAAATTGCCCGCGACCTCCGTACTATCGTTGGGAGCGGCATACTGCGCGTTGCGATTTCGCGCTTCGACATTCCACCATTTCATCGTCATCGGGCAAACGGTTCAATTGTCGGCAAAGAGCCGGAACTCGCTTATCAGATTGGAAGGGCTCTCAATGTAAGGGTTGCTTTCGTCGATGAAGCCGATACGTTTGAAAACGTCATCAGGCTCGTCGCCGAAGGTCAAGCGGATATCGGGCTGAATGCCCTTCCGCAAAACTATGCTGCCGCGGCGACCATTCGTTTTTCCGCCCCATACATGACTCTGCGCCACGCGCTTCTGTACAACCGGACCACGATTGCACAAGAAGCCAACGGCGGACCTCCTCAGGACGTGCTGCGCGAATTTCGCGGACGGATTGGAGTGATCGCCGGGAGCCCGTTTGTGGCGTTTGCGGATCAGAATTTCGCTTTGGCGACGATCGTCGAATATTCCGGCTGGAAAAAAGCGATCGATGGTCTTCGCAACCAGGAAGTCGACATGTTGTATGATAATGAATTTGAGGTGCGAAGGATTCTGAAGGATGATCCAGCGTTTCAAGTAAGCCACGGCGCCGCTGTGATGACGGATAGGTTGGCGTTTTTGGCAATCGCCATTTGCGATTCATGCGCCAAGCTTCAGGAGTTCATCAATTATTTCCTTGCCCAGAATCGGATAACATTTTCAATCGACGCTTTATTGGCGACTTCCACGACCGATTGACATGAAACCGGATAACTCCACGACTCCGGCAAAGAGAAACCTGAATGCCGGGACCCTCTCTCGATACCTCACCAAACCGCAGGTGACGCTCGCAGCCATCGCGATCGCGATTGCACTTGGGTTGTCTCGAATCTCGGTTGTCGAAAACTTGCGCCCGATTGGCGAGGTCTACTTGGCCCTACTCCAGATGAGCGTGCTGCCTTTCTTGATGGCCGCCATCCCGTTGGCGATGCGTTCCGCTATTGCCCAGGGGGAGGCAGGGCGCTTACTCGTACGCGTCATAGTATGGTTGGCTCTTATCACCGCTGTTATTGCGGCAATTGGCATCATTGCGCCTTTGATTGTGTTCGGCCTCCATCCGATCAGTTTGGCGACAGTGACCGGCATTGGTGGACTGGTCAGTGAAGCATCCAGACAAGTGGATATCGAATTTGCGATGGATTTGTCCACAGCAGCGTCGGGAGCGATCAATGGAGAACAAAGCAACGGGCTCCTCGATTTTGTTCCATCCAATATCTTTGCCGCGCTCTCCAGCAACCAAATCACGAGCGTACTGGTTTTTATAATCATCTTCGGCATCGGCATGGCGGTCACCGAACGCCGGACCGGCAACTCCTTGCGCGCAGCGCTAACCCATTTGCACGATGTCTGTCTGTTGATTTTCGGGTGGCTCAATCTGTTTGTTCCTTTCGGCATCATTGCCCTTATCGCGCCGCAAATAGCCAGACTTGGCTCTGGCGTTTTGCTCATTCTCGCTCAATTCCTCATCCTGTTTGCAGCCATCAGCATTGCATTTATTGGAGCGTCAATCGTGCTGACTGCCAGGGCGATCCGCGAGCCCCTATCCAAAGCTTTTAACGCCCTGATGAAGCCACTGGCTCTCGTGGCCGCGACGCGCAACGCAATCGCCTGCACTCCGCTCGCCGTGGACGTTATGACCAATGAGTTGAAAGTCTCGCGTGCCGGCTGCGAGCTGTTCATTCCACTCGAATTTGCCATTCTTAGGATCGGGTTTGTTCTGCACTTTGCCGCCGCGACTATTTTTATTGGAACACTGGTTGGACGCAGCTTTACAATAAGCGAGATGGTACTGATTGGTGTCCTCTCGACTGTTGCCTCATTCGGGACAATTGGATTGAACGGTCCGGCCGGCCTTGCATCCTTTGCCGGCGTTCTGCGACCTTTCGCTTTATCGTACGAGCTTGCGCTGCCAATCCTGTTGGTCGTGGATCCTATCATCGGCATGCTTCGGGCAGCCGTAACCGTTGCGGTTACCTGCGCAGTTGCGGCACTTGCCGGGGGACGGCAGCAGGGCGAGGATTTGCTTGACCTTCAATCTCAATCGGCTGAATAGTGTCATCGCAACGTGCGTCGTCGCAAGGAAGCACGTTTACGCGGTCATCGATGCGCCCCGAATGCCAATCAAGCTCAGTCGCTCAGCGCCATAACGTCGCCGACCAGCCTCGCTCAAAATGTCGCTTTGAACTCACGCCATCAAAACAGAAATTTGCACCTGCAAAACGGAACGCGATCGTCAATTTGCATTGCAGCAATTCTGAATTGCGCACGACCGCTGTGGGTCAATTGCACGTATTACCGCGCCGCAGCATTGCTGTCTGCTTCGCCCCAGTTAGCGGAATTCGATTCGCGCAGCCAAGCGCTTCCGAGTCATGCCACGACCGGACTCATGCAGTGTAGCAAATAGGGCAGCTTCGCGGTGTGGAACTGTGTATCAGGAGTCGCTTTTCTTGAGAGCGGGGCCGCTGGCGAACTCGCCCCATTTTGCGTTATCTCCGTCGCACCTGCTGCTTTCCTTGAAGCCGGGTGATCTCTCGCTCATACCTCAGACGCTCGTTGTCCCATTGCTCGGTCGAGGGGCTCTTGAGCCCGTCGAGCACGAGACGGGCGCTTGACTTAGAGAGCTCGCGCAGCACCTCTGCCGCTGCGTTCAATTCCTTCGCTGCGTCGCTGACCAAGCCTTGCCGCTCGTAGGCTGTCGCCAATTTGCCGTGGATGGCCGCCAAAGCGGTTTGCCACCGTGTATTGGTCGGATCGCTGTTCACAAGGTACTCTCGGGCTGGGAGAGCATGGCGGTAATTTTTGACCGCCTCATCGAGCTTGCCCTTGGCCGCAAAAACATCGCCCCTTCCCTCGTCCGAAATCGAAAGAAAATATTGCGTTTGCGTGTCGCTATCCACAAACAGTATGCCGAGCGTGTCCACGGATTCTCGTGCGCTGTCGTACTCTTTTAGTGCTTCGTCGAGCCTTCCCAGCGCTAGCAGCACGCTGCCGACATTATTGTATGAGGCCGCTCGGTCGCGGGAGTCTCTAGTCATCTCCTCGTGAGTCATCATTCCGCGATATTCCTCTTTCGGGAGAGTCATCAAACCCTCCCGATATGCATTGAGCGCCTCTTCAAGCTTTCCTTGCGCCTTCAGCGCATTCCCAACATTGCTAAATGACAACCAGAGATCGCGTTGCCATTGGGAACCGGTGAAAACTTCCTGGGTTATGGCGAGCGCGCGATGATAGGTTTCCAGCGCCTGATCGAGCTTGCCTTCAGCCATGAAGACATTACCGAGGTTGTTGTACAAGATCGAGATTTCGTGCTGCCACTGGGCGTCGCTGCGCTCCTCGGGGCGGAGCCGCTCAACTATCGCAAGGCCGCTTCTATAGGCGTTATGCGCTTTCTCGAAATCTGCCACTGTGAGATAGGACTCGCCGAATGCATTGAGCATTGCCAAGCGGCTTCGTTGCAGCCCAAGATCGCCCGGCGCTAAAGCAGCGAGCTCATCGTACGTTTGTCGGCCCGCTTCTAGAATTTTGTGGACCGTGGCCGACCTCACCCCTCGCATGTTACGCACTTGTTGAGCGACCTCGGAAACCAGTCTCTCGGCGGCATCTTGCGCCACCATAAAGTTGCGCGTGGCGATATCTCGTTGCTCGACAGCAACACCACGCTGCCAATACGCCAATCCCGCGAGCACGAGAGCGAGCACCAAGCCAGCGGCCAGACTGCCCGTGAGAATGTTGCGCCGCCGCGTCGCCCCTTGTCGGCTTCGCCTGATGAACGTTTGCATCTCGTCTGTCGGTGTCGGAGCGCCTGGTGGCCGCGAGGCAATCCACCGCTCGGCCTGCTCCAGCACCGGCGAGCGCAACAGCAGCCCGCTAGGTCCCTTGGCCTGTGCCCAACGCCGCGCCTGCTCTCCGAACTCGGTGTGCTGCCTGATCCACGAGATGTCGGTGTTGAGCGCCTCCGCAAGCTTGTCTGCGCTTTGCTCGAATTGCGCCGGGTCATCAAAGAAGATGAAATTCAGCCTCGCCAGCGCTTCCGGTATGTCTTTGTCCGGCACCTGACGGAAGACGATGGGCGCGAAACGCTTGTTGAGAGAGGCGGCAAACGCAACTTCTTTCAAGGCAACGGTGGCAGGCTTTACCGCATCGGGACTGAGCACAAATATGATCGTATCAGCCCGTACGATCAGGTCTTCCACCCGTTTCCACCATTCCTCGAAGGCATAGATGTCGGTGCGGTCGATCAGCGGCTCGAAGCCGCGAACCCTAAGCGCTGCGTCGAGGCGATCAGCGAAGGCTATGTCTTTGCGGGAGTAAGAGATGAAGACTTTGGTTTTGGATTCGTGCCCGTTCTCCTCGACCGCGTCGGATACCATGTTATCCACCACAACGGGCTAGGGTAGACCCCTTAGCGTGAGTCCCGCATGTGTGCGACCAATGTGGCTAAAGCCCGAGCCGCAGACACATGAACAGAGTTTAATTTAATCCCCAGAATTGAACCGAGTCGATGCCCCCTGCGACAACTCCCAGTTTGGGCGGTCTTGATCGCCCGAATACCGAGTGCATCGTGCTCAGGGAAAAGACTCAACCTGCTGCGTCGCACAACGACCGTCCGCTCAGGGTCAATAGTTTGCATTACCGCGCTGCAACATTGCTGTCCGCTTCACCCCAGTTAGCGGAATCGATTCACGCAGCCAAGCGCTTCCGGGTCGTGCCGATTTTGTTGCAAAAGTCCTTTTGCACTGGTGATCAAAAATTCTCAGGGCCGTAGGCGCGACTTTCGTGTAAAGATGTGGGGGACCTCATCGCCTGACGATAAACTCACGGGCGACCTCGGTAACGTGATTGAGGCCACAAAGATCGGCGGTCGTGGGTCGGATCGTCTTATGGCGAGAAAATTATCACCGGGCAATTTTGGACTTTTGCAACAATATCGGCCACGAGCAGACTCATGCCGTGCAGCAAATTATGCAGCGCAGCAAACACTTGATCGCCGCACCGAAATCGCCAGCGTTGCCACGCTGCCTGAAAAACCGGGACACTTCGAAAGAGGATCATGAGCACCGCCGGATTTAGCATTCGTACAGCCGTGGCCTCGGCGACGACCTCGACTGGGGTTACCTCGCACGCCGCCGCTGCCGGTAACTGCGCGTCTTTTGCCGATTGCCGCAGAGCGCAGATGAACACCATCGCCGGTTCGCCGGCTTCGAGTGGTCGAAGAAAATCCAGTGGCACTCCGTGGAAGTGCACATTTTCAAGCGATCCAACCGGCCGCTCTCAGCCAAGCCCTGAAGCTCCGCGATGACGTGACCAACCCCGCTTCCTCCAGGTGCCGGCGTCAACGTCGGAGACCCATCGCTGGCTAAGTTAACCACGAGCGGGAAGTCCTTACAGGCGTTGCTGAGACGGCTCGCCGCCGCGCTGCCTGGTCGATTCTCAGGCCCGATTTGAAGAAACGATCGCAGGGCGTCACGCAACGACAGCACTTGTCGGTGATCCTCTGCATCGACGCGCTCGCTCTGCTTCAGTAGGCGGCGCGCCCGCATCCAAGACTGCAAGTGCCGAACAGTCGCCAGCTCGTCGCCGCGAACGTGAGTCGCCCCACGTTCCACGAACGTGCGCAGGTCGAGCGAGTTCGCAAACTCGTAGAGCAGGGCGAGCTCGGACGGGACGGAGTATTTCTCGGACAGGCGCATCGACACCGGCATAGCAGTTTTGCCGGTTGACTCCAATAGACACTATCTATAATGTTTTGCCGGTGTCGATATGATAATCGGCCGTCGACAGGAGGGCGTTGCAATGATGCGACCAAAATCGCATGCGCCGGCCTCATGCAAGTGGAGGCTCCCATGACCCCACGCCCCAATCCACTCCCACGCCACCTGCGCCCCCGCGCGGTGCTCCATATCCGCGACGGCCGGGGGCTTACGGTGCGGTGCCTCGCCGGTTTGCTCTGGATCACCCAGTACGGCGATTCCGACGATCACGTGCTTGAGGCCGGCGAGTGCTTCGTGCTCGACCGCCCCGGCCTTGCGTTGGTGAGCGCGCTAATCGGTCCGGCGACCGTGGTGGTGGAGAAGGCAACCCGCGGCCTTCAAGCGCGGCGGCAAAGGCCATCGATTACGCTTCTGCCAAGAGCCGACCCTTGCACTGCGGCAAGGAGTGACCGGCGCGACTACGGAACGCCTTACTGTAGCTTCGCCAAATAAACGGCTAGTTGAGTATCGCACGTCGGAGGGCTCAAATGGATAAGCGAGCAGAAGCATTCAAGGTAAACGTAGCGGCCGACGACATCGCCGAGCTACGCGAGCGCCTCAGACGCACGCGTTTCCCTGACCAAGCGCCTGGCCCGGCCTGGGCATACGGCACTGATGTCCGATGGATGCGGAGCTTAGTCGAATATTGGCGGGACGATTTTGATTGGCGTGCGCAGGAAGCGCGACTCAACGCCTTTGCCCAATACAAAGTGCGACTGCGCGAAATCGATCTGCACTTCCTCCATATCGAAGGAAAAGGGCCTGATCCGTGTCCAATATTGCTGTCGCATGGCTGGCCCGGCTCGATATTCGAATTTCTCGAGTTGATCCCCGTGCTCACTGATCCAAGCCGGTTCGGTGGCGATCCCTCCGACTCGTTCACGGTGGTGGCTCCATCATTGCCTGGGTACGGTCTATCATTTTCGCCGGACCAGCCGCGGTTCGGGGTGGAGGAAATAGCGGATTGCTTCGCCAGCCTCATGACCGATGTTCTCGGCTACAAGCGCTTCGGCGCCCAGGGCGGCGATTGGGGTTCGTTCATTACCTCGCGACTTGCGTATTCGTATGTCGATCGGCTGATCGGAATTCATCTCAACATGATGCCGTTGCGACGTGATCCCAGAATGGTGACTGATCTAACCCCGGAGGAGCGAAAATACCTCGAGGAACTCGCCACATGGCTAAAGGATGAGACCGGTTACCAATGGATCCAGGGCACGCGGCCTCAGACCCTCGCGTTCGCGCTCGCTGACTCGCCGGCAGGTCTCGCCGCGTGGATCATAGAGAAATTTCGCGCATGGTCCGATTGCGGAGGTGATTTGGAATCGGTTTTTACGAAGGACGAGCTCCTGGCAAATATCAGCTTGTATTGGTTCACCGGCGCGATCGGCTCTTCCTTCTGGCCATATTACGCGCGGATGCACCGGCCGTGGCCGATCCCTGACAACGACACTATTACGGTGCCAACGGGTTATTGCGAATTCCCCCGCGAGATGCTCCGCCCACCGAAATCTCTGGCGCAACGCGTATTCAGCGACATTCGTCGCTGGACGGTCATGCCTCGCGGGGGTCACTTTGCGGCAATGGAGCAACCTAAAGCGCTGGCCGCAGAGATTTTCGAGCTTTTCCGGCCGCTTCGCGCCTGACACCGGAGCGGCCCGTCGGCCTCGATGAAGGCAGGTCGGCGGCTCATTTGCTGCGCTGCCGCAATGTCGGCTTGGGGTCATTTCTCGCCCTTACCGCGCCGCAACATCGGCGACCGGTTCACCTCAATTAGCAGACATGAGCGGGAGGTGAGTTGCGCCTGAAGGGTAACGCGCGGTCATTGGACAAATTGATCTCGCTTGAATGTGTCTTGCGCAGGATCACAGGGGCCGTGCATTGGGGGCGCTAAGTGGTGGCCGTTCGTGATCATCCCGTTTGGTTCCTCCCGTTAGATAATTGTTTGGCACAACAGATCACATTGAGAGGCTTAGTAATTGACCACTTAATTTGATGCCGGCGCCTATATCGCCATCGCGGTTGCGTTGAGGCGCAATGAGGGACGCAAGGACAATCGGACGAGTCCTATCCGAGACTTCCCGCGAAGCGTTCGGCCAAGCGATCCCGCCGAAAAGCCT
>Ga0209526_10003112_pt1 | contig 11274 bp, 5 predicted proteins | sample JacPinW_OM2H0_M1_FD_188566 | JGI IMG/M metagenome (GOLD analysis project Ga0209526, IMG submission 188566) | Forest soil microbial communities from Algoma, Ontario, Canada - Jack Pine, Ontario site 1_JW_OM2H0_M1 (SPAdes) (version 2) | ecosystem: Environmental > Terrestrial > Soil > Boreal...
ATCGAGTGCTCCGAAGCATCATGCTCGGCGGAGAAGGCGGATGGGATTACGTGACGGTGGATTCTGACGCCAAGCGCATCTACATTCCTCGCAGCACGCACATCATGGTGCTCGACGAGGATTCGGGCAAGCTCATCGGCGACATCCAAGGGATGAACGAACTGCATGGCGTTGCAGTCGCGCCGGAATTCAACCGTGGATTCGTGACCGGCAACAAGTCGGAGAAGGAAGGCACAATCTACGTTTTCGATTTGAAGACGCTGAAACTAACCTCGTCGATCCCTTCGGGCAGCATTGACACCGACTCGCTTATCTACGATCCGGGGACGAAGCACGTCTTTGTGAACAACGGTGACGGGGCCAGCCTGACCGTAGTTGACGCGGCGACGGAGAAAGTCGTTGGCGGCATGAAATACAACGCCAACCCTGAGGCCGCGGTAGCCGACGGCAAGGGAAGCATCTTCCAGGATTACGAAGATAAGGCTCAAGTGATCGAATACGACGCAAAAACGTTAGCCATCAAGAACAAGTGGCCGACTGCGCCGTGCGTGTCACCGGTTGGCATGGCGATGGACAAAACTAATCGCCGGCTGTACGTTGCATGCCGCGGCAAAGGGCCTTCGGCTCCGGGCGTGCTGGTCGTCATGAACGCGGACAACGGCAAAGTTGTAGCATCGGCGCCCATCGCAATCGGCGTAGACGGTGATGTTTTCGATCCGGCCACGGGCGACATTTTTGCTCCTTGCCGGGATAGCGGAGACGGCAAAACCGGCGTAACCAAGATCTTCCACGCGGATTCACCCGACAAGATCAGTCCGGTCGCGGACGTCAAGACGATTTACGGCGCCCGCACGATTTCGCTCGACCCGAAGACCCATCATGTCTTTTTGATTGGCACCGAAAAGAACGATCCAGTGCCGCCCACCGCCAAGAATCCGAATCCCCGGCCGAAGCCGGATCCCAGCACGTTTCAGGTCGTAGAGATCGGGAAATAGGCGAAAGCAAACTGGGATTTGCAGTTAGGATGTCGGACTTTTAGGTCCGACATCCAGCGTGTCGGGAAAACGGCCTTTAGGGCCTGAAGCTTCAGAGACTGAAGAGTCTCTGTGAGATCCTCGTATTTAGAGTTGTTCCGCAACCTGCTAAGCCAATGCTGAGAATGCTGACGAGAAGACCAATACGAATTTGATGCAGTACACTAAAATGCCGCACGAAGGGCATTTCGCTTGTTGGGAACAACCCGAACTTCTGGTGGGAGACCTGAGGCAGTTTTTCCGAAAATTGCGAAGCTGAATACGCTATCCGGCCGTGCAACACAATCTGAACTCTACGCATCAGCTTAGTCTATGATTGAAGCGCAGCACTGTTGGAGGTGCCTCGCGAATCTTGCGGGAAGTTTCTACGTCGCCATCCTGCATCCAGGTGTGTCCAGTCGAGTCGGGAGGAAGTGAATGATTGTTGGCCGAATCCTTTGCGCCGTTTTGTTCACGTGCTTTGGCGCGGCATGGACGTACGCCCAAGACACTCCTCCTCCCGCATCCGCTCCTGCCTCGAACCCAGTGCTGACCAAGAGGCCAGTCTCCGCGCCTGCCACCGCTACGCCCGACGCCAGCGCCGCAATAACTGAAACGATTCCTCTAACCGTTCCGAAGGGGACTCCGGTACAAGTGGTTCTCGACGACGAGGTGCGAGTCAAGAGTGCCGGACAGTCCATTAAGGGCCACGTCGTCGAGCCGGTCTATGTATTTGACAAACTGGTAATCCCTGTTGGGACGATCGTCACCGGACAGATCAAGAAAATCGAGGACCTCACCGCCGGAAAACGCACCATTTCTGCGCTGGATGCGGATTTCACTCCTGTGCATGAACTCCAGTTAGAGTTCAACGAACTCGTCCTGCCGGACGGAAAGCATATCCCGGTGCAGACGAGCGTTACGCCGGGCTCCGGTCAAGTCGTGAATTTCGTCACCCCAGGGGACGACGAGGGCAAGAAGGGCGTGAAAGACGTCGCTTCGGAGAAAGCCAAGGAGGCCCGCGAGCAGGCGAAGCGCGAGTGGGACGCAGCGATGCAGCAAGTGAAGCAACCGGGCAAGATGCACCGTATCAAACGCGCCGCGGTTTCGCAGCTTCCCGCTCACCCGCAGTATATCGACGCGGGCACGGTCTACTTCGCGGAACTGCAGGCTCCGCTCGATTTCGGAAGCGAACCCCTCACGCCGCAGCTTGCTTCTTCGCTCGCATCGCCGCCTTCGGACGGCAGTTTCGTGCACGCGCGACTCGTTACGGCGCTGAGTTCTGCAACGGCGCAAAAAGGAGAGAATGTGGAAGCGATTATTTCCCGGCCTCTCTTTGACGGAGATCGCTTAATCCTCCCGCAGGGAGCTTCTTTGAAAGGCTCTGTCGTTCAGGTCGAGCCCGCACGCCGTTTGAATCACAATGGACAGCTCCGTTTCGTTTTTCATGATTTGGTTCTTCCGAACGGACTCGACCAGAAGATAGACGCGATCCTTCAAGGTGTTCAAGCAGGCAAAGCGGACTCTGTCAAACTTGATACCGAAGGGGGAGCGCAGGCCAGCACGCCCAATACAAGATATCTTTCAACAGCCCTCTCCATCGCGCTAGCTGCGGCAGCCCATGAAAACGATCCCATCAATCAGGCAGAGGGGGGCGCAGGCGGATTCAAAGTGGTTGGCATTGCGATGGGCCTGGCTGTTCGCTCACAGGCACTCGGCTTGGCCATGGGGTCCCTTGGCGCCAGCAGGTCCATCTACGTACATTTCATCGGGCGCGGGCATGATGTTTCATTCCCAAAGAATACGGCCCTCGAGATTGGCATAGGAACTCACCCACCTGCAAACGCCACGGCTCCGGTGAAACCGAAGGGAACTTAGGATTTTTTCCGGCGGTCGTGATTCCTCCGCTAGGTGCTCCAGCTTTTGCAGGTGAGTTGGCCTTGTTGACATCCTTTGGATGCTATGGTTCTCGCCTGTCCGGAGGCACCTGTAGCTCGCCTCTTCAGGGGCGAGGGTTTGCTTGCTAGCGGCAAGGAAAATCCCCGCGTCTGAAGACGCGGGCGACAGCAACCACCGGATCCGTCTAAGCGATCAGCTGCCTGTCAAAAACTTGTACTGCTCTTTCGTGAGAGGTACGACGGATAATCTTCCTTGACGCACGAGCGGCGAATCCGCGAATAACTTGTCACCCTTGATCTGCGCCAAAGTTATTTGCTTCGCCAGCGCTTTTCCGGCCTTAATTTTGACCGCGGGATTTTTAGGATCGGTTGCGTCGACGGAAATAACCGTGGCGGTCCCGGCCACGCATTTGCGGTCTCCGGTCTCGTAGATGACGAGCCTCGCGCCGGAGCTCATCTCCCGAAGATGCTTCACCGCGGCCGGATTCGACACGCCGTCCCATACGACGCTCGCATCGCGCTGCAAATCGGCGAAAGAATATTCTGATGGTTCAGTCTTGAGCAGGTAGTCGAGAGACATGGAATCCCTTGGTTTCAGCCCTGTGCCGCCAATGAGCGCGAGCTCCCCTCGGAACCCGTCGGAAAAATAGTCGTTACTTGGAGGGTGGCGGTGTCACAACCGCGGTCAATTTCCGGATCATGCCGTCGGACTTGCTCAAGACGTAGAGTTCGCCGTCGCCACCTAGGGCAATACGCACGTCCGCGCGTCCGCCGCGGTACGGGACGCCCTCGGGGTCCGCTTTGGGATCTTGATGCTCTTGATCTCGCCAGCCGGTTGTTGCCCCGGCAGCTCCGGGGAGAACACGATCCTGGGCCGGCGTTCCTCCCTTGTGCGAATAGGTCTCGGCCACGATGTCAAACATCCGGCGTTTCACGGCATTTTGGTTGGAACTATCGTAGGGGCTCTTATAATTAATCTGCAGCTCGTGAATTTGCGCCTGCTTGTTACGCTGCCCGCGCGTCGCAATCATTTCAGCCAGATCTACATAAAAAATCCGGCCGGTCGTCATGTCATTGAAAATATATTTTCCGCGGAGCTGAGGCATCTGCTTGCCGCGGTACACAAACCCGTTGCCGATGGAATCGCCCTCCCAATGACTATAGACGGCGGCCGGATACACGGGAGCGACCGGCTCATCGATGCCGTCCACGTGCAGAAGATCCCTGTCCGGAAACGCGACTGGCGGATTCATCAGGCTGCCGGTCTTTCCAGTACTGTCCACGAAAAGCTGCTCGTTCCCTTCACGCTCTGAGTAGCCGTAATTCGCGCCTTTGGTGACGATATCGATCTCTTCCCAATAGTGCAGGCCGATGTCATTCACGAGCAAAGTTTTCGAAGGCACATCCCAATTCAATCGGTGAGGATTCCGCAGACCGTACGCGAAGATTTCTCCGCGAGCGCTGGCGATTGACACGAAGGGATTCGGGTCCGAGCCTGTGGACGGAATGCGATAGCGTCCGTTCGGACTGAGCTTGTCATTCGGATGCAAAGTAAGATCGGGAGTGATCCGCAAGATTTTACCCATGAACGTATCAAGCTGCTGCGGAAGGGCATGTCCAGGTCCTGGCGTTTCTCCTTGGGCGCCGTCACCCACCGAAATGTAAAGGTTTCCGTAGTCACTCTGGCCGGGCTTGACCAGCGGGTTGAAGATTAAATCGGCCATGGGATGATTGCGGTCATATCCCACACGCAAAAGTTCGCGCGCGGTTCCCTCAAACGTGTCATTGCGAATATTGGTGTCCTTCCATTCAATGAGGACGGATTCGAGGTGGACTGGCCCAGCGGGCGGATTCACCGCGGGAGTGGTGGTGTATCCGTTCAAATCCAGAGTCGATAGGTGCGCGTTCGTGGGAGTCGCGGAACCTTCCATTTCCGGCTTCTCGACATGCACGGTATAGAATTTTCCATTTTTTGCGTAGCCGGGATCGAAGGCGATGGAAATTATACCGGCAGTGTTGCCGGTGTCAGAAACAAACTTCGGAAAAATTTCAACAAAATGGAGATAAGGAGTGAACTTCTTGCTTGCTTTATCAAGAATATATAAAGTGCCGTTCTGGTCGTCGACGAAAAAGCGGGAATTCGCCAGCGGTGCGTTAGCCGCCTCCGAGCGAAGAGCATTCATACGGCTCAATTGACCCTTGAAATCGGTTGCAGGCGGGGGCGCCATCCCGTGCGTCATGCTCGAAAGCGGTGGATTGGCATAGTCCTCCAGTAAGACCGCCGTTCCGTCTTTGCTGACCTGAGATTTCGAGGGATATTGCGCGGATACGACAGATGCGCTCGTGAGAAACCCGGCCAGCAATAAAAATCCAAAACGAAGTCTCGCGACCCGCCCAGCCATCATGTGTCTCCTTGCCATTGTTAACGCCTCCATTTTGCCTGCAGCACTAACAGACGCATTCCACGTCAAGATATTTCCGCTCGACTGCGAACTGGATGTTTCGCCAAGAACGCCGGGACGTGCACAGCTGCCTTTCGAGCCGTGGGGAAGTATACACAATCCGGGTCTGGAAAATCAGACGATGTGTCTGCGGCCAATCGGCCAATCCTGCGTTCCCGGCCAGTGATGGCCGGAAACGTGACAGAAGTTATATATTCTGTACTTAGAATATTACCTTCAAAGCGAACTGAATCTGCCGCTCGGGTGTTGACGTCCTGACTAATTGGCCCGCTATGGGATTGGCGTTTCCTGATCCGTCAAAGATGTCAGCGTTGAAATCTCCCGGGGTCGGAGGCCCAAAGTTGGCGTGGTTCAAGAGGTTGAAAAACTCGGCGCGGAATTGCACGTTGAAGTTCTCCGAGATCCGCTTGATGTAGTTGTTCTTGAACACTGAGAAATCGAGGTCTGTTAGCCCCGGGCCAATCAAGATATTGCGGCCGACATTGCCCCTCAGGTTGGCGCATATGCCATTCGCGGAGGTACCAAAGAGTGGATCGCAACCTAGGGCCGTCCACTGTGCACTGGGTACGGTCGGAATTTCAAAACACCCGGTTTTGATGTAGTTATCTGGATTCCCGGGATTGACCGCAGTCCCGCAGCCCGGGCCGGACACCCGGCTTGTATACGCAAAACCGTCGCTACTCCCTGTACTTGCTGTATCGTTACCTTCCCCCCATGTCGGGGTGAAGGGCACGCCGTCGCTAGCAGTAAAAATCAGGCCTAATTCCCATCCATCCAGGGGCCACTTCGCGAATCCCGAAAGCGATTTTGGCGACGGGGCTTCCCATGTCCCGCTCAAGACAAATGTGCGTCCCACATTGAAATCGGAAAGGCCGCGGGTCAATTTCACATCAAACCAGTCCAAGCTGGAAATCGAGTTTTGGAACGCGTCGCCAGCCACGGTGGCCGAGCTCGTATCCATACTCTTGGCCCACGTGAAGACACCCTGCAGTTGGAAGCCGCGGCTCATGCGCTTTGATACCTGCGCCTCGAAAGCATTGTAGTAGGACCGGCCCTGATAAAACATCCCGTGCATTGAGCCGTAAGCCGGGTTTATGCGCGCTGACTGAGACGCTCCTCCGCCAGGCCAGATGTATCCAAACGGAGTCGGGGTGGGTAGAACCCAGTCAGCGTCGTCTACTCGGTACGGCTGGTGTACGCCACGCGATCCCACGTAGGCGACCATCGCCGCCAAATTAGGAGTCAGCTGGTACTGCACATTTAGATTCCACTGCGCGACGTAATCGCGCTTGGGATTGGAATCAATGAAGCTGCCGCGTAGTGAAGACCCTGGTAGAGGCGACGGAAGACCGGCGGATGGAAAAGGTTTTACCCCAGGAGGGGGCGTGAAGCTAGTCACCGTGGTGTATGCAAAAAATGGCGCCGCCTGGGTTTCCATGAGAGTGAACTGGTAAGGGAGCGGCAGTACATCAAACAAGCCTGCTCCTCCGCGCACCGCCATTTTCCCATTACTGAACGGGTCCCAGGCAAAACCGATCCGCGGCTCGAAGTTGCGGAGCGTGGGGTTCGAGAATAGAGGGCCAGTACCGGAGCAGCCGGTCACGGCCACTCCACAAACGGGCTGTGGATCGCCGATGTTTCTCAGGTTGACGAATTTGCCGCTGGTCTCCGTGGGGACCGTTGTCATTTCATAGCGCAGGCCCAGATTGAGCGTGAGGCTCGAGCGGACGCGCCAGTCGTCCTGCACATATGCGCCAACCAAGGTCTCTCGCATATTACGCGGTGCGGCCTGGCTGTGAATGCCACCTTGGAATTTGGAGGGCATGTTCTGTAGAAACGATGGCAGATCTTTGAAGGTCCAAACGCCATTTGGATCGGTGTCCGCTATGACTTGCGACTGCATGCGCTCCACCGCCACGCCAAATTTGATCGAGTGGGTTCCGTGGGTGAAGAACGCGTCGTCATACGCCTGGAAGGAATTCCACCTGTAGTAGTACGTTGGGAGCCCTCCAATGCCGCCGGGCATGGACGTACTGCCGTCGTTCACAAAGGCTGCGTCGCGCCCTGCAAACGCACCCAGTGATGAATCGGCTGCAGCGGGATTCAATGCAGCGAGGCTTTGATTGTCATTCACATAGCTGCGGTTAAACCCGAAACGCGCGGAATTCACGAATGTGGGCGTAAAGGCGTGAGTCTCCTCCACAGCCGCGAACTGTCTCGACGTGAGGTGGCCCAGCTCAACGTTGCCAAATCCGTCCGGAGCCGAATAAGGGGTCCGGTCATAAAAATACGTCCCGAAAATGCTGTCCTTGTCGGAAAACTTGTGATCAACACGTCCCGTTACGAAGTTCTCGTTGATCACTTGCTGCCCGGAAAAGATAAATTGGCACGTATCTTGGCCACAAGACTTCGGAACCGGATAGAGCGCGAGATATTTCTTCACTTCGGGGTCAACCGTCACGTTCCCGGACGTAAGGATCCCGTTCCTGGCCTCCGGGGAGGGCACGGTATCGACATTGGGAACGCCCTTTGACAGCCGGATGCCTTCGTAATCTACAAAGAAAAACGTACGGTCCTTGAAAATGGGACCACCGATACCGCCGCCAAACTGATTCCGCTTGAACGGTGACCGCTGCCCCCTCTCAAAAAAGTTTGCCGCGTCCAACTTGCTGTTGCGCAAAAATTCGTAAGCGCTTCCGTGAAATGCGTTGGTACCCGAGCGCGTAATCGCGTTGACAACTCCGCCGGAAGTTTTGCCGTACTCCGCCGAGTAGTTGCTCGTCAGAACCGAGAATTCCTGAATAGCGTCCACACCCAGGTTACCGCCGAGAACGCTGCCCGGCGCGCCGTTGGCGTAGTCGTTGAGGCTGGCGCCATCCAAACGGTAGTTGTTTTGCTGTGGACGGGCGCCAGATATGGTCAACTGCTGACCGAAACCCCGGTTACCCCTGTCCGACCCCGCCGAGAAGTCCGTCTGAGTGTGGATCGCATCCACGCCCGGCGAAAGCGCTGCCAAGTCCGTCCAACTGCGGCCGTTCAGAGGGAGTTCGCGGACGGTGGTCGCATTAACCGTGGCACTGATATCCGAACTGGTAAGCTGGACAGTGGGGGCCTCGGTGGTCACCTCTATCCGATTCGCCACCGTGCCGACCTGAAGGATCAAATTAAATACCGGCTGTGATCCAACGTTGATCGTAATTCCCTTCTTGATCCCGGTGTTGAATCCGGTAGCGGAAACCGCGATCTCATATTCCCCTGGCAGCAGGTTCGCCGCTGTATAGAAGCCATCCGTGTTCGTTGTAATACTCCTTGTAATACCCGTCGCAGAGTTCTTGATCTCAACTTGGGCGTTAGGGACAGCTGCGCCAGAAGAATCCGTCACTGTGCCGGAGAGCGTTCCTCCGGCGACCTGCGCGCGCAACGGGAACGAATTCACCAGACAAAGACCGAAAATCCACACAAATAGCGCAAACTTGAAAGTCCTCCGATTCATTGGCCCGCCCCTCCCCCTCATTGTCTTATCTACTTGGCCGGGATTTTCCGAAATCACCCCCACCTGTGCGCATACGATATGCCAGCCACCTTAGAGTGTCAATCTTAGATCGCGCCGTTTAAGATCGCGCCTTGACAGAGAATCCGACGAGTTCTAGCATCTGCCCCAGTCGTACTCACCGGCACGGTCATGGAGAATCACTGATCGCGTAAGGATTGTGAAGGATCGTATGGTGCGAGGGCGGTGTTTAGCCCAGGAAGGTCTTGAGTTCTGCCAGGAGAATATCCGGAATTTCCTCGGCGATGAAATGCCCGCTTGGAACCGGCTTGCCACTGACGTTCGATGCCCGTTCCTTCCACGTATCGAGCACATTGTACAGTCGGTGCATGTCACCGTGTTCCCCCCACAAAGCTAGAAGGGGGCAGGAAACCTTGCGATCCAGATCGGCGGCATCGTGGTCCAAGTCTATCGAGGCGCCTGCGCGGTAATCCTCACAGGTCGCGTGAATCATCGCGGGATCCCGGAAGCACCTAAAATATTCTGCAACTGCTTCCTTGCTGAGTGCGGTGGGAGGAAGACGATCGAACCGTGACTTGAGCCAATACTCGGCGCTATTGCCAATCACCGTTTCCGGGAACGGCGGCTTTTGAATCAAAAAGAACCAATGAAAACTGGATGTCGCCCATTCCTTGGTTACGTTGTGGAAGAGCTTATAGGTGGGGACAATATCGAGAACCGCCACTTTTGTCACCTGATCCGGATGATCCAGAGCCATGCGGTGGGCAACTCGTCCGCCACGATCGTGACCCACTACTGAAAATTTCTGAAAACCCAGACTGGCCATCACTTCCACTTGGTCTTGCGCCATCGCTCGTTTCGAATATCCAAAATGGTTTTCCCCATCAGAGGGCTTGCTGCTGTCGCCGTACCCGCGGAGATCAGCAGCAACCACCGTAAACTTTTGCGCAAGTTGCGGCGCAATCTTGCGCCACTCGATATGTGATTGGGGATAGCCGTGGAGCAGCAGTAATCCAGGTCCGTTGCCGGCGGTGACAAAATTTATTGTGGCGCCTGACGTTTTCGCGGTCTGTTTCTTGAACCCGGGGAAAAATTCAGCGTCGGCGGGTTTTTGATCCGCTTGCTCCAGGACGCGGCCCGCGCGGGGGAATGCCCTGCCGGCAGACGCGATCGCGCCTATGCCTAATGCTGCCGCCTTCTTCAGGAGATCGCGGCGCGGATTGTCAGCCATGACTTCTGCCCTCCTAAGCGCACGGACTCGGTCGAGACGCGCAGAATCGATTCAAATTTTCCGAGCCGCAACACAACCCGTGTGAGAATCCAGGGCCAGTTAGGTGAGCATGTGTTTGAATCTACAGTGCTCGCCTGAAGGCGGGCTCCAAGCCGGCGCCCGCACCCGATCAGTAGCTGGCCGCCAGCGTTTTGATTTTCGATTTGTCGGGATACAACACACCCAACGCCTGGTCTTTGGGATCCGCGGCTCGCGTGGTGTACCAGATCGAATTCTGAGATGAGACTTCGATCTTCGGCATATCGGTTCTCTGTACGTAGGGATAGTAGGTGAAGTTTTTCGATCGCGGCTCAAACTTGATCAACGCTCCCCCTTGCCCTGCGTCGGCGATCCACAAGTTATAGTCGTGATCTTCCTGGATGTCGTACGGGTAGCCCCAATTCACGGGCTCTTTGTACTCGACCATTTTCCCGGTATTCGGATCGAGCATTCCGATTTTCCCTATGCTATCCATCGCGTACCAGACCATGCCGTTGTGATCGACAAATACGCGCCGCATGGTGCATGGCCTCGTCAGCGCGGGGTATTCAATAAACTGGGCGTTGACCGGATCGAATTTGGTCACCTTGCAGCGCCACCAATCCGCGATCCAAAGTTTGTCGTTTTTGTCGATCACCATGCCGTAAGTGAAGCTGTTGTCCGTGGGCATCTTGTACCGCGAAATTTCCTCGGTCGTGCGGTCCCACTTGGCGATCTCGTTCGACCATGATAGCGACGTCCAAACATTCTGCTTGGAGTCGATGAAGGGCGTATTTCCGTGCGGAGGCCGCTTGGCTTCAGGATTGTACGGGTAATACTTTATCGCTCCGGTCTTGCTGTCGACCCGCACGAAAGCTGTGTGCCCGGAAGCCCAGATGTCCCCGCTGGCGTCCTGGGTAAGGCCGTGCCCTCGAACTTGAGGTCCGGCAAGCGCGTAGTCAGTCCAGGTGGCCGTGCGCGGATCCATTTTGCCGACCTGCAAGCCGCGCGCGTCCACGTACCAGACATCTCCATTCTGGCTCAGATGCGCGTCGTGGAATCCTCGGTCACCCTTCGCCAGCGGAGGAATGTGATACTCGATGAACATCGCCTTGCCCAACGCTTTTTCGTCGATCGGCTC
>Ga0209526_10003113_pt1 | contig 11274 bp, 7 predicted proteins | sample JacPinW_OM2H0_M1_FD_188566 | JGI IMG/M metagenome (GOLD analysis project Ga0209526, IMG submission 188566) | Forest soil microbial communities from Algoma, Ontario, Canada - Jack Pine, Ontario site 1_JW_OM2H0_M1 (SPAdes) (version 2) | ecosystem: Environmental > Terrestrial > Soil > Boreal...
GACGGGCACCTCCCCCGTATGACGGGGGAGGCCTATGATTCCAGTGCCGCCCACATCTCGAGGTCGCGCTCCGCCGTCCAGATGCGCGGATGGTCGAGGCCCTTGGCTTCGTCGTAGGCGCGCGACACGTCGAACGGCATGCAGTGCTCGAAGATCACCCAGTTGCCATAGCGCGGCTGCAAGGCCGTCATCGCCTTGTCATAGGCCTGCTTCAGCGAGTCGCCCGCCTCGGCGCTCTGCGACACCGCCTTGTAGAGCTCGCCGAGGAATGCCTGGGTGCCGGCGATGCCCTCCTCGACCGCTTCCTCGCCGGCCAGCGCGTCGCCGCGGCCGGGCACCAGGGCCAGGGCCCTGAGGTCGCGCAGCTTCTGCAGCGTCTCGGGCCAGTCCTTGAAGTGGGCGTCGCCGGCATAGGGCGTGGCGCCGTATTCGACGAGGTCGCCGCTGAACAGCGTGCGCTCCTCGGGCAGCCAGACGACCGTGTCGCCCTTGGTGTGGCCGCGGCCGACATGGATGATGTCGACCTGCAGCTTGCCCAGCCAGATCGACATGCGGTCGTTGAAGGTGATGGTGGGCCAGGTCAGGCCGGGAATGGTCTCGGCCGCCTGGAACAGGCGCGGGAAGCGCTGGACCTCGGACTTGTGGTCCTGCGCGCCGCGCTCGACGATCATCTCGCGCGTCGCCTCGCTGCAGATGACGTGCTGCGCTTCGTAGGCCGTGGCGCCCAGCACGCGCACGGCGTGATAGTGCGACAGCACCACGTACCGGATCGGCTTGTCGGTGACGCTGCGGATGCGTTCGATCACGGTCTGCGCCATCTTGGGCGTCGCCTGGGTGTCGATCACCATGACCGCGTCGTCGCCCACCACGATGCCGGTATTGGGATCGCCCTCGGCGGTGAAGGCGTAAGCGTGCTCGGACAAGCGACTGAACGTGACCCTCTTTTCAGCCATGTCGGCCTGCGAGGCGAAGGCCTTGGCCATCGACTTCTCTCCCGTCGTCTTCTTGCGGCGCTCAGTCGGAGCCGTATTTGTGGTAGCGCGCGCGATCGCCGGTGCGCACGGTAACCTCGAAGGAATCGTTGTCGCGCTCCATGCGCAAGGTCACCGCCGTGCCGGCCGGACCGCTTGCCCACAGCTTGCGATAGAAGTCGGGCATGTCGTCCAGCACCTCGCCGTCCAGCGCATGCAGGACGTCGCCGCGCTGCAGGCCGGCGCGATCGGCCGGACCGCCGTCGGAGATGCCGCCGACCACGAGCTGACCCATATGCTCGACCGTGAGGAGGCCGAGCCACGGCCGGGGCGGCGTCGAGAGCCGTCCGTTGGCGACAAGCTCCTGGAAGATCGGCTTCAGGCGGTTGATCGGCACGTACATGTTGCCGGGGAAGGCCGGCGCGCCCGGACCGAGCGCTTCCTGCACGAGGAGCGAGCCGATCCCGAGCAGCGTGCCGTCCTGGCCGATCAGCGCGGAGCCGCCCCACAGCGGATAGGCAGGGACCGTGAAGATGGCGTTGTCGAGCAGGTACTCCCAATAGCCCGCGAACTCGCGCCGGCCCGCGACCTTGACCTTGAGCGTCGCCTTCTCGCCGCCCAGCCCCGCGACATAGGCCTCGCTGCGCAGCTCGAGCGTGTCGGAATCGCCGAAGCGCATCGGCTTGAGGTCGATCGGCCGCTCGGTGCGGACCAGGCCGAAGCCGCTTTCATAGTCGTAGCCCACGATGTAGGCCGGCAATTCGTTGCCATCGATATCGGTGATGGTGACGCTGTCGGCCTCCATGATCAGGTAGCCGATGGTGACGATCAGGCCGTCATCGCCGATCAGGGCGCCATGACCCTCGCGCTCCGTGCCGAGCGTCTGGGCCGACCGGCGGTCCTTGGGAATGGTCGTCTTCAGGCCGACCACGGCGGACAATGCCTGCGCGACCGGCGGCGACAGATTGGACACGCCGGGCAGGCGCGCTTCGACGCCTTCCCGGCCGGTCGGGCCATGACCCGCGCCGTTCATGGAACCGTTCAACCCTCGGGCCATCGGTACACCTCCACGTCACCCCGGACGCAACCCCCTTCTGAAGGATAGGCGTCTGCCGCGCCGATTGCTATATGACGCTGCATGGCGTCCCCCGCCGATCCGTTCGAAATCACAGACGATCCGGTACCGACCGATTCCCCGCCGGCGCGGCGCACCGTCACGTCCTCGACCCACCTGGAAGGGCTGAACACAGAGCAGCGGCAGGCGGTCGTCCACGAGGGCGGTCCCCTGCTGGTGCTGGCCGGCGCCGGCACCGGCAAGACCCGCGTGCTAACCACCCGGATCGCCCATCTGTTGATAACCGGCCGCGCCCGGACTTCGCAGATCCTGGCCGTCACCTTCACCAACAAGGCGGCGCGCGAGATGCTCGACCGCGTCGCCAGCCTGATCGGCGGCGCGGCCGACGGCATGTGGCTCGGCACCTTCCACGCCATCGGCGTGCGTGTGCTGCGACGCCATGCCGAGCTGGTCGGGCTCAAGAGCAACTTCACCATCCTCGACACCGACGACCAGACGCGGCTGATCAAGCAGCTGCTGCAGGCCGAGGGCATCGACGACAAGAAATGGCCGGCCCGCGTCCTGTCCGGGATCATCCAGCGCTGGAAGGACCGCGCGCTCACCCCCGACAAGGTGTCGGGCGAGGACGCCGGCGAGTTCGCCAATGGCAAGGCGGCCGACATCTATCGCCAGTACCAGGAGCGGCTCGCCGAGGTGAACGCCGTCGATTTCGGCGACCTCGTCATGCATTGCGTGACCTTGTGGCAGAAGCATCCCGACGTGCTGGCGCAGTATCACCGCCGCTTCCGCCACATCCTGGTCGACGAGTACCAGGACACCAACGTGGCGCAGTATCTGTGGCTCAGGCTGCTCGCCCAGGGCACCGAGGATGTCTGCTGCGTCGGCGACGACGACCAGTCGATCTACGGCTGGCGCGGCGCCGAGGTCGGCAACATCCTGCGCTTCGAGAAGGATTTCCCCGGCGCCACCATCGTGCGGCTGGAGCGCAATTACCGTTCGACCCCGCACATCCTGGCCGCCGCCTCGCATCTCATCTCCCACAACGAGGGAAGGCTGGGAAAGACGCTGTGGACCGAGATGAAGGAAGGCGAGCGCATCTCGCTGCGCGGCGTATGGGACGGCGACGAGGAGGCGCGCACGATCGGCGAGGAGATCGAGGCGTTGCAGCGCGACAAGCACCCGCTCAGCCAGATGGCCATCCTGGTGCGCGCCGGCTTCCAGACCCGCGAATTCGAGGAACGCTTCATCACCATGGGCCTGCCCTACCGGGTGATCGGCGGGCCGCGCTTCTACGAGCGCCAGGAGATCCGTGACGCGCTGGCCTATTGCCGGGTCACCGTGCAGCCCGACGACGACCTTGCCTTCGAGCGCATCTACAACACGCCGCGCCGCGGGCTGGGCGAATCGGCGCTGCGCACCTTGCGGCTGATCCAGCGCGCCCAGAAGATCTCGCTGTTCGAGGCGACCCGCCGGGCGCTCGAGACCGACGAGCTGAAAGCGCGGGCGCGCAAGACGCTAGACGACCTCATCAGGAGCTTCGACCGCTGGCGCGCCATGCTCGACGGCATGAACCACATCGAGGTGGTCGAGACCATTTTGGACGAATCGGGCTACACCGATATGCTGCGCGCCGATCGCTCGCCCGAGGCGCCGGGAAGGCTCGAGAACCTGAAGGAGCTCACCAATGCGCTGCAGGAATTCGACACCCTGCCCGCCTTCCTCGAACATGTCGCGCTCCTGACCGACAATGCCGCGCGCTCGGATGGCGACATGGTGAGCGTCATGACCCTGCATGCCGCCAAGGGCCTGGAATTCGACACCGTGTTCCTGCCGGGCTGGGAGGAAGGTCTTTTCCCCAACCAGCGCGCCCTCGACGACAAGGGCGTGGCCGGGCTCGAGGAGGAACGGCGGCTGGCCTATGTCGGGCTGACGCGGGCGCGCAAGCGGGCCTACGTCTCCTTCGCCGCCAACCGGCGCGTGTTCAACCAGTGGCAGGCCGCCATCCCCTCGCGCTTCCTGCGCGAGCTGCCGACCGAGCAGCTGGCCGAGAGCAGCGACGCCGGTCTCTACGCAACCTATTCCGCCGGCCATCACGGCGGGCTGCGCGAGCAGGCCAGCGGCTTCGACTACGAGAGCCTGGGCGTCGCCTCGGGCCGGCGTACGCGCTGGCGCGACGAGACGTTCGACGACCGCCGCGCCGTCGAGGGCGACAAGGTCGATCTCAGCGTCGGCCAGCGGGTTTTCCACCAGAAGTTCGGCTACGGCCGCATCCTGGCGGTCGACGGCAACAAGCTCGACATCGAATTCGAGAAAGCCGGCCCGAAGAAGGTCTTGGACAGTTTCATCGAGGCGGCGTGAGCCTTGCCAAGGCGTCGTTCGTCGTGCCCGCCGCCCTGCGCGCCGGCTGGGAAGACGCGCTTGAAGAGCGTCTCGCCGATGCGGGCGTCGTGGTGACGAGCTGCGAGATCTCGCGCGACGGGCCGTGGCGCATAGAACTGTTCGGCGAGGCTGAGGAACACCGCGTCGCCCGGGCCATTGCGGACGGCGCGAGCTCGCTCGGCTTGCCCGCGCCGTCATGGCGCTGGGAGACGCTGCCCGACACCGATTGGGTGGCGGAGAACCAGCGCTCTTTCCGGCCTTTCGTCGTGGGGCCGTTCTGGGTCCATCCCTCGCATGTCATCGACGGCATGCCGGCCGGCCTGTTGCCGCTCACGATCGATGCCGGTCTCGCCTTCGGCACCGGCACGCACGCCACGACACGCGGCTGCCTTGAAATGTTGGCAACGCTCGATCCCGGCAAGACGGCCAACGTCGTCGATGTCGGAACCGGCAGCGGCATCCTGGCCATCGCCATGGCCAAGCTGTGGCAGCGCAAAGTGCTCGGCGGCGACAACGACGCCGAAGCGGTGGAGGTGGCGCAGGAGAATGCCGGACTGAACGGCGTCGGCGATCTCTGCCAGTTCGTGCATGCAACAGGCCTCGACGCGCCGGAGCTTGAGGGCTGTGCGCCCTACGATCTCATCGTGGCCAACATTCTGGCCGGCCCGCTAGCTGAGCTGTCGGACTCCTTTGCAGCGGCGATACGCCCGGGCGGCCGGGTACTGCTGAGCGGACTGCTGGTCGAGCAGGCAGCCGACATCCTCACGGTGTATGGTCAGCGTGGTTTCGCCTTCGAGCGCCGCGCCGACCTCGAGACCGGCGGTGCCTGGTGGCGCACCTTGCTGCTGCGTCGGACCTAGCCAACCTGGACGGATCGGCAAAGGATCATCTTGGCGGCAGGCATTCCACCTGTTTCAATCTCTTGCATGAACGACGCGATCGTCTCCCTTCGCCAAATAACGGCCGATACTGTCCGCGCGATCTGCGCCCTGGAGACAAACGAGGATCAGAAAGGCTTCGTCGCTCCAAATGCCGTGTCGATTGCCCAAGCACACTTTGCTCCGTCCGCTCAGTTCCGGGCCGTCTATGCCGACGAAACACCTGTAGGCTTCATCATGTGGCGACCTGGAGATGGGGAAGGTGAATGTTTCCTATGGAGGTTCATGATCGACCGACGCCATCAAGCGAAGGGATATAGACGCGCGGCGTTGGCGTTCTTGGTCCAAAGCCTCCGCTCCGAGGGGGTCAAACAAATACGGACGAGTTACGTAGCTGGCGATGCCGGGCCGCGCGGCTTCTACGTCGCGCTTGGCTTCAGGGATAGTGGCGGAAGCCTTTCCAATGGAGAGCGCCTCGCGGGCATGACGTTGTAGGCGCCGGCAGATCGACAAACGAAAAAGGGCCGGCTTTCGCCGGCCCCTACGCTTACGCTACGCTACGCTAAAGGCAGTTTACGCCGCACGGCGCAAATTCTGGTTGGCTGCGGTGAGCGGAGCACCGGCGCCTTCGATCTCCGGCGATACGCCGTGCGCGACCTCGCGGACCGCGAACGCGATGTCGCCGCGGCACAGGCCGATATCGGCCAGTTCGCGGTCGCTCATGCGGAAGAGCTGGGCCTCGGCGGCGCGCAGCTTGAAATCCGCCTTGATCCCGGCAATCAGACGGTGCCATTGGCGGCCCAACCACAGGGCCGCATCCCCGAGGGCGTTAGCCATCAACTCCGCACGCGCATAACGCGCGCGCTGTTCGAGCAGGCGGCGATCCTCATAGGACAGGTCGAGCTTGGTGAAATCGTTTCCCCCCGCCGGCGCAGTTTCGCTGGTCAGATCCTTAAAGGTCCGAATCGGCTGGGTCATCATGGTCTACTCCTTACTTTGTGCAGCGCGATACATAATGCTGCAGTGCACTGGGTTAATATATACCCTTGAGTTACAACAATAAGTGAGCTCCTTGATATTCTGATATGCACTAACCGCATGGGGCCCAATAAACCGGCATTTCGCAGCTGCGAAAGAACAAATATTGCTCAGTTTGCCTCTCCAGGACGCCACGCGTAGGGTCCGCCCGACCATGACTTCCGCTCCCGACGACGTTCTAGAACTCCTGCGGCAGCGCGGCCGCCACCCGGACCCGTCCGCCCTCGATGCCCTGATGCGCGGTGTCGCCGCCGCTCCCGAGGGGCTGGCCGGCCCCGAATGGGTCGAACTAATCGATCCCCAGGCCGATGCCGAGCTGACCAAGGCATTGACGGCGTGGCGGGCCGAGCTCGCCACGGCCGATGACGGCCTCGATACCGCGCCGGCGCCGGCCTCACGCCTGGCGGCGCTGCGCGCCGAGCTGAAACGTCGCGACCTCTGCGGCTTCGTCGTGCCGCGCGCCGATGAACATCAAGGCGAGTATGTGCCGCGCCGTTCGCAGCGGCTGGCCTGGCTCACCGGCTTCAGCGGCTCGGCCGGCCTCGCCATCGTGCTGGCCGACCGCGCGGCGATCTTCATCGACGGGCGCTACACGCTTGCCGTGCGCGGCCAGGTCGACACCGACGCCTTCGTGCCGCACCAGATCCCGGAACAATCGCCGGAGGCGTGGATCAGCGAGAATCTGCTCAAGGGCGGCAAGCTCGGCTTCGATCCCTGGCTGCAGACGGTCGACGGGCACGAACGCTTCGCGCGCGCCTGCCAGCGCGCCGGCGGCGAATTCGTGCCGGTCGATTCCAATCCCGTCGACGCGGTGTGGCCCGACCGGCCGCCGGCGCCGCTGGCGCCCGTGCTGCCGCATCCCGACGAATTCGCCGGCGAGAGCAGCGAGGCCAAGCGCACGCGCATTGCCGGCACCATCAAGGCCAAGGGCGCCGACGTGGCGTTGATCACCGCCCCCGATTCGATCGCCTGGCTCCTGAACGTGCGCGGCGGCGACGTGCCGCGCACGCCGTTCGCGCTGGGCTTCGCGCTGCTGCATGGCGACGGCCATGTCGACCTCTTCATGGACCGCCGCAAGCTGCCCGACCGCACCCTGGCGTGGCTCGGCAACGCCGTGACCCTGGCGCCGCCCGACGAGCTTGGCGCCGCCCTCGACATGCTGGGCAAGGTCGGCAAGCGCGTGCTGATCGAAAGCGCGACCGCGCCGACGTGGGCCGCGACCCGCCTGCAGACGGCCGGCGTGGCGCTGATCCGCGACGCCGATCCGGTGGCGCTGCCCAAGGCCTGCAAGAACGCGGTCGAGCTGGAGGGCATCCGCCGCGCCCATCACCGCGACGGCGCCGCGGTCAGCGGCTTCCTGGGCTGGCTCAGCCGCGAATCCAGGCGCGGGAAACTGCGGGAGATCGAGGCGTCCGACCGGCTGCAGGCGCTGCGCCAGGCAACCGGCAAGCTCCGGGATCTGAGCTTCGACACGATTTCCGGCGCCGGTCCCAATGGCGCCATCGTGCACTACCGCGCCTCCGCGGCGAGCCAGCGCACGCTCGAGCCGGGCAGCCTCTATCTCGTCGACTCAGGCGGGCAATATCGCGACGGCACGACCGACATCACCCGCACCGTGGCGATCGGCGCGCCCAGCGCGGAGATGCGCGACCGCTTCACCCGCGTGCTCAAGGGCCACATCGCGCTGGCCATGGCGCGTTTCCCGGCCGGCACCACGGGCTCCCAGCTCGACGCCCTGGCGCGCTATGCGCTGTGGCAGGCGGGGCTGGACTATGATCACGGCACCGGCCACGGCGTCGGCGCCTATCTCTCGGTGCACGAGGGCCCGCACCGCATCTCGAAGATGGCCAACAATGTCGCCCTGCAGCCCGGCATGATCGTCAGCAACGAGCCGGGCTATTACAAGACCGACGCCTATGGCATCCGCATCGAGAACCTGGTCGCGGTGCGGGAGGCCGAGATCGAGGGCGCCGACCGCCGCTACCTGGAGTTCGAGACTTTGACCATGGCGCCGATCGACCTGGTCTGCATCGAGCCCAGCCTGTTGACGGAGGCCGAGCGGCAGTGGCTGAACGACTATCATCGCCGCGTGCGCGAAATGGTGGGCCCCGATGTCGACGACGCAACGCGCGAGTGGCTCGCCGACGCGACCCGCGCCATCTAGGCCCGGATCGCCCGCTCGAATTCGACGAACATGCTGAGCATCCCGGCCATCGCACTCGAGGCTCCGCGCTAATCCTTCAAGACAGTTCGGCCAAGCACGACGTCTTCATAGACATGGAGCGAAGGCAGTCCGCCTGTGTGCATGAAGAGCACCTTGGCGTTGGGCTTGAAGTGGCCTTGGCGCGCGAGGCCAATCAGGCCTGCCATGATCTTTCCAGTATAGACCGGATCGAGCAGGATGCCTTCGGTCCGCGCCAGCATCTGAACAGCTTCCACCATCTTTGCGTTGGGCACGGAGTATTTCGGCTGCCAGTAGCCGCCGAAGCTCTTTACCGCTTCGCGCGGCACCTTGCCGATCCCGAGCAGATCGGCGACCGCCTGCGCCTCCTTATGAACCAGCGGCTCCTGGTCGGAGGGTTCACGGCTGACACCGATGCCGATCAGCGGGATCTTGATGTTGTTGCCAAGGAAACCCGCCACCATGCCGCCATGGGTTCCCGAGCTGCCCGAGCCAACCACGACAGCATCGAGCGCCAACGCCATGTCCAGCCATTGCTGCTGCATTTCCTGCACGCACGCGACATAGCCCAACCCGCCGATCGCGTTCGAACCGCCACCCGGAATGGTGTAGCCCTTGCGACCGAGCGAGGCGACTTCCTGCGCAACCTTCGACATTGCCGCGCCCATATCGGAGCCGCCGGGCACCACGGTGATGGCTTCGACGCCCATCAACTCGAACATGAAATTGTTGCCGCCAGCCTCCTTGCGGTAGCTGCCGGGAACGCGCTCCTCGATCACGAAGCGGCACTTGAGCCCTTCCTTGACCGCGGCAGAGAGGGTGATGCGGCAATGGTTGGATTGCGGCGCGCCGCAGGTGATCAGCGTGTCGGCACCTTGCGCCAGCGCATCGGCCGCCAGGAACTCGAGCTTGCGGGTCTTGTTGCCGCCGGGAAAGAGGCCCAGCAGATCGTCACGCTTGATCCAGATCTCCGGACCGACGCCGCCCGGGCAACTCGCCGCCAGTGCCTTGGTAAAGTGCGGAAGAAGCTCAATCGGCGTGGGGGCATGAGTGTAGCGGCGACGCGGAAAACGGGACAAATCCATTCGATCAACTCCAGCGACAGACTTCAATTGAGCGCTGCCGCAAGCGCACGCGACAGACGAGCCGGAAAACGACTATTCCGTGTTGATGGCGCAAGCGATGCGACCGCCGGCATCGCCGGTCGGGTCAGTTTTATCCGACACTCACTCGATGAACCCTTGGAACGGCGCAAGCTCTAGCATTCTGCCGGGTTCCGAGGAAGGCATCGGCGGATGACACGGTTTGCCCGGCACGCTGGCGGGCGCCGATGTCTACAACGAGTGGACCGAAACACGGCTGACCTCGATGCTGGACGATACCGGTTTGCGCCTCGCCGTCGAGCAGGCGATGGCGCGGCCAAAGACGGCGTCGCTTTTGTCGGCGCACCAACAGCCATCACTTCGGCGCGGCGGCGTGGCACATCGAGCCGCTCAGCGCCGACGGCTTGGTCGGCCTCGCCTTCGGCAACTCGCCATCTGCCATGCCCGCATGGGGCGGCACGCGGGCGTTGTTTGGCACCAATCCGATCGCCGCGCCGCGACGGGCCGCCCCTTTCCATCGACATGTCGTTGTCCGAGGCGGCGCGCGGCTAACTCATGGTCGCCGCCGACGAGGGCAAGGCGATCCCGCTCGCTGGGCGCTCGACAAGCGGGGCAATCCCACCACGGACCCCAAAGCGGGCCTCGAAGGCTCGATGCTGCCGGCCGGCGGCGTAAACGGCGCGATGCTTGCCCTGGATAAGCCCGGGACCGGCCAGGCTTTTTTGGTCATCGATCCGGGGGCGCTGGGATCGAGACCCTGCTCTCCGCCATGCTGCAGGACGAAAATGTGCGCCTACCAGGCTATCGCCGGCACGATCTTGCCCACAGGGCCGAGCAGGAGGGCCTGGAAATTTCTGAAGTCACGATGCAAAAACGGAAAAAATCGCTTCTAAAAGCTGAATTTTGCCGTCCGGGCGGGGGGACTGTTACATCAGGACCACACTTGGGCAACAATGCGTCAGCGAAGGCTCCATTTGGTGGCGAGTGCAAAAATCTCCGCGTAGAATTCACGCGCTTACGCAATTCAGTCCGACGCGAAGCACCTCTCTGAAATTCTTCGACCGAGGAGATACTGCATGAAGAAGGTCCTACTAGCGGCGGCGGCGGTGATCGCACTGCCAGCCATCGCCGAGGCCCAAGATGTTCAAACCCCCGGCGTCTACTTCGGCGTCGAAGGCGGTTTGAACTGGTTATTCGGCACCACCATCCTGGGGCAATACAACTCGCCGTACACAGGATGGGCGGTCGGCGGCAAGCTCGGATATGACTTCATCGGTCCGCGCATCGAAGTCGAAGGCATGTATCGCCAGAACAACACCGGCGTCTCGTACCCCGGCCTGGCTATCAACGGCCAGATCCAACAAGCGTCGGTCATGGCCAACTTCCTGTATGACTTCAACGCTACGGGTACGTGGGTGCCCTATATCGGCGCCGGTGCAGGCGTCGGCTTCGTCGATTCCAACTTGCCGATCAACAGCACGGTGTTTGCCTTTCAGGGCATCCTCGGCATCGGCTACAATTGGAGCCCCAACCTCCGCTTCAACCTCGATGGCCGTTACTTCGGCACGACCAACCCGACCGTCAGCGGCTCGGCCTGGAGCAACAACAACATCAGCCTGATCGCCAGCATCCAGCTGAAGTTCGGCGC
>Ga0209526_10003114_pt1 | contig 11274 bp, 9 predicted proteins | sample JacPinW_OM2H0_M1_FD_188566 | JGI IMG/M metagenome (GOLD analysis project Ga0209526, IMG submission 188566) | Forest soil microbial communities from Algoma, Ontario, Canada - Jack Pine, Ontario site 1_JW_OM2H0_M1 (SPAdes) (version 2) | ecosystem: Environmental > Terrestrial > Soil > Boreal...
CGCGCGCGGGCTTCAAAACCATCGACCAGTCTGCCATCGACCAAGGCGGCAACGACGGCGCGCAAGAACGGCACTGAGACTGGAACGCTGAAAACGCGCATGGGCTTCCTGATTCGCGATTCTGCGCATCATGGCATGGGCAGCGATGGGGAGGGAGTCGCGGGAGAACTGGTGCGCCGTAGGGCGGGCAAAGCGCAAGCGTGCCCACCATTTTAAAACGAATTTGTTCGATTGTGAGCCCGTGGGCACGGCGCAAGAGCGCCTTTGTTCACCCTACGGGATGCTTTTACGCGACGCTGGCGAGAAAGGCCTCTTCCGCCGCGTAGACCGCGTCGGGAGTTCCCACATGCATCCACACGCCATCCAGCCGCAGGCCGAACAGCCGTTCCTGCTCGTTGGCGCGATCGAACATTTTCGTCAGCGAAAATTCACCCGAGGGGGCATCGACGAACAGGGATGGCGACATGATCGCAGCGCCTGCGTAGACGAACGGAACGACCTGATGTTCCCTGCGCTTGCGCAACGCGCCATCCGGCAGCATCGCGTAATCGCCGCGTCCGCCATAACCGATGCTGCTCGTCGTCGGCGCCATCAAAAGCAGGATGTCCATGTGCGCGGGGTCGAAGGCCTCGGCCAGCCGCGCCAGATTGGGCCGCACGCCATCGATCCACATGGTGTCTGCATTGACAAGGAAAAACGGGGCGTGGCCAAGCAAGGGTAGCGCCTTGACGACGCCGCCGCCAGTGCCGAGCACCTCGTCCCGCTCATCCGAGATGATCACGCGCGGCCGCGCGCGCCCCGCGACGTGATCGACGATCTGATCGGGCAAATAGTGCACATTGACGACAGCGTCGATCGCGCCGGCGTCGCCGAGCTTGTCGAGCACATGGTCGAGCAGCGCGCGGCCGGCGACGCGCACCAGCGGCTTTGGCATCCGGTCCGTCAGGGGCCGCATGCGCACGCCAAGACCGGCGGCGAGGACCATGGCTTTGGTGGGTTTGACGGACATTTCAGAAATTTCTCGAACCGCTGTTGTTGGCAGCGCAAATCATATCACGGTGATTCGCGGGGGCTACCGAACGTTGATGATGCCATAACCATCCGGCATGACGGTTGTGCGACCAGTATTTCCCGGCGCTCAGACTTCGACGGCCTGCGGCGCGGCGCGCCGCGCCTGCTTCTTCTTCTTGTCGCCCTGCTTCAGGAAATTGACGCCGATTTGGTCGCCATTGACCCAGGCCAGCTCGCAGCGGCGGTAGGCGAGGCCAGTGGACGACAGCAGCAGGAAGAATTCCTTGAGGTGCAGCCCCTCGACGGAACCTTCCACCGTGAGTTTCGCGCCGGTCTCCGAAATGTCTTCCATCGTGCATTCGCGCCGCCAGGTGCCGTCGATACCCATCATATGCGCGGCTATCCCGCGTTCGAATGTGACGCGCTCACCCTTGCGCCGTTCTGACACCATGGATTCGCTCCCGCCCTCAAGCAGCTGCCCCGCGCGGTCCAGGGCAGGGCTCTGCCTACAGATTAAGGCGCAGTTGGCTAACAAATGGTAAAATCAGGGAACCGGCGGGGGAACGTTGGCCGAATACCACTCCCGGGCACCCGAGAGCATGGGGTGAGCCAGCGAACGGTTGAGATAGGTCCAGATCCGGGGCTGATGGCGCAGATATTGCGGCTTGCCGTCGCGCCGGTTGAGCCGCGCAAAGGTGCCGAGCAGCCGCGTGTTGCGCTGCGTCGACATGATGGCATAAAGCTCGGCGAACCCGGCCGGATCGAAGCTGTCGTCGGAGGCGCGCCGCGCCTTGATGTAGCGCGTCAGCAGCGCAAGCTCGAGCTGCTCGGGCACGTCGACCCGCGCATCCTGCAACAGCGATACCAGATCATATGCGGCTGGGCCCAGCACGGCGTCCTGGAAGTCGATGATGCCAACTCTCGCCGTCCCGGGCCGCTCGTCGAGCCAGATCAGATTGGGGGAATGAAAGTCCCGCAACGCCCAGGTCCTGGCGGCAGATGCAGGCTTGCTCAACAAATCGCGCCACATCATGACGAATTCGGCGCGCATGTTGTCGGTCAGCTCCGCCCCGCGGTCCGGCATATACCATTCGAGCATCAATCCGACCTCGACCAGCAGCGCATCGGTGTCGAAGGTGGGAATGGCGTAGGTGATCTGCGGCGCCACCGGCAGGATTTCGGGCAATGCTTCGCGATGCAGCGCCGCCAGCATGTCGGTCGCGGCCTCATAGCGCTCCGCGATCGGCCGGGGTGGATCGCCTTCGATAAAACCCGCGCTGCCGAAATCCTCGGTGATCAGGAATCCGGCGTCGAGATCGGCATGATGGATTGATGGTGCCGAGAAGCCGCGCTCGCGCAGACCGTTGTCGATGGCGACGAACGGTTTGACGTCCTCGGCCAGATGCACGGCCGCGCTGTACGATTTGCCGTCATAGACCGCCGGCCCGTCGGGGCGGAGCGGTGAATTCATCAGGATGACAACGCCATCGTCGCGGACGAGCCGCGCATAGGAACGCGTCGACGCGTCGCCGGGCATGCGCCGGCGTCTTGCATCGGCATAGCCTGCGCCGTCGAGAAACTGCCGCAGCGCCTTGAGCCTTGCGACTTGCGCGGCCGCTTTGCCGTAGCCGGTGATTTCGGCGGCGCGGGCGGTCGATCCCAGCGCCGGACGATGGCTCAGCGCGATATCGATTCGGTCTTCGGGAAGTGCTGATGGTGCGCGCTCCGGCCATTCGATCAGGGCCACCGTGCCCTCGGGCAATGGCGACAAGCCGATCTCTTCCAGTTCCGCGGGATCGTTGATGCGGTAAAGATCCGCATGAACCAGCGGAAACGGCGGCAAATCGTAGACTTGCGCAAGCGTGAAGGTCGGGCTTGGAACCTCCAACGCGTCGTCGCCGGCGAGATATCGAATCATGGCGCGGGCGGCTGCGGTTTTCCCGGCGCCGAGGTCGCCGGAAAGGGTGATGACGTCGCCGGGACCGATCAGCAACACAAGGTCGGCCATCAGATTCGCGGTCGCCGTCTCGTTCGATAACGGAAGCGAGAATGTCGTGGGAACGGTCATTCCGCGGCGTTGCGATGCGCAGCCTGATCGATCGGAAAGTCGCACGTGACGGTCGTGCCCTTGCCGACGATCGAATCGACGCGCACCTTGCCTCCGTGCAGTTCGACAAAGGAGCGCACCAGCGACAGGCCGAGGCCGGCGCCGCGATGCCGCGAGCCGTGGGAATGACTCTCGAACCAGTCGAACACCTTGTCCTTGACGTCAGACGGAATGCCCGGACCGGAATCGGTGACGGTGAAGACGACGCTGTGCTCGGTTCGCATGGCGCTCAAGCCGACGGTGGCGTCCTGCGGCGAAAATCCGACGGCATTTGCCAGCAGATTATACAGCACCTGCACCACGCGGCGTTCGTCGCCAACGAAGTCGCCGATGTTGGGATCGACGTCGACCTTGAGTTGGATGCGGTCGGTCGCGAGCCGGTCCTGAATGCCTTCGGCCGCGGCTTCGATGGTCTTGCGGATGTCGATGGGGCCCAGATTGAGCGACATCGCGCCGGCGTCGATGGTGGCGAGATCGAGGATGTTGTTGATGATCGCGAGCAGCGCGTTGGTCGAGGCCGTGATGTAGCCGAGATACTCGGCCTGCTTCGGCATCAGCGGACCGGTGACCGGGTCGCTCAGGAAGTGCGCAAAGCCGATGATGGTGGTCAGCGGCGAGCGTAGCTCGTAGGACACGTGGTGGACGAAATCCACCTTCATCTGGTCGGCGGTCTCGAGCGCCTCGTTGCGCTCGCGCAGCGCGCGCTCGACGTTTTCGGTATCGGTGATGTCCTGGAACGTCAGCATGGTGGCGCCGTCGGGCAGCGGCATGGTCATGCAGTCCAGCACGCTGCCATCCTTGCGCTCGAGCTTCAGCGGCACCTCGACCCGGTTCTCGATCGCGGTAATGGCTTCGCGCAGCGTCCGCCAAATGGTCGCGTCATCGAACAGCGGCCTGCACCAGGCTTCCACAGTCTCGATATGCGGCTGCTCCCGCAGCGCCTCGGGCGACAGCTTCCACATCTTGGCGAAGGCCGGATTGAACAGTTGCGCGCGGCCGTTGCTGCCGAACACCGCAACGGCTTCGGCGAGATTATCGAGCGTTTCTCGCTGGACGCGGATCAGGCCGTCAAACCGCCGCGCCAGCTCCAGGCCCTCGGTGACGTCGTCGAACAGATAGGTGACGCCGCCTTCCGGATTTGGCGTGGTGACGACGCTCACCGCGCGGCCGTCGGGCAGATACCAGGTATCCTTTTCGGGTTCGACCGCGCGATAGGCCTCGTGCAGCTTTGCCTTCCAGGCCCGGAAATCCGGCTGCTCGGGCAGCTTGCGGGCGGCACGCAGCCGATCGAGCACGCTCGAATCGTCGGGGTTGCCGTCGAGAAATGCGCGATCGAGGTCCCACAGCCGGCGATAGGAATCGTTGTAGAACGCCAGCCGCCGCTGCGCGTCGAATACGGCGACGCCGGACGACAGCTGATCGAGGGTGCGGCGATGGGCCTCCGCCATCCGCACCAGCGCCGCGCGCAGGGCGGTGGCTTCGCTGGCGTCAATGGCGATGCCGACGCTTCCGCCGCCGACATTGAGTGCATGCACATCGTGGATGCGCCGCTCGCCGCCGACCACGATCGGCAGCCGCGCGGTGAAGGCTGTCGTGCCATTCAAGGCGCGGTCCATATCGCCGCGGTCGCCGCTGTCGAGCAGTTCAAGGTCGCGATCGATCGCATCCGCGACGCTCACAGCCTCGGTTGCTCGCGCATACGCGGCATTGGCGTAGCTGAGACCGCCTTTGGCGCCTTTGGCCCAGATCGGCCAGGGCGCCGCGGCTACGAAGCCCCGCAGCATCTCGGTTTCTTCCAGCAGCGCCTTGTGGCGGAGGTTGGTTTCGGCGAGTTCCTTGCGCAAGCCGCTGAGTTCGCGAATCCGTACAATGGCTTGGCCGCCGATGGCGCGGCCCATGGCCTCGATGGCGTGTCCATTCGCGGTCGTGAGATTGAGCAGAAAACCCTCGCCGGCCTCGAGCAACGCGTCGACCGCATGATCCATCTGCAGCGCCGGCTCCGGCGGCAGCCAGGTTCCGAAGGCAAGGATGCGCTGCGGCTGATATTGCTGCGACTCCTGCGGCATTAAAAGGGCAGTGTCGCCGCTGATTTGCGGGCGATTGTCACCTGCAGCCCACGATATCAGGATCTGTGGCTCCGCGAACAGCAGCGCCCGGAAACGGTCGGCCTGGAGTTGCAGATCCCCGATATCGGAGCGCAGCCGCGCCTCGCTTCCTGCCGCGCGAACGCGCGTGCGCATCAGCAGGATAGCCGCCACCACCGAAAAGCCGAGCAGCGCCAGCGCGGTCGTCAGGGCCGCGATTTCCTGGCGGTTAAAATCGAAGAAGGCCGAAAGCGCATGCAGGAGAGATAAATCGCCGGCATAGGCCGGTGCGATCGAGACCAGGGTAGTGGTGCCAAGGGTGATCAGGCCGTTGCGTGCCAGTGATGTGCACGACAGCAGGGTCCGACGCATCGCAACGATCACGCCCGACATGGTTTGCCCCAAACCGCACGACTTTACGCTCGGCGCTTGACCGCATGATCCGCCAAAGTGTGAGCGGTTTGGCGATAAGATCATGCGTCCTTAATGATTTAGAGCGCGATCGGACGCAAAACCGGTGCCCACTTTTGCTGATCGCGCCGCGTTCGCGAATCGAATGACAATATCCCCATCGGGAGTCGAGGGGTAAGAGTCCAGACCGTGAACGCAAACTGCATCGCGAAAAAATGCGGTGTTAAACTCTATCGGCGCGATTTTTGTGAAAATGTGGCCGCTCTTTGACTGTAAATCAGCGCCCGGTCGAACCGAAGCCCCCACCGCCCCGATCGGTCGCGGAAAGCTCCGCCGCGGGAACGAGTTCCACGCGGACTACGGCCGCAATTACCATCTGCGCGATGCGCTCGCCGCGCCGGATCGGAAACGGCGCGTCGCCGTGGTTGATCAGGAGCACGCCGATCTCGCCGCGATAATCGGCGTCGACCGTGCCCGGCGCATTCAGCACGGTGACGCCGTGCTTTGATGCAAGGCCCGAGCGCGGACGGACCTGCGCCTCATAGCCTGATGGCAGCGCGATCGTCAGTCCGGTCGGCACCAGCGCGCGCTGGCCCGGCGACAGGATCAGAGGCGAATCCTCGGGAACCGCCGCCAGCAGGTCGAGCCCCGCGGCATGGGCGCTCTGATATGCCGGCAGCGCCAGGCCTTCGCCATGCGGCAATTGCCGGATATCGACTTTGACGGCGGCGCTCATGAGGGTTTCTCGACAGTTTCGGTTATCAAGGCCTTGGCGACGCGCGCCACCAGCGTGGCGGCGACCTGCTCCTTGGTCATCGCCGGCCAGGATTCGACGCCGATGCCGCCGCTATCGCGGGTCAGCAGATGGACGGTGTTGCGGTCTCCACCCATGATGCCGGTCGCCGGCGAGACGTCATTGGCGACGATCCAGTCGCAGCCCTTGCGCTCAAGCTTGGCCTTGGCGTTGTCGATCAGATTTTCAGTCTCCGCTGCGAATCCGATCACCAGCCGCGGCCGCCCGTCCTGCAACTTTGCGATCGTTGCAAGGATGTCGGGATTTTCGATGAGCTGCAGCGGCGGCATGCCGGCCGAGGTTTTTTTCAGCTTCTGCTCGCCTTCATTGACGACGCGCCAGTCGGCGACGGCGGCGGCGAAGATCGCGATGTCAGTCGGAAGGGCGGCTTCCACCCGATGCAGCATCTCGCGCGCGGATTCCACGTGCTTCACGGTTACGCCGGGGGGGTCTGCGAGTTCGACCGGGCCCGAGATCAAGGTGACGTCAGCGCCGGCGGCTTGTGCCGCCGCGGCGAGCGCATAACCCTGTTTGCCGGAGGAGCGGTTGGCGATGTAGCGCACCGGATCGATCGGCTCGTGTGTTGGTCCAGCGGTAATGAGGACGCGCTTGCCTGCAAGCGGACACGGTTGGGAGGGGCGCAGAAAACGCTCGGAAGCGGAGGCTATTTCCAAGGGCTCCGCCATCCGGCCGACGCCGGCCTCTCCGGCCTCCGCCATTTCGCCGGCATTGGGTCCGATCATGGCGACGCCATCGCGTTCGAGCTGGGCGACATTGCGGCGGGTGGCGGCATTGTTCCACATCAGCGGGTTCATCGCCGGCGCCAGCAGGATCGGCCGGTTGGCGGCGAGCAGGATGGCGCTGGCGAGATCGTCGGCGTGGCCTTGCGCCATCTTCGCCATCAGGTCCGCGGTCGCCGGCGCCACCACGATCAGGTCGCAGTCGCGCGCCAGACGGATGTGGCCGGCATCGAACTCGCTCGCAGGATCGAACAGATCGGTGTAGCTGCGCTCATGCGACAGCGCGCTGGCGGCCAGCGGCGTGACGAATTGCTGCGCCGCCTTGGTCAACACGCAGCGGACGCGGATATGCCGCTCCTTGAGCCGCCGGATCAGGTCGAGCGCCTTGTAGGCGGCGATGCCGCCGCCGATGATCAGGGTGACGCTGGGAGGGTTGCCGGCCGCCTCGCGATGGGCGCGCGGCTGTGTCGCCTCGCCTTGGGAAGCCGTCCGGGAAGCCGGTGTGGCCAGGGAGGAGCCTTGCTGGGACGCCTCGCGCAAGATCACCCGGACCTCGTCCTCGACCGAGCGGCCGTGACGCGCCGCGCGCAGCCGAAGTTCGTCCCGGATCGCATCGTCGAGTTTTCGGATGGTCAGGCTTGCCACGGACATCTCCGATTGGGGATGACTGCAACGCTATCACACAATGATTGCATTGCAATCACATTTGCTTGATGGCCACCAGGATCCCGATAAAGGTCGCGGCGATGATCCAGAGCGCCAGCGTGCGCCAGCGGCTCTTGCGGCCCTCGGCCCGCCCCATCGCCGCAATCGTCTCCGGCGACAGCGTCAAGCCCTCCCGGGTCATGGTCTCCAGCTGTTCCAGCACCGCCACCGAGCGGGCCGCGATCGCCGGCAGGCCCGTCAGGACCCGGCCGAGATCGCCGGCGCCCGAAATCGCCTCCTGGATGCGCCCTACGGGACCGAGGTTGCGTTCGATCCATTCGCGAACCACGGGATCGGCGACCTTCCAGATGTCGAGTTTCGGATCGAAGCTGCGTGCGACGCCTTCGACCACCACCATGGTCTTTTGCAGCAGGATCAGTTCGGGGCGGGTGCGCATGTCGAACAGGCCGGTGACTTCGAGCAGCAGCGTCAACAGCTTCGCCATCGAAATTTCTTCGGCGGTGCGGTTATGGATCGGCTCGCCGATGGCGCGGATGGCCTGCGCAAAATTCTCCACCGAATGATGCCCGGGCACATAGCCGGCCTCGAAATGCACCTCGGCGACGCGGCGATAGTTGCGGGTGATGAAGCCCAGCAGAATTTCGGCGAGGAAGCGCCGCTCCTTCATGCCGAGCCGGCCCATGATGCCGAAATCCACGGCGACAAGCCGGCCGGCGTCGTCGAGGAACAGATTGCCGGGATGCATGTCGGCATGAAAGAAGCCGTCGCGCAGCGCATGGCGCAGGAAGCTCTGGATCACCTTGCGGCCGAGCTCGCGCAGATCGACCTGGGATTGTTCGAGCCGCGCATGGTCGCTGAGCGCGATGCCGTCGATCCATTCCATCGTCAGCACATTATGCGTGGTGCGATCCCAGTCGACCGCGGGCACGCGAAAATCCGGATCGCCGCTGGTGTTCTCCGCCATCTCGGAGAGGGCGGCCGCCTCCAGCCGCAGATCCATCTCCATCGCCACCGAACGCGACATCGTATTGATGACCTCGATCAGCCGCAGCCGCCGGGCTTCCGCCGAGAAGGCCTCGGCCTTGTGCGCCACAAAGAAGAAATCGGCGAGGTCGCGGCGGAACCGCGAGGCCACGTTGGGCCGCAGCACCTTCACCGCGACCGAGGTGCGGACGCCGTCACGCTCGGTTTCGCCGCGATGCACCTGGGCGATCGAGGCGGCGGCGACCGCCGGACCGAAGCTCGCAAACGCTTGCGCCACCGGGCGCTCCAGCGACTGCGCGATCACGGCCTCGGCTTCGCTTTGCGAAAACGGCGGCAGGCGGTCCTGCAGGCTCTCCAGATCGCGCGCCATCGCAACGCCGACCACGTCGGGCCGGGTCGCCAGAAACTGCCCGAGCTTGAGATAGGCCGGCCCTAACCGGGTCAGCGCGCGCGACAGCCTGGGGCCGGATTTGGCGCCGGGACGCTCGACGATCCGCGCCAGCTTCAGGGCGAGTTGTCCCGGCGGCGGCACCAGGCTCGGATCGACGACGCCGAACACGCCTTCGCGCGCAAATACGAAACCGGCGCGGGCGAGCCGCGCGATGTGGGTCATGGCAGAAATCACAAACGCCAGCCCGAATGCAACGTCACGATACCGCCCGAAAAACTCTGCCAGCTGACGCGCGAGAACCCGGCGCTGCGGATCATCGCGGCAAACGCGCCGGGCCTGGGAAATTTACGAATCGATTCGACGAGGTATTGATAGGATTCGGCATCGCCGGTGACCGCGCGGCCGAGCGGCGGGATCACCTTGAACGAAAACAGATCGTAGATTCGATCAAGCCCGGGGACATCAACGGTGGAAAACTCCAGGCACAGGAAGCGGCCGCCGGGCCGCAGCACCCGAAAGGCCTCTGCGAGCGCCGAATCGATCCGCGGCACGTTACGGATGCCGAATGCGATGGTGTAGGCGTCGAAAGTTCGGCTGGGGAACGCCAGCGCCTCGGCATTGCCCTCGACGAACGATACCCGGTGCTCGAGCTGCCGCGCCGCGGCGCGCTCGCGTCCCACGGCAAGCATGTCGGCATTGATGTCGCAAACCGTGGCGTGAAAGCCTGCGCCGGCGGCCTTGGCGGCGCGAAACGCGATGTCGCCGGTGCCGCCCGCGACATCCAGCAGCGCAAACGGCGTATCGCCGCGCGGCGGATTGAGCGCGTTGATCATCAGATTCTTCCAGGCCCGGTGCAGCCCTGCCGACATCAGGTCGTTCATCAGGTCGTAGCGCTGGGCCACGCTGCGGAACACCTCGTCGACCAGCGTCTGCTTGTCGTCCAGGGGCACGTCCCTGAAGCCGAAATGCGTGGTTTGGCCCGGCTGACTCATGTTTTTTACGCCCTCAAACTGGCAACGGCGGACCATAGCGCGCCCGCCGCAATGTCGCTATCACGTCAACGCCACAAGGTGAATGACGCTGCCATGCCCGAATTGCCCGAAGTCGAGACCGTCCGCCGCGGCCTGCAGCCCGTCATGGAGGGATTCAGGATCGTGAAAGCGGAAGCCCGGCGCAAAGACCTGCGGTTTCCGTTCCAGAAAGATTTTGTGGCGCGGCTCACCGGCCAGACCGTCATCGGTTTGGGCCGCCGCGCCAAATATCTGATGGCGGATCTGGCCTCCGGCGATGTGCTGTTGATGCATCTGGGCATGTCGGGCTCGTTCCGCGTCGTCAAGGGCGAGGATGAGAAGACGCCGGGTCAATTTCATCATCCGCGAGCCGAGGATCGCGCCCATGATCATGTGGCGTTCCACATGTCATCGGGGGCTGCGATCATCTTCAACGATCCGCGCCGTTTCGGTTACATGAAGATCATCGCGCGCCACGCGCTGGAGCAGGAACCGCTGCTCAAGGGCCTCGGCCCCGAACCGCTCGGCAATGAATTCGACGCGGCGATGCTGGCGCGCGCCTGCGCCAACAGGAAGACCAGCCTGAAGGCGGCGCTGCTCGACCAGCGCGTGGTCGCCGGGCTCGGCAATATCTATGTCTGCGAGGCGCTGTTTCGCGCGCATTTGTCGCCGCGGCGATTGGCCGCGACGCTGGCCACCAAAAAGGGCGAGCCGACCGATCACGCCAAACGGCTGGTCACGGCGATTCACGCGGTGCTGAACCAGGCGATCAAGGCCGGCGGCTCGTCGCTGCGCGACCATCGCCAGACCTCGGGCGAGCTCGGCTATTTCCAGCACTCGTTCCAGGTCTACGACCGCGAAGGCGAAAAATGCCAGACCGCGGGCTGCGACGGAATCGTCAAGCGCTTTACCCAGAACGGCCGCTCGACCTTCTGGTGTCCGAAGTGCCAGAAGTAAGCGCGTCGCGCCGGAATAGCGTGCATGTCGCGAACGCAATCGGCGCCCCATCTACTCTAAAGGAAGGGGAGCGCCGCTCGTCGTCAGATGGTTTGCTAGAAACCGCTCCAGGAAACCACC
>Ga0209526_10003118_pt1 | contig 11272 bp, 12 predicted proteins | sample JacPinW_OM2H0_M1_FD_188566 | JGI IMG/M metagenome (GOLD analysis project Ga0209526, IMG submission 188566) | Forest soil microbial communities from Algoma, Ontario, Canada - Jack Pine, Ontario site 1_JW_OM2H0_M1 (SPAdes) (version 2) | ecosystem: Environmental > Terrestrial > Soil > Boreal...
TCGTGCTTGCATTCCAGTGCGCGTGCACGGTGCCTGGTTTCACCAACAGCGTTTCGCCGGGCTTAAGCGTGACCGGCTCTTTTCCTTCATTTTGAACAATCATCTCGCCGTCGAGGACATAAAAGACCACCTGGCTGGTATGATAGTGTTTGCGATTGCGCGCTCCCGGCTGATAAGAGACGCGAGTCACTATTGCGATTTTGCCGGGTGCTCCCGGCACCTCGGTGCGCACCAATATTTCGGGTGTGATGCCAGGAATATCCGCTGGCGGCCGTGGTGCCTCGGTGGTTGCAGGCTGCTGCGCGTTTGCGACGGTGATCCAGAAAATCAGTAAACCAGCGAAGATACCCGGCAGTGTAGAAGCGGCTGCGCGACTTTTTTCAAGCATGCAATTATTCCCTTGCGGGCTCGGCTGTCCGAGCTGGAGATTCTGAACGTTTGTTACTCTACATTACAAAAACATAAGTTGTCGCCGCCTTCTTTTGTCCCTCGTCGAATCTTAGTTTGATTGTTGACCGCCCCTGAGGCGGCGACAAACCGAGGATTAAACCATGCGTACGAAACTGAGCCGCGCGATCCTGACCGCCGCTGCGGCCGTCACGATCGGCACAATGACCGTTCTTCCCGCTGCCGCCGACTGGCGGGACAACCACGGGGGCTATCGTGCGACCTACCCGGATCACGGGTTCGCCCGTCACGACAGGTACGAGGGCCGCTACCCGCACTGGTTCTTCCGGTACCACCACTTCGATTTCGATCGCAGATGATCGAATCGGAAAAGCTTGTCTGTTGCGTGCGTAGCACCGGCGCTGCGGATCGCAGCGCCGGTGATTTCCCGAGGTCATAAGAGAATTGGAGCAAAGTGCGGGGGTGATGCCCCGGGGCAGCTACTGAATCAAATTCTGCCCACGGGCGGCGTCGCGCGCTTCCGTCGGATAGAGGCAATTGGAACCTTTACGGTCCCTCATACGTTTCCGGCGGAGCGAAGCTAAATGCCGTCGAGAGTGCTATCCCTCGCGAACCTAAGCGCCCGGCAGCTCAAACCGGGCGCTTTCGCCACTCGGGCGAATTACGGCTCGGCGACGAAGACCGGAATTTGACGTTGCGGGCGCGTCTGATAATCCGCGTACGGCGGGGCGCGAGACCTAATCGGTCTCGGGATTTGTCGTGTTCCGAAGCGGGAGCAATTAAAAGGAGGGCGCCCCGCACAGGGCTAACCCTCCTCCGGCATCGGCAACTTCCGCACGCGGAAGTTCGGGAAGCGACGTTTCGGCGCCTTCCCGATTTCAGCCGACGACACGCCTCCCTCAACGAAATTCCGCAGCGCCTCATTTGTCAATCCCACCATCCACCAAAAACCAAGTCGCCAAAACCAACCCCTATCCCACGGCTCAACCCCGCCATTCCAGCCCCTCGCGACTTTGCAAATCCGTCGCCTGGCTCCTCCGCATGCAGTTTGCTGCCGAACTCCCGGTCATGTGAGAAAGTACAAACGGCAATGCCTTAATAGTCGCAATCTTATCCACTGTGGCTTTTGTGCACTAGAAATCGAAACGACCCAATGTCCTTATGAGCGCGATGAAGGTTGAATAATTTCTAGGGGGCTCCAATGAAGAAGCTTGTATGCGCGTTGCTCGCGACCGTCCTCGCGTTTAGCGTCGCCGGTTGCGCTGGAATGGGCAAGGGCAAAGCACCACCGGTCGTCACGAAGGGCTGAACCGCCTTCACTAACCCTGTGGTTACTGCCGTGCGCATGGGCGAGGCTCTCGCCCATGCGTACTGCCACGTCTTGAGCTAGCGGCGCGCGAGCCCCAGTTCCGCGCGCAGAACAAAAGCACGTCCAAATCGTTTTTGAAGCCGGCGCTCCTGTGAGCGGGCTGGGGGTTTCTGTCGCGAGAAGGACTCGGCCATGAATCAAAATGAGCGCCGATCGAACGAGGGCCGCCGCTCGGGCACCCGCCGTGTGCCAGGTCTCAAACTGTTCGATATCAAATGCGCCTGGTTCAACGAGGACAGGTATTGCGAGTTCTTCCCCCGCACTGCGCTGACGCGATCGGGAGTGCTCTGATGCGCTGGTGCCCGTGGAGGGAATCGAACCCCCACTCCTTGCGGAACACGATTTTGAGTCGTGCGCGTCTACCAGTTCCGCCACACGGGCATGATGCTATCTATAGCTTCCGCGGCGATGGCCTGCAAAACCAATCATCCATTGGGTATTGGCAGGTGATCGGCATCGGCTTGAGGCGCGCGGCGCAATACCATACTCCTATATATGATGGTCAAGTTCGATACACACCCGATGCCCAATTCGGCTCATGCCCTGATCTCGTCGCGTCCGGTTTTCTCCGCCGCACTCGCCATTGCCATCGTGGGTGCCGTGACCATTCTGGGGGCCTGGTTCTTCCAGTACGTGCTCGGGCTCAATCCTTGTCCGCTTTGCCTCGAGCAGCGCTACGCCTACTACTTCGCGGTCCCACTCGCGGCGATGCTCGCGCTCGGCGATCACGCCGGCGCTTCCCACAAGGTCATTATCGCGGGCTTTGCCGCCATCGCCGCGGGGATGCTCTGGAATGCCGGGCTTGGTGTGTATCATTCCGGGGTCGAATGGAAATGGTGGGCGGGCCCGCAGGAATGTACCGGCGCGCTGGGCGATCTCGGCGCAGGGAACCTGGCTGAGCGGATCCGGTCGATCAGCGTCGTGCGCTGCGACGAGGCAGCCTGGCGCTTTCTCGGACTTTCGCTCGCCGGCTACAACGCGCTGATCTCGATTGGGCTCGCAGCGATTGCCATCTGGGCGGCGGTCACGGATTGGCGGGCTCGGCCGCGCAACACAAAACCATTATAAGCGGACAGGTCCAGCCCTTCGAAAATTTCAAGCTGCGAGATTGCCGAAGCGGCGGAGATTTTGCGCCTGCTTCGCGTTGCGAGGCGGCAGCTTGAACAGCCGTGCCGCCGTGCCGCCGAGAATATTGTGCTTGGCCTTTTCCGACAGGAATGGAAGATCCCAGATCCGGCTGGGCAGTTCGAAGTCCCAGTGCGGATAGTCGGAGGCATAAAGCAGCTGGGTCTCGGCGTTGATCATTTCGAGCGTGCATTCCAGCGCCCGCATGTTTTCCGCCTCCATCGGCTGGGAGGCATAATACATGTCGCGCATGTAGTCGCTCGGCTTCTTTTTCAGGAGCGGATACTCGGAGCTGCGCAGCATGTATTCGTGATCGAGCCGCTGCATCAGGAACGGCACCCATGCAAGGCCGCCCTCGATCCAGATCACCGGCAGCTTGGGAAAACGCTCGCCGAGCCCGTTCGTCACCCAGTTCGTCACATGCAGGATATTGTAGAACGGAAAGCCCAGGCCGTGCACTGAGGCGAAGCGGTTGAGGCTCTTGAACACGGGCTCGGTCGGATTGATGGCGGAATGGAACGACAGTGCCAGCCCGCGTTCCTCGAGCGCGCGGTAGATTTTCATATGCGCGTTGTGATGCACCGGCAGCGAGCGCACGCAGGTGATCATGAACCCGGCGACGTATTTGCAGGCGCCGAACGTCTCGATCTGCCGCATGGACGCATCCGGATCTGAGAGCGGCAGCGTGAGCATGGAATAGAGCCGGCCGCCCGCTTCCGGCAGCGCCTTTTCAGTGAGCCAGCGGTTGTAGGCCCAGCAGAGCTCGACCTCCATCTGGGAATCGGGATGCAGGCCGATGGCGAGCAGCAAAGTCGGAAACAGGCAGGAATAGTCGACGCTCATGGCGTCCATCCAGCGCTGTCCGAGCTCTACGTCACGCACCTTGCCGCGCTTGGTCTTTTCCGATGCACGCAGTGAATAGCGCGTGATCCGGCCGCCCATGTCCTGAAAACCGGTCGCCGGGCTTGGAATAGCGCTGCCGCGCCCCTTCGCGCGGCCCGCGAGCGTGAGCTGGCGCAGGACATCGTTTTCCATGAAAGGAAGGAACTCGTCGTAGCACTCGTTCTCGTAGTGATGCGCGTCGACATCCACGATCAAAACGTCGTCGAGCTTGCGCTGCTGCGCCTGCTTCCTGGCGTGGGCCAAGAGCCGGCTGGTGTTGAGCTCTTCAATGGCGACGCGACGGCCGCGGTCCGCGATCAGCTCCATGGCGCTTCCTCCCGGACGACCGGGCCGATCAGGGATCGAGCTCGGTGTCCCAATAAAGATAATCGAGCCAGCTTTCGTGCAGATAATTCGGCGGAAACAGCCGTCCGTTGCGGTGGAGGTGATGCACGCTCGGCTGGAACGGCATTTGCGCGGGCCACATCCCCGCCTCGCCCGCCGTCATATTGCCCTTCTTGAGATTGCACCAGGAGCAGGCCGCGATAACGTTGACCCAGGTCGTGTGGCCGCCGCGCGAGCGCGGCACCAGGTGGTCGAAGGTGAGGTCTTCGCGCGAGCCGCAATACTGGCAACTGAACTTGTCGCGCAGAAACACATTGAAGCGGGTGAAAGCGGGCTGGGTGGCAGGCTTCACGAAGGTCTTGAGCGAGACCACGCTCGGCAGCTTCATCTCAATGCTTGGGCTGCGCACCGCGCGCTCGTACTCGGCGACGATGTTCACCCGTTCGAGAAAGACAGCCTTGATGGCATCCTGCCAGGACCAGAGCGACAGCGGGTAATAGCTAAGCGGCCGGAAATCCGCGTTGAGCACCAGCGCGGGAAAGCCCGAGGGCGAAACGTGCACGTTCAAGGCCTGCCATCTCCTTTCCCTGCAAACCGCAGCGGTGGCCCCTGTCGCCGGCACAGTCTATAGGGTAGCATGACAGGATTGTGAAGCCCGCTCCGAGGCTTATGCCATGCGCGCGCAACCGCCGCAGGGGCAGGGTTGGTGCCGCATTTGGACGCAACGTGCTAAGCGGGGCGAATCAGAAAAGCCTTGCCCAGGCAGGGTTGGAGAGCCCGCGCAAGTTTCGATGATGTTCGATCAGGACGAGAGCGGTGCAGCTTGCGATACCTCTCCCCTGCGGGGAGAGGTGGCGCTGCTGGCTCGATCTCAGCGAAACACACTCTAGCTCGCCGCCACTTAAGGGCGCTGCGCGGAAAGCCGGCGGGCGAGAAATTCTCCCCCGAGACGCAGTCCGTCCTGATCGATTCCGTGCCCGATGCCTTGCGACATATGCCACTCGACCGGCACGCCGAGGGCGGCAAGCCCGCTCGCTGAGTGAAACAAGGCCTGGACCGGGATGAGATCGTCCTGGTCGCCATGAATCAACATGACGGGTGGCCGCGATTTGATCTCGCCTGCAAGTTTTTGCGGATCGGCATTCGACGGAAGGGCGAGCAGCCCGGAATAGCCGACAATGGCAAACGGAGCGACCGCGCGGCGCAGCCCGACATGCAGTGCCATCATGGTGCCTTGGCTGAATCCAACCAGCGCCAGCGCCGAGGGCGCAAGATTGCGGCGCTTGAGCTCCGCGTCGAGAAAATGTTCGAGCACAGGCGCCGCTTTGTTGCAGCCGACCCAGCGTTCGTTAGATTCGCGGAAACTCAGCGGAAACCATTGCCTGCCTGTGGGGGCCTGGCCGCAGGGCTCCGGCGCGTGCGGCGATACAAACGCGGCTTGCGGCAGTAAGCCCTGCCAGGTGCGGCCGATGTCAATGAGATCCTTGCCGTCGGCGCCATAGCCGTGGAGAAACACGACCAAGGCACGTGCAGGAGGCGATCGCGGATCGAGCCGCGGTCCGTCGAGCTCAACGGGCATCTTTGTTTTCCCTGTTCTGCGCTGGGATCGGCACCGCATCGCGCCGTTTGATGCTGCGATAATAATTCCAGAGCAGGTGCGCAGCTACTGCGCGCCATGGCCGCCATTCCTGCGCGAGCGTGACCATGTCCTTGGCGGAAGGCCGGCGTTTGAGCCCAAACGCCAAGCGCGCGGCCTCCTGCAACGCAAGGTCACCCGCCGGCCAGGCATCCGCATGACCCAGACAAAACAGGAGATAAATATCGGCTGTCCACGGGCCGATGCCGTGCAATGCGGTGAGCGCGCTGTGGGCATCATCCGCTTCCATGCCGGCAAGCGCTTCGAGATCGATGTCGCCCTTTGCGATTGCGGCACCGATCGCCTTCACGGTCTTGATCTTGGGCCTGGAGAGGCCGATGCGCGCGAGCTTGTCGGAGCGGGCGCGCCGCAGCGCATCGTGGTGAAAAGGATCGAACGCCGCAGAAAAGCGTCCCCAGATGGCGGATGCGCTCGCAGTCGAAAGCTGTTGGGCGCAGATGATCGCGCACAGCCCTGCCAGCCCGGCCGGCCGTTGCCGCAAGGCCGGCCGTCCGGCCGTGGGGACGAGCTTTGCAAGACGCGGATCGTTCGCTGTCAGAATTGCGAGGCCGGCATCGAGATCGGCTTGATTTCGGAGAACGTGAGAAGCCATGGAAGGCCATAGATTGTCACTTGAAGGCTGATCCGCAACATGTCTCCTGCGGTCTTTCGGTTTGCGCCGAGCCCGAATGGTTATCTCCATCTCGGCCATGCGCTCTCCGCGCTGATCAATCTTGACATGGCGGCTGCCACGAGCGGGCAATTCCTGTTGCGCATAGAGGACATTGATCGCACGCGCTGCCGGCCGCAGTTCGAGCAAGCCATCTATGAGGATCTCGAATGGCTGGGGCTGACCTGGGAAGCGCCGGTCCGCCGCCAGAGCGCGCATTTCGACGACTATCGCGCGGCGCTCGCGCGCCTGGACGGCCTGGGTCTCCTCTACCCCAGCTTTGAAAGCCGCGGCGAGATCGCCCGGATGGTTGCCGAACGCGACGCGCAGGGCGGCTGGCCGCGCGATCCCGATGGCGCTCCGCTTTATCCCGGCAACGCGCATTCGCTCTCGGTCAAGGAGCGCGCGGCGCGCATGCAATCGGGCGCGCGCTTCGCGCTTCGCCTCGACATGAAGGCGGCGCTGGCGCGTGTGGAATCGTTGAGCTTCACCGAGACCGGAGCAGGTCCATCAGGGGAAACGGGAACGCTCGTCGCGCAACCGCAGGTCTGGGGCGATGTCATGCTCGCGCGCAGGGAACTGCCCACGAGCTATCATCTCTCGGTCGTCATCGACGATGCTGTCCAAGGCGTCACGCATGTGGTGCGCGGGCGCGATCTGTTCTTCGCGACCGGTGTCCATCGCTTGCTGCAGGCTCTGCTTGGCCTGCGGGAGCCGATTTACCACCACCACCGCCTGATTTTGGACGAGCAGGGGCGAAAGCTGTCGAAATCCACTGCGGCGACTTCGCTGCGCGCACTACGCAAGGATGGGGCGACACCCGCAGACATTCGCTCGATGGTCGGGTTGACTTGATCAGAGCAAATCAGCCGGCCTTGTTGAGGATCTCCTCCGGAGTGGACGACACCACCTCGACGTATTTCGGGATGAACCTTCCGCCTTCGATATATTTGATGAATTCGGGCTTGATCTCGTTGGCGAGGATCTTGCGGATGCGCGCGTGCTCCTCGATGTCCGCCCATTCGGCGATCAGGAAAAAGCGCTGCGGATCTTCGGTATCACGGCAGAGCACGCCGTCCTTCACCTGCGCCTTCGACTTGTGCATGGGATTGCCGTCCGAGTAGTCGAACTGCTCAAACGATCTGATGAATTCTTCCTCGCGGCCTTTTTGCACGCGGAAATCGTAGATGTGGAGGTAGTTGCCCTTGGTCGCCAGCGGCTCCTGTGCCATCGCGGCCTCCTTGCTGTGCGGGTGAGTGGCAATACTGGTGAACAGGAGATTCCTTGGCAAGCCAAAAACTTCCTCGCCATGGAGCTGCCATGTAGGGTCGCCTATGCACGCTCAAACAAAATGTCCTGCGCTCCATGCCACAACGTAAGCTTGCCGAGCGCCGCCAGGTTCTCGCGTCCTTTCGTGACGGTGAGAAAGTGATTGCCCGCAAGCTGTCCGACCTTGCTGGCAAAGCGTACACCCCCGTAGGCAAGCAGAATTTCCGTTTCGCTGATCCCGCCCGGATAGAGAATAATGTCACCCGGGGCCGGATGGCTGGTGTGATTTTCATAAATTAAACCAAGATCGAGCTCACCGAGTGGAATCCAGCAGGCTTCCCCGCTCCAGCGAACGTGAATGATCTGCGCGCGGTACGGAAGCAAGCTCGCGAACTTGACGCAGGTTTTCGGAGCCAATTCCTCTTCCATGCGGGCTTCAAAGGCGTACGGCCCGGCTTTGACATGAAGATTGGTCATTGCAGTGGCCGTAGGTGCTCCAGCATGGTTGGAATAAATTCCGATACCGTCGGATGAATGTGCATCGCGCGCTGCATGACCGTACAGGGAGCCTTGGCATACATCAGATCGAGGATGCAGTGAATGACCTCGTCACCGGCAAGCCCCAACAAAGAGGCCCCAAGGATCTGCTTGCTGTCGCGGTCGACCAGGATTTTCATGAAACCCTTGGTCTCGCCCTTCTCATATGCGCGGCTGACGTCTTCCATTGCCAGCGTCGAAATCAGCGCGGGCCTGCCGCGCTTGCGCACGTCGGCTTCCGTCATGCCGGCGCGGCCGAGCGGAGGATCGGTGTAGAGCGCATACGCGGTGATCCGATCGCTGACGCGCCTTGGATCATTGTCGAGGAGATTCGCGGCCACGATCTCGAAATCGTTCCATGACGTGTGCGTAAACGCGCCGCGGCCGTTGCAGTCCCCCATCGCCCAGATGCCGGGAACGTTGGTGCGAAGCTGATCATCGACTTCAATATAACCATGCGAGTCGGTTAAGACGCCGGCTTTGTCAAGGCCAAGGTCGTCTGTATTCGGCCGCCGGCCGATCGCCACCAGCAGGTGCGTTCCGACGACTTGTGAAACCTTCCCCGCGGATTCGACCCTCACGGCAATCGAGCTTCCCTGTTTCTCCACCCCGGCCGCCTTGGCGCCGACGCGAACATCAATGCCCTCTTCCCTGAGAAACTCTGCGACGGCGACGGAAACGTCCTCGTCCTCGCGCGCAATGACCCGCGGCGAGAGCTCGATCACCGTCACCTCGCTTCCGAACCGGCGATACATTTGCGCGAATTCAAGGCCGACGTAACTGCCGCCCAGAATGATGAGATGCGGGGGGAGAAAGTCGATGTCCATCATCGAGCTGTTCGTCAAATAAGAGACCTGGTCCAGACCGGGAATCGGAGGGATCGAGGCGCGCGCTCCCACATTCAGGAAGATGCGATCCGCACCGAGCTCGACCTCGTTCACAGCTATCCTTTTGTCTGCAACAAACCGGGCGTGCCCTTCGTACACAGTGCAGCCTTGCAATGTCTTGAGGGATCGCTCGACGCCGTGCCGCGATGCGAGTGCGATGGCATCCTTGCGCGCCTTGACCGCCTTCATGTCGACGCCGATCGGGCCGCCGATGGTCACGCCGTAATCGGCGGCACGGCGTGCCAGGTGCGCGGCATAAGCGCTCGCAATCAATGCCTTCGTGGGCGTGCATCCGGTATTGACGCAGGTGCCGCCAAAGTACTTGCGCTCGATGATGCCGACGTCCTTCCCGGCGGCAACAAGCCTCCTCGCCAGTGCCGGCCCGGACTGTCCAGTCCCGATAACGATCGCATCGTGCTTGTGCATGGTCTTGCCTCGATAATCCGACTTTATTGGCAGCTGTCTTAGAATCCGGCAGCTGTTCGCGCACGACTAAACCCGCAAGCGGGTCAAACTCTCGTCAAGTGACTAAGTCAATGCAATTTTCAGCCTGAAGGCGCACCGGATCGCGCGGGATTCGCTCCCGGTTCAGCAATTGACCCTGTTATGAACTCCGAATTGCCATGATGATGAGCCACGGTGGCCGCCAGTGTCGGGCGATTTCCGCCTCTTCAGCGCGGATACGAGGGGCTCGGCTCGCGGATCATTAGCAAGTTCTTCATACGATCGTCGGCCATCCAAACCAGCACACGCCACCGGGCGCCGCGGCGCTAGACAGTCGCCCATCAGCTCAGAGCGATGCGATGTCCTTCGCGCTCCCAGCACATCTCCTTGTCCGGGCAGTCGCAATCTCCATCATCGCCGGTGCCCTCGGAGCTTGTGCCATCCCGCGCGCGCCGTTCACCGTGACTCAGGCGGTCAATGCCCAGCTCCCCGGCTTTCCTCATATCCGGGAGTTCGCCGATGGCGCGGCGAAGCTCGAAATGGATCCGGCCAAGATCAATAGCAAGCAGGACTTTGTCTTTTTGGCCCTTTCTGGTGGGGGCGCGGATGGCGCCTTCGGAGCGGGCGTTCTCAGCGGTTGGACAGCCACGCACGAGCGGCCGCAGTTCACCATCGTCTCAGGGGCGAGCACGGGCGCGCTCATGGCGCCTTTTGCCTTTCTCGGACCTGAGTATGACGATGATATCAAAGCGATGTACACGGCAGGTCATGCCGAGCAATTTGCCAAAGCGGCGACTGTCACGAACGTCATTTTCGGCGGAGGCTTGATCAGCGAGAACAGCGCGTACCGGATCATTTCGCAATATGTTACCCCTCGCCTGCTCGCCGATGTCGCGCGTGAACATCGCAAGGGCCGGCGTCTCTACGTCATCACCACAAATCTCGATGCCCAACGGCCGGTCTTGTGGGACATGGGGGCAATTGCCGCGAGCGAGCGGCCGGACGCCAGCGCGCTTTTCACCGCAGTCATTACCGCCTCCGCGAGCTTTCCCGGAGTATTCTCGCCCGTGCTCATCGATGTCCAGGCAGACGGGCACCGGTTCGCGGAAATGCACGTTGACGGCGAGATGACAGACCCGATCTTCGCGGGGCCGCAGAAGATTCTCGGAAGCCTCGGGATCACGCGCGCTGCGTCAGTTCACAAATCGATGTACGTGCTGATCAATACAAAGCTCGAGCCGAGCTTCGAGCTGACGGAGAACAGTCCTGTTCAAGTTCCCGGCCGCGCCATTTTCACTTTGACCAAGACGGAGCGCCGAAACAGCGTGGTCGCCGCTTACGAATTTGCGCGACGCAATGGCTTTAAATTCAATCTCACCTATCTGCCAAAGGACATCCCCGATAGAGGCTCGGTTGAATTTGAGACAGGCTATATGCGGTCCTTGTTTGCATACGGCTACGAGCTTGGCCGCTCCGGTGCGGCTTGGCAACCGTCTCCGCCGCAACTGCATTGAAGCCGCAAGCAGCGCCCGAATCGAACGGACGCGTTGAGCGGGTCGCCCGCTCATGACGTAGGTTGGGTCGAGCTTGCGAGACCCAACTCTTTGCCGGTGCACGTTGGGTCTCGTAAAGAACTCGACCCAACCTACGCGAAGAACTCGCATGGCAAAAAATGTTCAAATGAATTTCATCAGATTTGA
>Ga0209526_10003119_pt1 | contig 11271 bp, 9 predicted proteins | sample JacPinW_OM2H0_M1_FD_188566 | JGI IMG/M metagenome (GOLD analysis project Ga0209526, IMG submission 188566) | Forest soil microbial communities from Algoma, Ontario, Canada - Jack Pine, Ontario site 1_JW_OM2H0_M1 (SPAdes) (version 2) | ecosystem: Environmental > Terrestrial > Soil > Boreal...
CGCCGACCAGGTGTCGCGGGCAATAACGGCAATTCCGCCGAGCGGATCGTATCCGGACGGAATCGGGGTTGCCGGGATCTCCAACACCTGCTCGACGCCGGGCACTTTCAGCGCTTCCGTGGCGTCAAACTGCAGCGCCTTGCCGCCATAGACCGGGCAGCGCTCGATGCTCGCGTACTTCATCCCGGGTAGCACCACATCGATGCCGTAGGTCGCCTTGCCGCGGACGATGTCATCAAGATCGACAATCGGAATGGGTTTGCCGACGTACCGCCATTCGCTCGCCGGCTTGAACCGCAGTTCCATGTGGTCTGGGGTCGGTATCTCCATCGTGGCGGCGACCTTGGCGGCGTCGCCGAATGACATCTGCCGGCCGCTCGCCGCGTGAAAGATGGCATGATTACGCGCCCGGCAGTCGTTCGCGTTGACGCCCCAGACACGCGCGGCAGCCGCCTCGAGCATTTGACGCGCCGAAGCGCCCGCTTCCCGCATAGGCTGATAGAATTGGCGCGTGCTGCGCGACCCGTCGGTGTTCTGATCGCCGTATTTCGGATCGCCCTGGGCTTGCACGACCTTGACCCGGCTCCAGTCCGCCTCGAGCTCGTCGGCGAGCACCATGGGCAATCCCGTCCTGATCCCGGTGCCCATTTCCGACCGGTGCGCGACGATTGTCACGAGACCAGTCTCGTCGATCATCAAGTACACATTCGGCTCAAAGGTCGCTCGCGCAGAAGCATCAGCCGAACCGGCAGGCATTTTGCGAAAACCGGCGTAGATGCCGAGCACGAGGCCAGCGGCTGCGACGCCACCGATCATGACTTCGCGCCGGCTGAGATTAACGATGTGTGTCATCAGATCGCCCCCGCTGCAGATCTGATCGCAGCGCGTATGCGCACATACGTGCCGCAACGGCAGATGTTGCCGGACATGGCGTCGGTGATCTGCTGATCCGTCGGCCTTGGCGTCCGCTTGAGAAGAGCCGCGGCCTGCATCATCTGACCGGGCTGGCAATAGCCGCACTGGGGCACGTTGTTTGCGCGCCAGGCCTGCTGGACAGCATGCGTGCCGTCCGGGCTTAGTCCTTCGATGGTGACAATCTCATGCCCAGCCGCAACCGACAGCGGCGTGATGCAAGAGCGCACCGCCTGGCCATCCATGTGTACGGTGCACGCACCACAAGCACCGATGCCACAGCCGAATTTTGTGCCGGTCAGGCCGAGAATGTCCCGGATGACCCACAGCAAAGGCATTTGCGGATCGGCATTTACATTGCGTAAGTCGCCGTTGATCTTGATCTGAGGCATGTGAAATTCCGTCGAGCGGCTGCACCGGCAAGCATTTGGCAATGGAGCCGCTCAACATGTTTAGGCGCATTGCGCTGATTGATGTGATGTTGCGGCGATCTTTAGGGACGTATCGGCGCCGCACCGGCGGGGTCAGCGGCTGGAACATCGGCTTGGCACGCTGGTGGCCTGACCCGCGGTGCGGCCGGCTGGCGGCCCAACAATTACGACGCCCCTTGAAAGCGCTGTTTCAGGCAAGACCGCGCAAGTCTCGGCAATTCCCAGAAAGTGTTTCCTCCGGCTGCCAACCACAATGCAGGACCATGTTTCTACCCACCAACTGGCGCTGGCTGAAAGCCGGCCTCACGGCGGTCATGGTCATGTCCGCCGCGGCCGGCGCTGCTCAAGTGGCGCACGAGGGGCCGAGCACAATCCTTTCGCCTGCTGCCTTGAAGGAAATTGCGCAAGTCGAAGCCGAGATCGATCGCATAGAGACCCAAGCCCTCGAGCGGCTGCTCGCACCGCCAGACAATCAGGTGCAGCAAGTCGAGCTGCTCGGCAAATTGATGCTGTATGACAAAGAGCTCTCGGTGAACCGTAATGAAGCTTGCGCTTTCTGCCACACGCCGGAGACCGGCTTCACCGGCCCGGTGTCGGAGCTCAATCGCACGACCGGCTCCTACCCCGGCTCGGTGCGCACCCGCTTCAGCGACCGCAAACCACAAACCCACGCTTATGCGCCGCTCTCGCCTGTGCTCCATTACAACCCCGGCCAGGGTGATCTCGTCGGTGGTAATTTCTGGGACATGCGCGCGACCGGCCGTCGATTGGGGAATCCGGCTGCTGAGCAGGCGCAAGGACCGCCGACCAATCCGGTAGAAATGGGTCTCTCCGATATCGCTTGCGCGGTGTATCGCGCATCGCAGCGGCCCTATCGCACTCTCTTCGAACAGGTCTGGGGTCGACAGGCCTTTGCCATCCAATGGCCGGCAGATGTGGAGCAGGTCTGCAACCAGCCGGGACCGCCACCCGCGAACGACCCGATGCCGGTGCATCTCAGCGATCTCGATCGCGGCCGGGCCGCCGCTACATTCGATCAGATGGCTCAGTCCATCGCCGGTTATGAAGCCTCCGCCGAGGTCACGAGTTTCACTTCCAAGTTTGATGCGGTGCAGGCCGGGAAGGCACAATTCTCGGCCGAGGAGCAGTTGGGCTACGAGCTCTTCCGCGGCAAGGGGCAATGCAACGCCTGTCACCGCGACGGCGGCCCTGGGGAAGATCCGCTGTTTACCGATTTTACCGCAAGCAATATCGGGACTCCGGCAAATCCGCGGCTGCCGTATTATGTCGAGCAGCAACCCGACGCACGCGGTTACGTGGCCAATCCCGCTGGATCAGCGTTTATTGACCTCGGTGTTGGCCGTTTTCTCACCCAGAACCATTTGCTCAGCCAGCCATCCGCGGTGGATGCGCGTTGGCTGCCGCTCACGCCTGAGAATCAGGGACGCTTCCAGGTGCCCACGCTGCGCAACGTGGACAAGCGGCCTTATGCTACCTTCGTGAAAGCGTATGCGCACAACGGTTACTTCAAGAGCCTCAAATCCATCGTGCATTTCTACAATACGCGCGATGCGCTCCCGCGCTGCCGCCCCAATGATCCCGGCGAGGGCACCACCTGTTGGCCGGCGCCGGAGTCGACCGACAACATGAACACGAAGCGTGTCGGGCGGCTCGGCCTTTCTGACGCAGAGGAGGATGCACTCGTGGCATTTATGCAGACGCTTACCGATGGTCACATGCAACGTTAATGACGAAGACTTCAAGCAGCGAGAAGCCTTGCGGGCTGGAGGAGAACGGCTGCTCGAAATGATTGCGACTGGGGTCGATCTGAAACAAATCCTCACGGCCCTGTGCCTGACCATCGAGGAGCAGCGAAGCGGGACCCTTGCGTCAGTCTTGTTGCTCAACCCCGATGGCGTTCACCTCGATATCGCTGCTGCTCCGAATCTGCCCGCTGAATGGAAGCAGCAGATGCAAAAGTTGCCGATCGGACCGTGCGCCGGCTCGTGTGGCACCGCGGCGTACCGAGCATCGCTGGTCATTGCCTCGGATATTATGACTGATCCGCTATGGGATCTCCCGGAGCACCGGGCTTGCGCACTCAAACATGGGCTGCGGGCCTCGTGGTCGAGTCCGGTACTGTCATCACAAGGCAAGCTATTGGGGACCTTCTGCCTGTACTACCGCGAGCCGCGCAGCCCGAAGCCGAAAGACCTGGAGCGGATCGGCCTGGCAACGCATTGGGCACGGCTGGCGATTGGACGCGATCGTGCAGCGGAAGCCTTGCGGCGCAATGAAGCTTACCTCACGGAAGCGCAGAAGCTGACCCACACCGGCAGCTGGGCGTGGAAGCCCGGGCAGGACAGGCGACTTCACGGGTACTGGTCCGAGGAAATGTTCCGGATTTTTGGATTGGATGCGCGCAACGGTCTGCCGAGCGACGATACATTCTGGCAATGCATCCACCCGAACGACCGGGACAAAGTCCGCCAAGCGCTCCAAACAGCAGTCGATCGGAAGTCCGACTACGCTGTCGATTACAGGATCGTGCTGTCTGAAGGGAAACTGAAATACATCCAGGCCATAGGCCATCCCGTGCTCGATGCGAACGGCGAGATTATCGAATACGTCGGCACCGCAGTCGATGTGACCGAGCGGGAAAGGCTGCGCCAGCTCGAGACCGATCTTGCGCACATCAACCGCGTCAGCATGATGGGAGAGCTCGCAGCCTCACTGGCTCATGATATGAAACAGCCACTCACCGGTGCTGCAATGAATGCCAACGCGTGCGCACGATGGTTGCGCCGTGATCCGCCCGACCTGCGCGAGGCACGCGACGCTTCCTCCAGAATGGTAAGCAACGTGATGCGCGCGAGCGATATTATCGACCGAGTGCGCGCTCTCTACACGCGAGCCACGCCGATGCAGGAGTTGGTCGACCTTAATGAAGTCATCGAAGATATGATTGATTTGCTGCACAATACCGCGAGTCGGACCTCTGTTGCGATCCGGACCGATCTTGACCCCGACCTCCCGGGAATTACTGCTGATCGCGTGCAGCTGCAGCAGGTTTTAATGAACCTGATGCTCAACGGCATCGAGGCCATGAAAGATACGGGCGGTGAGCTCGGCCTGGCATCGAGGGCAACGCGAGATGGCGACGTCGTGATCTCGGTGAGCGATGCAGGGATCGGCCTTCCACAGTATGAAAGCGAGCGCATTTTCGAAGCATTCTTTACCACCAAACCGCAAGGCAGCGGCATGGGCCTCTCTATCAGTCGAAGAATTATCGAGTCGCATGGCGGTCGTTTGTGGGCGAGCCGCAACACCGGGCGCGGCGCTACGTTTGAGTTCACTCTTCCCACGGACGGCAACCGCTCCCAAATCGGCGCAAGCGTGCTTGAGAATGCGCAAGGATGAACAAGATTCTGAGGAAGAATCGGACTAGCTGATAAGGGAGCAAGGAATAACAGGGAAACACGATCATGAAACTTGTCTGCGCAGCCATGCTTGCCGCAGCTCATGTGGCGGGATCGACCTGCTGCTTCGCCGCGAATTCTGCCCTGATCCCAGTCGCTCATCCTGAGGGCTTTTCGCAAAGTGCTGCTCCTCGCTTCGCGCCACCCATCCCGCCGCCTCAGCTTGAGTGGCCGACCTTGCCGGCTCCCGATCTGAGAGATCGGATTCCAGCCCCGCTGCCAGAGCCGGCGAAGCCACCCGTCATCAACGGGCCGTGTGCAAGCGGAAGCTGTTTGTGATAGCGACAAACAGATCATTTCAACCACATCCCCATGCGCTCCACCGCCTCCCGCATCTGCGCGCTCGCGCCGGCATAGCAGAGGCGGACGAAGCGCCTCCCCTCGATGGGATCAAAATCGACGCCTGGCGTGACCGCCACGTGCGTTTCCGCCAGCATGCGCTTTGCAAATTCAAAGCTGTCGTTGGAAAAGCGAGAGACATCCGCATAAAGGTAGAACGCGCCGTCCACCGGTAGAATTTTATCGATGCCGATCCTCGGCAGGCCTTCGAGCAGAATTCTCCGGTTATCCTCGTAGCCATGCTTGACCGCCTCCATTTCCGTGCGCCCATCGAAAGCCGCCAAAGCGGCAATCTGCGAGAGCGTCGGAACTGAAATCGCAAGATTGCCTTGCAATCGTTCAATGGGCCGGATCAACGCGGGCGGAACGACCATCCAACCGATACGCCAGCCGGTCATGCAGAAATATTTCGAGAACGAGTTGATGATGATGGCGCTGTTGGAGAGCTTGGCAGCGGTTTCGGCGGGAAACGCGTAATCGAGACCGTGATAGATCTCATCGGAAATGAACCTGATGCCCTCGCTGTCAGCAGCAGCGATCAGATCACGCAGCACTTGCGAGGTCACCATGGTACCGGTCGGATTGGCAGGGCTCGCAACCAGCATGCCCTTGAGCGGCGCCTTACGGTGTTCGGCAATCAGCATCTCGGGCGTGATCGCCCAGCGTGTCGCCGGCGTGGTCGCCATCAACACCGGCTTGCAGCCGAGCGCGGTGAGGATGTGCCGGTACGGCGGGTAGCCGGGCAGCGCGACCGCCACGCGATCTCCGACCTCAAACAACGCGAGGAATGCGAGCGTAAATCCCCCCGAAGATCCGGTGGTGATGGCCACGCACTGGGGATCGATCTCGATCCCGTACATCTCGCGATAATGCCGCGCGACGCGCGCGCGCAGCGGAGCCATGCCGAGCGTCTCGGTATAGCCGAGTCGCGCTGAGGCAAGCGCGTGGCGCGCAGCCGCAAGTGCGCTCTTCGGCGCCGGCGCGGCCGGCTGGCCGACCTCCATATGAATGACACGGCCGCCCTGCTCTTCAATGCGCGCGGCGGCCGCCATCACGTCCATGACCATGAAGGCGGGAACATCGCTGCGCCGGGAAGGCGTGATCAGCCGTCGTGCCGCATCCAGCATGTCTATGGACCTTCGATCATGGCTGCCGTCCGCCCCGCTGTCGCCGTATTTGTGCAGACATTTCGCCCCGGATATCCCGCAAAGAGACACGCTCGTCGTGGCCGCATTGACATGTTCGAGGCCGCCACTAGGGTGCGCGCGAAATTGCTGAGAAGCTATGGGGACATGACCGGATCAGCCACACCTATCAGCACCCGCCGCAGCGCGCCAGCGGCGCGAGCGGTGGCGCTCATAACGGCGAGCGCGCTTCTCACCACGAGCCTGCCGGCGCAGGCACAAAAAGGTCCGCCGATCATCCGCGATACGGAAATCGAGCAACTGCTCAAAGAGTATACACAGCCGATCCTCAAGGCAGCAGGACTTTCCCAGCAGAATATCCAGGTCGTCATCATCAACGAACGCTCGTTCAACGCTTTCGTGGCGGACGGCCGTCGCATCTTTGTCAACGGCGGTGCGTTATTGGACTCGAACACGCCCAACGAGATCATCGGGGTGCTGGCGCATGAGTCCGGCCACATTGCGGGCGGACATCTCGCGCGGCTGCGCGAACAGCTGGCTGCCGCCTCGACGCAAACCATCCTCGCGATGATTCTGGGGGTCGGCGCAATGGTTGCCGGCAGCCGCAGCGGCAATTCGGGATTGACCCAGGGGGGCGTCGGTGCGTTGACGGCTCCAAGTGCCGCCATCCAGAACTCGCTGTTCGCCTATCTGCGCGCCCAGGAAGAGCAGGCCGATCGCGCCGGTGTAAAATTTCTCACAGCGACCGGGCAATCGCCAAAGGGCATGTATGACACGTTCAAGCGGCTTGCGGACCAGATGCTGTACCAGACACAGTACATCAATCCTTATATGCAGTCGCATCCACTGCCGAGCGAACGCGTCGCGGCGCTCGAAGGCATGGCCAAGGGCAGCCCGTACTGGAACGTCAAGGATCCGCCCGCCTTGCAGGCGCGCCATGACCTCATGCGCGCCAAGCTGTTTGCCTTCCTGGAACGACCGGAGGCGGTCGCGCGGCGGTATCCGTCAAGCGACGGCAGCCTCGCCGCGCGTTACGCGCGCGCAATCGCCACGTATCGCTTCGCCGATTCCCGCGCCGCGGCGGCGCAGATCGATGCACTCATCGCCATACAGCCGCAAAATCCGTACTTCCATGAGCTTAAAGGCCAGATGCTGCTGGAATCGGGCAGGCCGGCGGAGGCGATCGGCCCGCTGCGCCATGCAGCTCAACTGGCGCCCAATCCCGGTCTGATCCAGATCATGCTTGGCCAGGCTCTCGTCGCCTCGCACGATCGCGCGCACAATGAGGAGGCAGTCTCGATTCTGCAGGCGGCGCTGCTGCGCGAGCCGGAATCGCCCGACGGCTATACGCAGCTTGCCATGGCATACGCGCAGAAGAACGATCTTGCGCGGGCGGATCTCGCCTCCGCCCAGGCCGCCTTCATGCGCGGCGATATCAGGACGGCGCGCGAGATCGCCGCCCGCGCCAAGACACGCTTCCCGGTCGGCTCGCCGGGGTGGGTCAAGGCTGACGACATCGCGAGCTACAAACCACCGCAGCAGAGCGCGCTGCACCCTCAATGATGAAAGGATCAATGCCAATGCAATCCTGTATTCGCGCGATCGCAGCCGGCTCGCTCGCGGCATTGCTTGCCGCCCCCCTTTGCGCGCCGGCGCACGCGCAATCGTTCAGCAGCGAACAGCGCATTGAAATTGAAGGAATCATCAAAGATTATCTGATGAGCCATCCCGAGCTGCTGCAGGACGTGCTGGCCGAGCTGGAGAAACGCCAATCCGCGGCTGATGCGGAAAAGCACGGCGCGGCCCTGAAGGAATACAGCGCCGCAATTTTCAGCTCCCCGCGCCAGGTCACGCTGGGGAACGCCGAGGGCGATGTCACCCTGGTCGAGTTCTTCGATTACAACTGCGGTTACTGCAAGCGCGCCATGAACGACATGATGGAACTGCTCAACAGTGATCCGAAGCTGCGCTTCGTGCTCAAGGAGTTTCCGGTACTGGGGGATGGCTCGGTGCAAGCGGCCCATGTGGCGGCTGCCGCGCGGATGCAGGACAAGACCGGCAAGAAATATCTCGAGTTTCATGTCAAGCTCCTGAGCGGCCGCGGTCCGGCCGACAAGGCGCGCGCGCTCGCGGTGGCCAAGGAGGTTGGCTTCGATATGGCCCGCATCGAAAAGGACATGTCGGGCCCCGAGGTCAGGGCGCAGCTGGAGGAGAGCTTCAAGCTCGCCGAGGCGCTTGGTCTCAACGGTACACCGAGCTATGTGGTGGGCAGCGAAGTGGTCATTGGAGCTGTCGGCCTCAGTGCGCTGCGGGAGAAGGTGAACACCGCGCGTTGCGGCAAGACCACGTGCTGATTGTAAATAGCCCGTAGCCCGGATGAGCCAACGGGTCGGCGCGAAGCGCCGCCCGATGACAGGCTCCGCGAAATCCGGGATGGCCGCGGCGGCGAGGACGGCCCCCGCCGTTCGCTCCGCTCAGGCCGGCTTGCAGAGCAGCCGATCTGAAAGTGCGCTGCCTCTCGATTGCGCATCGGCTTTCCCTTCCCAGCCAACGTCCTTATAAGTCTCCTTCTCAGTAGGCCGGACTGAGCGAAGCGAAATCCGGGGCAAACTATGACGACTACGGCGCCCCCGGGTTTCGCTGCGCTCACCCGGGCTACTCCCCGGGGAGCGGACGCGCTTGATGATGAGCACTGTTTACATCCTCAATGGACCTAATCTCAATCTCCTCGGCACGCGCGAGCCCGAGGTGTACGGCCGCGCAACCCTGATCGACGTGGAAAAGCTTTGCCGGGAGACCGCAAAGCATCACCGCTTCGAGGTTGAGTTCAGGCAGACCAACCACGAGGGAGAGATAGTCGACTGGATCCATGAGGCTGCCGCCAAGGGAGCCGCGGGCATTATCATCAATCCGGCTGCCTATACCCACACTTCCATTGCCCTTCGAGACGCGGTCGCCGCGGTGGATTTACCGGTGATCGAGGTTCACATCAGCAATATTTTCGCGCGCGAGAGCTTCCGGCGCAGATCGCACATCGCGCCCGTAGCCAAAGCAAGCTTGTGCGGCTTCGGGATTCACGGTTATGCGCTGGCAATCGACGGATTGGCGAAGCTGGCGCAGACGAAAGAGCGAACAGCATGAGCGGCGAGCGCACCAAACACGCTCCCACCGTGGACCGCGAGCTCATCCGCGAACTGGCGCGCCTGCTGGAGGAGACCGGTCTCACTGAAATCGAGTTCGAGCGCGGTGGCCTGCGCGTGCGGGTCGCGCGGCAGTTACAGCTGTCATCCGCGGCCTTGCCGGTGCCGGCCACTCCAATCGAAGGGGCGGTCCAAAGCGCCGAAGGGGCGTTACTCGATCCGGCCAAGCATCCCGGCGTAATCACCTCACCCATGGTGGGGACCGCTTACCTCGGCCCGGAACCGGGCGCTCGGCCGTTCGTCGAGGTCGGCACCCGCGTGGGAGTCGGGGACACGCTTCTGATCGTCGAAGCGATGAAGACAATGAATCAAATTCCGTCGCCGCGCGCAGGGACCGTCATCCAGATTCTTATCGAGGACGGACAGCCGGTCGAATTCGGCGAGCCGCTGATGATCATCGAATGAAGCGATGTTCGATAAAATCCTGATTGCAAATCGCGGCGAGATCGCGCTTCGCATTCTGCGGGCATGCAAGGAACTCGGCATTTCCTCGGTCGCCGTGCATTCCACGGCAGACGAGGATGCGATGCATGTGCGGCTTGCCGATGAGAGCGTGTGCATCGGGCCGCCACCCGCGCGCGACAGCTATCTCAATATTCCGGCGCTGCTCGCGGCCTGCGAGATTACCGGAGCGGATGCAGTCCATCCCGGCTACGGCTTTCTTTCCGAGAACGCGCGCTTTGCCGAGATTCTCCAGGAGCACGGCATCCATTTCATCGGTCCCAAGCCAGCGCATATCCGGCTCATGGGCGACAAGATCGAGGCCAAGCGCACGGCCAAACGGCTTGGCATCCCGGTGGTGCCGGGATCGGATGGGCCGATCTCCACGTCGCAGGAGGCGATTTCGGTTGCGAACTCGATTGGTTTTCCGGTGCTGGTCAAGGCAACCGCAGGCGGCGGCGGCCGCGGGATCAAGATCGTGCAAAAACCGGAAGACTTCGAAGCGATGCTTGCCACCGCGCGTGCCGAGGCCAAGGCCGCGTTTGCGGAAGATTCGGTCTACATCGAAAAATATCTGGCTGAGCCCCGCCATATCGAATTCCAGGTGCTTGGTGACGGTCATGGCCGCGCCATTCATCTGGGCGAACGCGATTGCTCGCTGCAACGCCGCTACCAGAAGCTCTGGGAGGAAGGCCCCTCCCCTGCTCTCAATGAGCCGATGCGCGAGTCAATCGGCGAGACCGTCGCCAAGGCGATGCGGGAGCTGGAATATCTCGGCGCCGGAACGGTCGAGTTTCTTTACGATAATGGGAATTTTTATTTCATCGAGATGAACACGCGAATCCAGGTCGAGCATCCGGTCACGGAGATGATCACCGATATCGATCTTGTGCTGGAGCAGATCCGTGTCGCCGCGGGCGGCGATCTCGAAATATCCCAGTCGGACGTGAAGTTTCACGGCCATGCTGTCGAATGCCGTATCAATGCGGAAAACCCGGTCTCGTTTCGGGCTTCGCCGGGCAAGATCGTGCACTATCATCCCCCCGGCGGTCTTGGGGTGCGCGTGGATTCGGCGGTCTACCATGGCTATTCCATCCCACCCTACTACGACTCGCTTGTGGGCAAGCTCATCGTGCACGGAAAGACTCGCGGCGAGTGCCTGATGCGGCTCAAACGCGCGCTCGATGAATTCGTCATCGACGGGATCGAGACAACGATGCCGCTGTTCCGCGCGCTCGTGCGGGAAAAGGATATCATCGACGGGGACTATCACATCCACTGGCTGGAAGAGTTTCTGCGCAGCGGACGCATGAACGGCTAGGTT
>Ga0209526_10003120_pt1 | contig 11270 bp, 5 predicted proteins | sample JacPinW_OM2H0_M1_FD_188566 | JGI IMG/M metagenome (GOLD analysis project Ga0209526, IMG submission 188566) | Forest soil microbial communities from Algoma, Ontario, Canada - Jack Pine, Ontario site 1_JW_OM2H0_M1 (SPAdes) (version 2) | ecosystem: Environmental > Terrestrial > Soil > Boreal...
GACGCGGCCCCCACAACCGCCGAGCGCTTCAGCGAGCATCTCCGCGCAGCGAGCGGCGCTCTCGGCCAATCCCGCACGGGCCTGCTGCGGCGTGCAGTGTGCGCGGTTGAGCTGTCGTGGAACCTTCAGGTGCGGAGCTGTAAGCCTGACCCACTTGGAGCGAACATTGTGCATGTGCGTGAAGATCGCCGCAATGGTGCGGGCCTTGCCGGGCGATTTGGCTCTCCAGGCGGTAGGGTCAAGATGTTCGATAATTCTCTGGTTCATGCGATCATTGGCGGCAAAGATCTGGACTGCGGCTCGGCCGAGTTGAGTGTGAACCTTGTGTTGACGCGTGGTCACGGCTGCCTACTCCTTGACCTATGATACTTCCGGGCCGTCGGCCATCCCCAAGTAATCCACTCATCCGGCACGCGGAACCGCCCCGGGACGGGATGTGGATAATCTCTGCCCAGGAATGCGGCGGATTCCTGCCCCAGCGCAAATACCATCCAGATAAAGGCAGGACCGAAGCTGGCTGAAATTTCGTGCACAGGGATGCATTTCGATTTGAGAGGCTCCCCAGGTTGGGGCGCGGAAACGATGTGGAGGAAGCGATGAAGAGTGAATGTCGGCGGATGCTATTCCTTTTGGGCTTAAGTTTGTTGGGTGCAACTTTCTCATTAGCGCAAACACAGGCGCCGGAACACCCGCTGGAGGGGCTGAAGTCGCAAGAATACTGGAGCGTGCACGAAGTGCTCCAGGCGACGGGCAAGACGGACGCCGACACCTATGTCATGAGCGTGCTGTTGCACGAGCCACCCAAGGAGAAAGTGCTGGCGTGGAAGGCCGGGGATCGGATTCCGCGCGAGGCCGACGTCGTGCTGATGCGGAAGGGGTTGGTGACCGAAGTCCGCATGGATCTTACGGCGCGCAAAGTGGAGTCGTGGAAAGAAGTCAAGGGAGCACAAGGGCCGATTTTCGAAAGCGAACTTTTCGAGATGGGGGAATTGGCGAAGAACGATCCGCGGATGCAGCAGGGTTTCGCAAAGCGCGGCATCAGGGACATGGTCACGGTGCAGTGCGTAGCATTGCCATTTGGATACTTCGCGCTGCCGGAAATGGAGGGTCACCGGATCTTGTTTGGCGGATGTTCCGACACGCATGGGGCATTCCTGGGCTGGGGCCGCTCGATCGAAGGTTTGTACTTTGAAATGGATGCTGTCGAGAAAAAGGTGCTGAAAGTGATCGACCAGGAAGTGATTCCCGTGCCGCAGAGTCCGATTAACTTTGAAGAGGCGCCGGCAAAACCACGGACCGGTACGACGCCGATTGAAATCGCGCAGCCGCAAGGGCCGGCCTTCCAGATGAAGAGCGGCGAAGTGAGCTGGCAAAACTGGCATTTTCGGGTCCGTCTGGACCCGCGGGTCGGGCCGGTGTTGAATCTAGTGCGGCTGGAGGACGGCGGGCGGCAGCGTTCGGTGATGTATGAGGGGTCGATGTCGGAACTGTATGTGCCGTACATGGACCCAGCGGAGAGCTGGGCAACGCGTGTATTTATCGACGCGGGCGAGTTTTTTCCCGGCGGAGTGCTCCGGACGATGCGCGAAGGAGTGGATTGTCCGTCGAATGCGGAGTACATTGACGGGTTGTCTCCCAACGAGCACGGGATTCCTGTGATCCGACCGAGGCAAGCATGCCTGTTCGAGACGGTCAGCGGGAACCCCGCATGGCGGCATTTCGAGCAGGAGCAGGTGTGGGGACGTCCGAGCCGGACGCTGGTGCTAAGGACGGCGGCGGTGATCGGCAACTACGACTACCTGCTGGATTGGAGATTCGAGCAGGACGGCTCGATCCGCGTGGCCGTGGGAGCAACAGGAATCATCGAAACGAAGGGTGTAAAGGCGAAGAGCGCCGCCGAGCATGGCATGAGCATGAGCGGCGGAGCCGAGGCGGCGGACGACGAGTTTGGCCACTTTGTCGGAGACAACACCGTGGGCGTAAATCATGACCACTTTTTTTCGTTTCGTCTCGATCTGGACGTGGACGGGTCGAACAACACCTTCGAGCCGCACCGGCTGAAGCAACGGCAGTTGCCGGCGGCGACGCATCGGAAAAGTATTTGGGTGGCGGAGCCGTCCGTCGCGAAGACCGAGCGCGAGGCCATGATGGACATTCAGCTGGAGCATCCGTCCATGTGGATGTTCGTCAATCCTAACGTGCATGGGCCTCTCGGATACCCGACAGGTTACGAGATCATGCCCGGGACAACCGCGGCGTCCCTGTTGGACCCGGACGACGGGCCGCAGCGCGTCGGAGCGTTTTCTGCGCACCAACTTTGGGTTACGCCGTATCGCGCGGAAGAACTCTATGCCGGGGGGGTATATCCCACTGCCAGCAAAGGCGGCGACGGGCTGGCGGTCTGGACGCAGGCCAATCGCCCCATCGAAAACACGGACATTGTTGCGTGGTACACGATGGGATTCCATCACGTGCCCCGCGCGGAGGATTGGCCCGTCATGCCCGTGATGTGGCACGACTTTGTGATCCGGCCGTTTGATTTCTTTCCGCGGAATCCCGCGTTGAATCTTCCGCTAGCGCCCTGAGGATGCCGGCCGGCGGTGCGTCATTGAATGCGGGAAAGCCGTCTGGCGCCACCCGTCGTCCCTTCCTTCGTCAACACGACGACTGACGGATCCGGACTCACGCTGAGTGCCACGGGTGTCCTTGCCTCAGCACCAATTGAGCGGAGTACGTGCGGCTGCAAAAGCAATAGGCCATTCAACGAGCAAAGAAATAACCGTGGTAAAGAAGCGCGTTCTGTCGGCTGCTGCGAGAGCGAAGATTGGGAAAGCTGCCAAGAAGCGATGAGCGAAGGTTAGAGCGCAAGCGAAGAAAGTAACAGGATAGGCCGATTTGCAGTTCCGTATGGAACGCAAGACACTATTACAATTTCGCGTACTCCGTTTTGGCCTGCTTCAGGATGGGTATGTCGGGGTCGGCGTCTTTCCAGAGGGCCAGAAATGATTGATACGCGAAACGGGCGCGGGCAGTGTCGCCTTGCAAGCCGCGGGCTCGGCCCAAGCCTAGAAGAGCTAGGGGGTAAATCGGTTGGTTCACCACAAGGGCGCGGTGGTCTAGGATCTTTTGAAACTCAGCAGCGGCTTCGCTGCCGCGCCGCGCCATCAGGTAGGCTTGGCCGCGCACGTAGACCGGATGGAGCGCAAGCACGATCGAGCCATAACCGGATATGCCCAACTCGTACGGCGCAGCGGGTTGAAGAAGCTCGATGGCCTTCGGAGTGTCTTTGCGGTGGAGCGCGAGCCAGCTGCGAATCGTGGGCAAGTAGTTCAATTGTACGAGCGTATCTTCGGGGAAACGGCTGGACAGATCGCCAGCAAGTGCCTGTGCGTGCTCCAGATCCCCAATAATGGCGAGGGCCAACGCGGCGCCAGCCTGCACATCGCGGCCGGATGAAAGGCTCATAGCTGAACTAGCGCGCTCGCGCGCTCGAAGCACACTTTCAACGAGCGCTTCCCGCAGCGCCGCGGTAGCTTGATAGCTGGCAGCGACTTCCCTCTCATCCACGTGTTCGGCTGAGGCCACTGCTTGGTTTGTAAGCTGTCGAGCCTTGTCAAGATGACCAAAGTAGCCAGCCGTGTCGGATTCGGCGGATAGCAACCAGTCCTCCACGCCGGGCTTACCTGTGGCCCAGGCCACCTGCTGACCCATCTGCGCCGTATCGTTCTGCAAAAAGCCACGCTGGTAGATGTACAGGCGCAGGTCAGGCGAATCTAGATCCTTTGAAAGAGCATCATCAGCCGTCGTTCGGGACTCCTCCAGGCGATCCAGGCGGATATACGCGCTAACAAGGTTACCGACCACGATGCTGTTCACCAGGTCAAGATGACGCGCCTCCTGAAGGTCGGCAAGAGCTTTGTCGTATTGTCCGAGTTCAGGATAGAGGGTACCCAGTTCATTCCGAGGTTCCCAGTCTCTCGGGAACGTTTCCGCCCAGACCTCATAAGCTCGCCGAGCCTTTTCAACATCGCCCATCACAAGGTCTTCATAATGAGACTGGATCGAGAGTTTTTCGCGTTCGCTTACGTGCTCGCGCAATTCATACGCTTTACGCAGGCTCTCAGCCGCCAAGGCACCTTCGCCGAGATTGAAGTAGTTGACTCCGAGAAGTGCGTAGCCCATTGCAAACTTCGGATCGAGGCTGACAGCTCGTTGGAAGAAGGAAACCGCAGCAGTAAAGTCTCCCTTTCGATGGTTTGCTTGTTCACCTAGGCTGTAGGCCTGGAGGGCTTCAAGCGACGTTGTGGTGGCTTGGTCCAACGGTGTGTCAAACTTGGCGACTGTCGCTAAGGATTCGCCCAGTTTCTCGCGCAACTTCACTGCAGAGTCCCCAAGCACTTTCAGAACGTGTTCTTTGCTGTCTGCGGTGGACTGCTCCTGGACCAGAGCGTCCCCAGTCCGACAGTCCACGGCTTTGAGCCCCAGAACATATTGGTTGCCCAGATCAGCGATTGAGCCATTTAAGACCGCGGCGCAGCCAAGGCGCTGGCAGAGATCTCGGGCAATCTCCGGCGTGAGCTTCGCGTCATCGGGCTGTCCCATGAGTCGCAGCGCCTTCTGGATGCGCTGTTCAGAGACCACACTAAGAAATGGGGACTGTTCAAGTTGGATTGCCAGGCCTTGCCGCAGAGTGCCGTCGAAAACTTGATCGCCGGTGGTATTTGCGAAGTCGGCAAGAAGTATGGTGTCTTTCTCGGTGAGTCTCCGGGTTGGCCGGAACCTCCAGTAGAGAAAAACAAATATCGTGGCAACGGCGAAGACTCCTAGCGCTGTGATTTTCCAAAGACGCAAAAACACTCCACCCAGGGTGGTCGGCCGAGACTGGATCGATGAGCGCTCCTGCTGCGGTGATTCCGAATCGCGTTTGAGGCGTTGCAGGTCAGAACGCATCTCGGAAGCGTGTTGGTAACGAAATGCACCATTTTTCTCCAGAGCCTTGCTGATGATGAGATCCAGGTTTAACGGGAGGTCGGGATTGAGGCGCGACGCTGCCAAAGGTGGACGATTGAGAATACCGTCAAATACCAGACCTGGACTTTCTCCCCGGAATGGGAGAGCACCGGTGGCCATTTCGTAAAGCACAATTCCAAAAGAGAAAAGGTCGCTGCGGGCGTCCAGTTGTTTCGCGCTCACCTGTTCGGGAGACATGTAGCCCAGGGTGCCCAATGATGTTCCCGGGCTGGTGAGGTCTTCGGGCTCGTCAGCCGTCGTCTGAGTGCCGCTCGTGCCCGGTTCTTTCTGTGGGACCTGTTTGGCAAGTCCGAAATCGAGAATTTTGGCGTGATTCCGTTCGGTGACGAAGATGTTCGCGGGCTTGATGTCCCGGTGAATGATGCCCTTGGCGTGAGCGGCGTCCAAAGCATCAGCTATTTCGATGGAGATATCGAGGAGGCGCTCGGTTTCAATGGGTTTGCCGTGGATGATGTGTTTGAGCGTGGCGCCATCAAGGAATTCCATAGCGATGAAGTGCTGGCCATCGTGCTCGCCGATATCGTAGATAGTGCAAATGTTGGGATGATTGAGCGTGGAGGCGGCTTCCGCTTCGCGGCGGAAACGTTCGAGTGCGGCGGGGGTTTGCGCGGTTTCTGGAGGAAGAAATTTGAGAGCGACGAGCCGCTTCAGGCGCGTGTCTTCGGCCTTGTAGACCACACCCATTCCCCCACCGCCGAGCTTTTCAATAATCCGATAGTGCGAGATGGTCTGGCCAACCATGGAAGGAACAATCCTGCTGGCGCACATCTTAGGTTGCGTTCTGAGGCAAGTCAACGAAGGTTGACACGAAGGTTGACACCAAGGCAGACACGAAGGTCGCTGCGCTCCACGAGCCAGCTTCTGGCACTCGCGCCAAGTGGTTCCGGTGAAAAGGTCAAGCCAGTAGTTCACATGGTTTTTTGGCTAACTTTTATGCAAGAGCCAGTTACTAGCGCCATTTCTATCCATATGTGACATGAACGGTAACGCCAGGACTTCTAACGGGTATGTAGTTGTGTGGGTAGGTACTATTTCAAGCGAACTAAGAAGCCAAGCCCAGAGGAATACGGGCCAGCACCTTCTCGAAGCTGCTCAGAGCCTCGTCAGTGTTGGGTAGTTGCGTCGATTCGTGGCAGCTTCCCCTGAAAAATGTTTCCTTCTCCGGGTAGACCCAGCGACCACAGCAATCGCCCCGCCTGACGGGAGCTATTTGGCTTAAGGAACATTACGAACGGTGGTTTCGTATCAGGTAGCGAGGCGGTACCGCCGGGCGGAACAAGAATCGCTCTGCTGGAATCTGGAACGTACCTCGGGAGGCGAGATGGAAACGCTGCTGCAAGACATTCGCTACGGCATCCGCATGGTCGCCAAATCGCCGGGGTTTGCAGCGATTACGATCCTCACTCTGGCGCTGGGCATTGGCGCGAATACAGCGCTCTTTTCCGTGGTGAACGGTGTGCTGCTCAATCCGCTGCCGTATGAGCAACCCGACCGTCTCGTCGCCCTCTATTCGAAGACCGAGCAGTTTCCGCACTCCTCCATCTCCTATCCCAATTTCCTAGATTGGGTGCGAGAGCAGCGGTCTTTTTCCGCCATGGCGGCATTCCGCCAGGAAGATTACAACCTGACGGGCATGGGCGAGCCCGAGCGCGTGAAAGCGGAGATGATCTCGGCCGATTTCTTTTCCTTGCTCGGAGTGAAGCCGGTTGTGGGCCGTCTGTTTCGCCCCGAAGAGGACCAGGTTGGTGCACAGCCGGTGGCGCTCATCAGCGGCGGCTTCTGGAAACGGAAATTCGGCTCTTCGCCGGATGCGGCCGGAAGGACCCTGACGCTGAACGGCGTGGGCTACACAGTCGTTGGTGTGATTCCCGCGGATTTCCGCTATCAAAGCGGCAATTTTCGTAACAGCGATGTTTATGCGCCCATCGGCCAGTGGAACGATTCGACCTTTCGCGATCGGCGCACGGGCATGGGCATGGACGCGGTGGGACGCCTCAAGCCGGGCGTGACGCTCGGCCAAGCCCAGGCAGACATGGACGCCCTAGCGCAGCATCTTGCTGAAGTATATCCGAATGCCGACAAGGGCACCGGAATCGCACTCCTTCCGCTCAAGCAGGACGTCGTGGGCGACATCCGGCCGTTTCTCCTGGTCCTGCTGGCCGCGGTGGGATTTGTTCTCTTGATTGCCTGCGTGAATGTGGCCAATCTGCTTTTGGCGCGTTCGACCGGGCGTACTCGCGAATTCGCGATCCGGTCAGCTCTTGGCGCCAGCCAGGGTCGCGTGATTCGGCAGCTTCTCACCGAGAGTCTGGTGCTCTCTTGCGTTGGAGGCAGCCTGGGCCTGCTGCTGGCCGCGTGGGGAACGAAGGCGGGGATTCAACTGCTGCCGGAAGCCTTGCCGAGCGCGCAGTTGGTGCATATCGATTCTCGGGTTTTGCTGTTTACTCTGGCCGCTTCCGTTCTGGCGGGAATCTTCTTCGGTCTTGCGCCAGCGCTGAAAACCTCACGCGCCGACATACACGAAACGCTGAAAGAAGGCGGGCGCGGCTCGAGCGGTGCGCGTCACCGCCTGCAAAGCCTCTTCGTTGTCGTCGAAATGGCGATGGCGCTCGTGTTGCTCGTCGGCGCCGGGCTGATGATCCGAAGCCTTGCCAAACTCTGGAGCGTCAATCCGGGCTTCGATCCACACAATACCGCTAGCTTCTCGCTCTCCTATCCGACGACTTTGGGCGCAACTCCCGATGCCATTCGCGCCTCGATGCGCCAGCTTCAGGACTCGGTGGCCGCTGTTCCGGGCGTCCAGGCGGCCTCGCTCACTGCGGGCTCGTCGCCCATGTCCGGAGACTCGGAGCTGCCCTTTTGGATCGAGGGACAGCCCAAGCCCGCGACCGATTCAGAGATGAAAGCCGCCCTGTTCTACGGCGTCGAACCGGGTTACTTGCAGGCCATGGGGATTCCGCTCGTGCGCGGGCGTTTCTTAACGCCCGCAGATAACGAGCACTCACCGTTCGTCATTGCCATCGACGACCAATTCGCCAAACTGTTTTTCGCAGAGCAGGACCCCATCGGCCAGCACGTGAACTTTGCGCTCTTTAACAAGCCGGCCGAAATTGTCGGCATCGTGGGGCACGTCAAGCAATGGGGCCTGGATGAAAACGCCCAATCGCCTATCCAAGCGCAGTTCTATTTCCCGATTTCGCAGATCCCGGACCAGTTTATGCCGTTGCTGGCCCGCGGCGTACAGTTTGTGGTGCGGACACAAGGATTGCCGGGAATGGAGATGGGCCCCATTCGGCAGGCGCTCGAGAAAATCAACGGCGAAATTGTGGTCTTCGACACGGAGACCCTGGACAACATCGTTTCCGATTCGCTGGCCGCGCGGCGATTCTCGATGATTCTGCTGGGCATCTTCGCCGCGCTCGCTCTGGCTCTTTCGTGCGTCGGCACCTATGGCGTGATTTCCTATCTCGTTGGGCAGCGCACGCATGAGATCGGCATTCGCATGGCGCTTGGCGGACAGCGAAATGACGTGCTGCGATTGATTCTGGGCCAGGGCGCGAAGATGGCGCTCCTTGGAGTCGCTGTGGGCATCGTCGGTGCTCTCGCGCTGACTCGGCTCATGGCCAAGCTGCTTTTCGGCGTGAGCGCGTATGACCCGCTTACGTTTCTCGCCGTGGCGGGCGTGTTAATCCTGGTTGCCTTAGCCGCGTGCTACATTCCGGCGCGCCGCGCGATGCGCGTCGACCCCATGGTCGCGTTGAGATACGAGTAGCGCATTGCGCAAGTCACCGGCAATCCTTCTCACATCCATCCTGGACGCGTAATCCAGCTGCCGAAGGCGAATTTCGCCTTTAAGAGTCTACACGGGAGGCGTGTGTGGTTCGTTGCACCTTTGCGATTCTTCTGGGCATGGCTGCATTGCAATCCTTGGCATCACAGACTCCTTCGAGGCAGGAGATTTCTCCATCTGTATCTATTTCACTTCCTCCGAACATCCCATCGGAAACCGTCCAGATTGCCTATCATTTGGTTGGCCCCTTTGGAGGATATGGTGGTTATACGGACCAGCGAGCTGGCCTGCACTTCTACGAGATTGCTGCTTCAGTGGAGGGCAGGGCGGCAACAGAAGTTAGGTTAATCGTGTACGCGTCAGGCTGTGCGATTCAAACATTCGTTCTTCCTCTGGCGGAGGATCCAATAGTCAAGAAGGAGTTCGAATGCCAACCCGTCCGGAGCGTTACGCTTTCAGGACAAATCGCGCCTAACGAATTGGCCCGAGACAACAATGCCGAGTTAATCGTCACCTACATGGCCTTTTGGGCGCACGAGTTCTTCGGTATCGTCGATGGCGCTGTTGCTGAACTTCGCCTGGCAACTGTATCTCCGGACGCGAATGGGATGTTTCAGGTCGATCTGCCTCAGTTCAATGCCGATGTTACGCCGTCTACTTCTGAACCAAGGGCGAGCTTGCCTCTCATGTTGCGTGACTCCAAGACTTGGAACCACATCGCCTCTAACCTGGAACCCGAGGTACCGCAGCTTAGATTCGTAGATCACAGTTTACGAATCCAGTCGTACTATCCCAGCGGCCTCAAGTTCACAGCTGGGCCTTTCTAGTTGCCCCGTAAGCTCAATCAACCAACGCCAGCCGCGTCCGAATGGTTTCATTTGCCGCGCGATGCCTCGGCACCAGGTTCGTATCGGTGACCGGCCAAGGGTGGCCGTAAAACCGAAAAGTCCCTTTAAAAACGGGGGATACGGCGCTAGGAACGACGATCTGTCAACAATGGCCCTGGGCAGGAATCGCTAATTATTGCTCGGCGAAACAATCGTGATGAAACAATGGAGGGTTGCGCAGCTAATGCACTGTCTGTTTGGCACATGCGGACTGACTATGATTACCCCTGGTCCAGGTTTAACGGCGCGATACATCACGCTGCGTCTCGAATGGCGAACAAGCACATTGTTCCAAGCACCCCCTATCCCAGAATACGAATAACGATGATCTGAAGGAATACGCAGCTCCGCCAAGTCGCCGACCCGGAGGGTGTTCTGTTGCTCCAAGGCCAGCGTCACATATCGATCCTTAGCGGAGATGCCACTCGAAATGAACGTTCCCACTGCTAGTGACAGAATCTCCGATTTGTTCTGAAGATTTGAAGTAGGCCTTGCTCTCACATTTCAAGAAGGCATCGAAAACTTCGGCTGTGACAATGCAGGCGCTCATGGTTTTGCCTCCTGGACGCGTGGCCCGACGCACCCGAGCCGGAACATTGCCCGTAAAGTAGCTTGCCCCGAGCGGGTTTGGCCTTTTCCTAGCTAACGAAACGAAAAGGCTATATAGTTTCGTTAGAAAATTCCTAACGAAACGATGGTTTTGTGATGGCGACGCCAACCAAACCCAACAGCCGCGTCGGAACCTATGTCCTCAAGACCTTCAAGGACGAGTCTTTCCGGGGGCAGCCTGGAACGGTTTTTGAATCCGAACTTGGAGGCCCGCGAAAGAAGTATTGTTGAGAATCGAAGGCTGGATATTGGGGATAGCGTGAATCTCTCAGGTATCGCCTGAGAATTTGACAGTACGTTGAAGGCAGGTTTGGGCAGGGAATAATCACGCAATCGAGGAACTTGGCCGACCGGCTGGGTCAGTTCCGCGCGTTCACCAGCACCCTCAGCGAAAGCCCATCATCACAATCCCCGCGACAGCCGAACAACTCTCCCCCTCTGCGCCCGCTGTGACAAAGGCTCTGCAACACATGGTGAAGCTCGGCATGGTCCACGAGATGACCGGCAAACAGCGCCATCGGCTTTTCGCGTAACACCGCTACCTGGGAATCCTCAACCGAGGCACCGAACAGCCAAGCGACCGCTGCTGACTCTGCGCAGGCGAGACCGCAATACGCAGGGGGACCAGCAGCTTTAGTACTACTGCATCCGCGTATTTTTTATTGAATTTTGATTATAAACTTGACAAGGCACGTGGAAAAACTATACAAGACAACGCATCTCTTCAATGGTGTGCCGTCCCCCTCAGGTTGAGGAGCGATGTTAGCTCGACCCAGTTTCACCCGTAACCCTGAAAAAACTGCCTGGCGTTCGCGCTAAGGCAAGGACCAGGTGTCCCTCATCAGACCACGTCCGTCCCCCGTGCCGATGAATCACCCAGCCGGAACTTCAAAATGGAAAGGACGGAATATGACGAGGAAGAAGATGTTTTATATATTTGCGGCTTGTTTAGT
>Ga0209526_10003121_pt1 | contig 11269 bp, 16 predicted proteins | sample JacPinW_OM2H0_M1_FD_188566 | JGI IMG/M metagenome (GOLD analysis project Ga0209526, IMG submission 188566) | Forest soil microbial communities from Algoma, Ontario, Canada - Jack Pine, Ontario site 1_JW_OM2H0_M1 (SPAdes) (version 2) | ecosystem: Environmental > Terrestrial > Soil > Boreal...
TGAACACAACTTCATGTCCTCGCGACTGCAGCTTGCGTGCAAGTGCCGTCATCGGATTCAGATGCCCGGTCAGCGGTAGACTCAGAAAGCCAATTTTCACAAATATTTAAGCGATTAAATGACTTCTCGAGGTGCAGAGGAAACGATTCTGACGCAGCGCTTTGCTCATTAAATGGTACTAGACGCTGAAATCTTGGATGCAGGCTGATTTTTGTCTGATTTGCCGTAATCCTTATACGAGTGACGGATTACCATTCCTTCGCGGAGCAGCCTTTCATGCAGAGTGGGCCCTTCGGATGGCTCTAAGTCAGTCTGTGCGGGCGGACTACCGCGCCGCTGAATCAAGTGCAGTCAGCTCATGATCAGCCCTCCTTATCACCTCGTTTTCTCGCCTCAGCCCTGTCGCTCCGCACTTGGGGCAAACGCCTTGGAATTGTTTCTTGCCGGTTGACTGAATTTCTGCAGCGTTTCCAGTCTGAGCTGAAGCCTGCGCCCGAGAACCCTATCGAGCTAAACCCATCAACAAAGACGGCGCGGTGGCTCGTTGTGCGGTTAGCCAAAGAAGGACAGTGGTGAGTCTAAAGCTACTTCGCCGAGAACCGGTAAACCGTTGTCTGCGTATACTTCTCACCTGGTTTTAGCTCTGTCGTCGGAAAGTGAGGGTGGTTTGGCGAATCTGGAAAGTGTTGCGTCTCCAGGCAGAGACCGGTCCGATGTTGGTAAATCGTGCCGCCCTTACCCTTGTTCGTCCCATCGAGAGAATTACCACAATAAAATTGCAGGCCCGGTTCGGTGGTCAGGACTTCCATGAATCTTCCAGAGATCGGTTCGTAAACAGAAGCGACCAACTCCAAATCTTTTCCCTGCCGATCGAGCACCCAGTTATGATCGTAACCTTTGCCAAACTTTAACTGTTCGTCCTCGTTCTCGACCCGAGCCCCGATCACCGTCGGTTTGTTAAAATCGAATGGAGTGCCGGCGACGGGCTTCAGCTCGCCGGTCGGAATCAGACTTTTATCGACGGGCGTGAACTTACTGGCCCTGATCATTAGCTCGTGCCCTAAGATGTCGCTGGCGCCGCCATCTTTCAGATTGAAGTAGGAATGGTTCGTGAGATTGACGAAAGTCGGCTTATCCGTCTCAGCAGAGTACTCGATCTTCAACTCGTTCTTGTTGGTCAGAGTGTAAGTAACCGCACAGCGGAGAGCGCCCGGATAATCTTCTTCCCCACCTTTACTCGTGTAGGTCAACTTGAGGGCCGGTCCGTCGCTGCTGTCGACCTTTTCAGCTTGCCACACCACCTTATCGAATCCCTTGCGGCCACCGTGCAGAGCGTTTGAGTCGTTGTTCTGTGCAAGCTGGTACTCGACACCGTCGATCGTGAATCTCCCTTTGGCGATCCGGTTGGCATAACGGCCGATCAAAGCGCCAAAATATGGCGTGCTGCCGATGTAGTCGTTTAGCGTGTCGTACCCAAGTACCACATCGCCGGGCTTTCCATTTTTATCGGGCACTTTCAGTGAAACGACGATTCCACCGTAATTGGTAATCGCGGCTTCAAGTCCATTCGAGTTCTTTAGCGTGTAAAGATCGACTTGAGAACCGTCGATGGTTCGGTGGAACGCTTCAGGTTTGATTTGCGCCTGCGAACTATAAACGTAGTCGCTCATAAAAAGAGTGAAAGCTAAGGTAAGGCCCAGAACGGCTAGGCCGTCACGGGGGATATTCATAGAGGTTATCTTCGGGGTTGGATGCGCACGATGAGAAATAACAGTGAACCACCAGCTTTCTACAATGACCCAGAAGAGTGATTGATTACTACCTCTCGCTGAGTCATTACATTCTCACCGAATGATTCGTTGGGAGAACAGAACGTTCCTCTGCGCTTCGCGCCTCTCCATCGTCCGTCACGAAACAACTCCAAAGTGCGAAAAACACCTAAAGTTTTATTCGCTACGCCAACGTCATAGAATATCTCTGCTAGCCGTCCATAGAATCGCAAAGTTCGAATCACTTCAGCCGCAACCGGCACATTCGAGTTGCCAGCAGTGATCACCGCAATTTCGAACTCTGGTACTGGTTCAGCTGGTTTTCCGAAAAATGCGGTCCTCGACACCGGGTCGTAATCGAGTCGTCCGCGATGATATGCCCACAATTGTGAAGACTGGTCGGATTAGCCCGAGTTCGTTCCGCGATTGTCTCAACCCTTTTCATCTTGATGCTGCCTCGATCGACGGAATACAAGTATCCCCATGGCAGATCAAAAGTTTATAGTTGGCTATTCGGCAGGGGAGAAGGCGAATTACGTAATCGTAGAAGCTTCTAGCGTCAGTCAGTACGGAGAAAAAGAACAGTCTTGTTGGAAGATATCCGGCGAGAAAGGCACGCTTTGGGTGTCTCCCAGCGCTTTCTTGTATGCATTCCCTGCGGAGATGCAAGTCCCGAAGTAAACAGAAATGAGCAAGACGGAGAAGGCGGGCTTCCAGAGCCGACGAATTGTTGAGATGAAGCCGATTTGGTTATTCCTCCTTGGCGCATGGTTGAGGCCTTGAGGTGTTCTCGGCGCATCTCTCTCATCTTTGAAGCAGCCAGAGAGAGAAAAACGGCTGGTTGCCCAACGGACTGGAGCTGTAATAATGCTTTGAGCCGATCGTATTCTGCTGCGCTGATTTCCCTGAGCTCAAAATCGGCCTTCGCTCTGCCAGTCTTATGCGCTGCTTCGGCGAGCACTTCCGGCGGACTTTCGCCGACCGCAATCGGTTCCTGGGCTGGATCGGATTTGAGATAGGCGACGTAGTAGAGATCGAATTCCGGGATTTCGTTAAGGCATGAAACAGTGTTCCAATGAACACATACGTCCGTCAACAAAATTCGGCGCATGTGAATGGCAGAGACAGCAAGCTCGACGGACGCATTAGCGATCGGTTCAATCTTGGTTCTGGAGTCATGAGCGAGTCACCAGAGCGTGATCCAAAAGAAGTCGGTCGATCGGTATTCCGTCGTCACCATGAGCGGGAGAAAGAGCCGCTAGCAGACGCGGATGCACTGAAAGTAATCCTAGTCAAAAGACCTTAGTGGATCAGTTGGTGGGTTCATAAAAGCTTAGAGAAGACCGATTACTCCAACAAAACCTGACTGGAGAAGCAGCTCTAGGCCACACGCTCACGGAGTAAGAGGAACGTCTATACATAGGAGGAATCTTTTGCAGGTTCGATGAAAGGTGCAACAACCGGTGCGACCGGGAGACGATACAGATGATAGGTAAACACTTCGGTGGAATGTTTTAAACCTACCGAATAATGAATGCATAACTCCTTCGGGTGCAAACAATTTGCCCGATCTGCCAATGGCGATGCCAAGAGCGCCAAGTTATTTTCAATCAGTTTGTATGACCTGGCTGGCACAGATCGCGTTCTTCCTAATGCTTTGGGGAATCATCGATACGATGTTCTGCGCATTGCGAAAATGACTCACGAGTAGACAGCACGGTCACTGATATTACATTACCTTCATCGCCGGGAGCAGGTACAAGGAATTTATCGGTTGGGAATTGGGGAATTGGGTTCGAGTCTATACATTACACTAACGAGGCTGAGCGAGCTTCCACTGGATCAACGCGCCCTTTCACGGCGCACGATTCTTGCGGGGTAGGTAGCTTCTTGAAAAACCTGCGCGAATTCGGCAGATGAGATCAGCGCGAGTGAAGCACGCAATGCCCTCGGCGATACGGGGGCAGTCATCGTAGGACACGACTGGGGGTCGCCTGGCATTGTGCATTGCTGCGGCCCGACATTTTCCGCGCCGTTGTTCGCTTGAGCGTGCCTTATCTTCCACGATCGTGGGCGGACATTCGCCCGACTGAAGCGATGCTCATGTGGTTGTACTCTCTGTCTGGAGATGCACCGCCGGACAAGCGCTGGCGTTTTCTGTTCGGCAAGTCGGAGACGCTTCTTGACATCGGCGCAGTGCCGGAAACACTCCCTGCGTGGTTGACTGAAGCGGACCTGGATTTCTACACGGAAGAGTTCAAGCGGGCCGGCTTCCGAGGCGGACTCAACTGGTATAGGAACATAGACAGGAATTGGGAACTGACGCCGTTTCTCAGCGGAGCCAAGATTCGCCAGCCCTCGCTTTTCGTAGCAGCCGAGTCCGACGGGGTGGTCACGATGTATAGGCAAGCTTTCGACAGCTTGCGGTTTGTGAATTATTTAGCAGTCTCGTGCGTACAAGGGTTTGAAGACGCAATCGCTAGACCAAGCCCAACTTGAATGATCCGCTTCGAGCGTCCAACCCACGCCTTTGCGCGTACACTTTTATGTGAGGAGTCAGTATGTCTTCTGAGAATCACTATTACAGCTTGGTCACTCTTAATGATCACTTGTTCGCAGCAGGGTTCGCTGGCATGCGTGCGTCCCTGCTGGCGAGAAAATCGCCTGCAGGTCGTGAGATCAAAGTCGTCGTTGCTAGTCCCTCGAAAGTCTCGGATAGCGCTGTGATTAAATTTGCTAAAAAGTTGACTAAACACATACGGGTTAGCCGCGGCTGGAGTGCTGTTAGGGCGACCGTTCAGTCCATGGAAATCCGAGAGTTGCCCCCACTTGGGACACCCCAGCAAACCAAGGGCAATCTTACCGCCTGGATGGTCGAATAGCTTGACTGACAGTCGTAGGTGACGACCTGCTCTTCCGTTGGTTCAGTTGTGGTCGTGGTCGTCGTCGAGCTTGGCGCTTGGACGATCGTGCCGCTTTCATTAACATAGACTACCCTTGTCTCTTCATTCTCACGAACCGTTACCGCATAAACTCCACCGTTTTCCCGAATAACGCGGGTCACAGCAGTAGGACCAGAGATATGCGTCTCCCGGATTACCGACGTTTGAAGCGGTTGAGGTAAGGTCGTGAATTGGATCTCATCCCCCCGAGCAAACGCACCGAGAGACAAGGTTACAGCTAATAGTGCTATATACGTTTTCATACAGCGTGGCATATTGAGACGTAATTGATCGCCTCATTTAATTCCGACGGATGTGCCGTCCGATTTCTTCATCAGAAAGAGTCTCACTAAATCGTCCGAAGTATCTGCGACTGGTCTGTAAAGGAACTGCGATCCGCCCAATCAATGCTGTTCAACACTGTCGTGGTGCTCTTTAGATGAAAAGCACCATACGTCTTAACGGGCGGAATGTGGCTCATTCGACCAGGTCGGACTAGTTAGCTCGGTGATCCAAATGGGACCGGACTCGTAGGCTGGGCCCTGCCATTTGAGAAAAGCTGGAGCCTCCCCGCCGAGGATCCAAATCTGATTATCCGGGGGCTGCTTTCCCTCTATCGGAGCTAGCAAAGCAAGAACACCTCCAATCTCCACCTTGACAACGTAACGCGTAGCTCTGCGGTGTGAACCTCCCAGCGAAAACCGGTCTTCACCTCCGGCTGAGATCGCGAGTTTTACGAGTAACGGTTTTGAGCCGGCCGCGAGAAACGAAACTTTGGTTTCAGGCGTGTCCGGTCGGATGTTCTTCAGGAGCGTGGGAACTAAGCCATTGGCCAAGTCCGCCGGAAAGTCGAAATGGTCATTCGTGACACGGTCCTTGCCATCGTTGTCAGTAAAACGGGCCGTGACTCGTCCGGTGGAAGTCTCGATCGAAATATCGATAGGGTTAGGGAATGATGAGCCTCTCTGTACGTGGTGATCGCTGATGAGTCGAAAGACGCCGTTTTGCGAATAAACCGTGGTCTCGTCATCGATCGAGCCGTCCTTAAAGTGCAACACGATATGGGAATTAATCCGGTCTCCATGCGGAACTTGCATGAAGTCACCCGTTGCTATCACGGTACCCTCCAGCGTACGCACCAAAAGGAAGCCATGGAGTGTACCTTCCCGGTAGCGCACGGGTACTGGCTCAGCCGACGCCACGCGATAAGTCAGTAGGAGGACGGCTAGCCATGTCCAGTTGCCCAGGGAAAGATGACGGAGTGCTGAGTTTAGAGAAGGGAGTTCTGTTGGCACGCGTAAAAGGGAGGATTGACCATTTCCCGGCGGATTCGAACATGTTGGACGAAAAATAATTTTCTAAATTCACAAACAATTCTCCAAATGCACAAAGATCTAAGTTTGAGCATTGAGGGCGCGACCATTGCAGCCGTAAGAGACGAACAAAATCACATGAAACATGCTATTCTAGCGACGGTGGTTAACGTCGAAAAGAAATGTTTAGATTCAGTTTTGGTGCAGCTCGAGAGTGACGAATTGAGGAAAACCACTGAGGTCGTTTCCACTGGGTTGAATGGTGAGCAAAGTCACACAAACGCAGAATCGAGCATGGAAGTAATCTGTAACGGAGATCCGAGGGCGAAAACCGGCGACAAGGTGCCGATAATCATCAACTTGCCAGTGAGGTAGGTCCCTCTTATGGCGCAATCTCTCATCCTCTCCGTTGGCGCGGATGGTCGATTCGCGGGAATGGTCGTGGCGGAACTCGTGCGACGCGGGGCTTCCGTCCGGGGAATGGTTCACAAAGCCGAAAATGCAGGGAAGGTCCGAGCGAGAGGGGTAGCGGAGGCGGTCACGGGCGATCTGCGCGATCCGAAGACCCTAGCCGCCGCTCTGAAGGGCGTAGAGTCAGCTTTCTACATCGCTCCCGCATTTCTGCCTGACGAGGCCGAAGTTGGCATTGGGTTCGTCACCGCAGCCAAGGACGCGGGTGTCTGCCGCATTGTTTTTCTCTTCAGTTATCCGATCTTGGCGGCACTGCAGGACCACCTTGCGAAAGGTCCCGTCGAAAATGCGATTCTCGAATCGGGCATGGAATACACGTTCCTGCAGCCCGCGATATTCTTTCAGAATTATGCTGCGGCGTGGCCCACGGTGGCGCAAACGGGAGTGTTCGCCGAGCCCTATTCGGCGGAGCGGCCGATGACGCGAGTCGACTACCCTGACGTGGTTGAAGTTGCAGCCGTCGCCCTGATGGAAGACCGGTTGGGATGGGTGAAGAAAACCAACGAAATGGGGGTCGAGTCTATACATTACACTAACGAGGCTGAGCGAGCTTCCGGATTCCAGAATTGATAGTCATTGGCCACTAACGCCTAAAGCGCGGTCGAATACCGATGCGTTAAGACGTTTTGCGCGCCCGGCTGCTCGGGGCGAGCCATCCGTACTTTTCTGACATTTGAAATCAACCATCGCTAGGTCGGCGTGTATTGTATAGACGCGACCGCTTTTCGCTTCTTTGTTTCAGGTTTACCGTTTTTCCTGTTGCTTCGTTGTGCCGCGATACATCTGATTCCCAACACGATCCCCCTGCGAGGGATAGGTAAACACTTTCGTGAAAGCTGTTAAGCCTACCGCATGATGAATGTATAACTCTTCCGGGTGTGAGATAATTTGCCCGTTCCGCCAATGGCGATGCCAAGAGCGACAGGTTACTTTCTTGGCAGTTAGCAGAAAGAGAATCAAATGAGATTACCAAATGCAGTTGGTAGAGTTTTTGCCACTAGTTTGCCGCGACGATTAAGCATCGCTTGTGCAGCAGCCTCTCTGGTGCTCGGGGGATGTTCTACCTATGAGGCTGGGACTCCCAAAGCCGCCGTGAACTATCGGGAATCTCCCGAGGCAAAAACAGAAAATCACACCCGTTCCCTTGAGCAAGTGATAAAAGACCAACGCGATTGGTACCAGATGATCGATTAGCAGGCGAATCAGGCCAGATCGTATTATCCGCCTGACGATTGGGCAGCTTCAGGCTGGCCATGTTGCCGAAAAGCAGTGAGCTGATTCCAGCGGTCGAACAGATGGTCGAAACAGTTGAATATCTTCGGCTGGCGCCGGGATCAGGCTTTTAGCGCCTTGATGTATTGACCTGGGATGTGGGAAGAGCGGGACCCGTCACTGATGGTTTCGATGCTCAGAATCTTGAACTCTAATTGGTCAAGCAGATTGTAGAGTTGCTGCTCGCTCGTCATACTATTCCCGAATCCCTTCGCCGGTTTCACCCGGTAGCCTCTCACTTGAACACCTGGTGCGCTTCTTTTTCAGATTCGCGTTTGGGTTCGATCCTGACTGTTGCTGGCATGCCGGATGAAAGACTTTTTTCATTCGGAACGTCAACCAGTTTAATTCGAACTGGAATACGCTGCGCGAGACGCAACCAATCGAACGTCGCATTCACATTCCTGCTTGCTGAATTCCAATTTTGAGCTTTGGCAGGTACCTCTGATTGCGCAAAACTTGCACGGAGACGTTGCTGCGCGATCGGCAATTCGAACCAAAAAAAGCGAGCGTTTGCATAATTCTTTCTTCCCAGGGTGGCTGGTGCTCCCGATCTGACCATCGGCTCATGGACCATCAGACACTGACATTATCGTCGACGGATGGTAGGGTTTCTAATATATTAAAGCTTCTGATTAACAGCTTGTGGCTATTAGGATTTTATGGAACTCCGTCATTTTAAATACTTCGTCGCCGTGGCCGAAGAATTGCATTTCGGGAGAGCGGCTGGTCGTCTTAATATCGCTCAGCCCTCTTTAAGTAAGCAAATCCAACGGCTTGAACAGGAGTTGGGATTTCCATTGTTTTACCGGACTAAGCAAAGGGTCGAGCTCTTGGATGCAGGTCACGTTTTCCTGGATGAAGTGCGCCGAATCTTACGACAGGCGGAGAACGCGGTAGACGGCGCCCCACACTGGCCAAAGCGGCCGTTTACTAATCGGCTTCAGCGCTTCAGCTACGTTGGAAGTTCTGCCGAAGATTCTTCGAAAATATCGTCGGTTGTATCGAAACGTGATGGTTCAACTTTCCGAGATCGCAACGATCAGGGACGCGGAACTGCTGCTCGACAGTCCATTGAGCGTTGGATTCCTCCGATCACCTTCGTTCTTCAATGAGGAATCATTCTGTATCGAAAGAATCCTGCGCGAACCGTTTGTAGTTGCCCTACCAGATTCCCATCCCGCAGCAAAACAAGACAGTGTCCGGATCAAAACGCTGGCCGGTGAGCTGTTCATAGTTCCTCCTCGTCAACCGGAATGGGACTATTCAGATGCAATCTTTCAAATTCTCCGAGACAACGGCATAGAGCGGGTCGCACAGGAGGCTAGGGGGGACTGGCCATCACGGGACTGGTTGCCGGTGGCCTCGGCGTTGCACTTGTGCCTGCTGCTCTTAGCAATTTACGTCTCCCAGGAGTGACCTATCGACCGATTAAAGGACGATCTCGAACAACTGACTTGGCAATGGTTTGGAGGCGAGACAGCCGGGCTTCCACACTACGGGCCTTTCTCGATGTTGTTAGAGCTGAATATCCCAAGAGTTGAGCGGTTACTATCGTTTTGAGCCCAGCCGAACAGTTCTATCCCGCCTCCCATATCGGTTGGGGATCCGGCGACCCTATACCTGTCGACAAACAGTTCGAATGAGCCGATTGACACTCACCTCGTACTCCCACCTCCAACGGACCAGCCTTACTTCGTCCCGCACCAGGGTTGTGGCGAGCACCAGTTCGAAGATGAAGATGGTAATTTCGATTGTGAGTTCGGACATAAGAGTCAGCGGGGAAAGGAAGAGTTTTTGGTACTGCCAACGTCGTTGCGCGGTGAGATCCCTCATATTGCCAATATTGGAGAGAGCAGCTGCGAAAGGTCGGGGGTGTAAGCTGCGCCGCAGATCTCATCCTGACTATGCTCGACCGTCGCGAAACGCTCTCCGCGCCGCAACGAGAAACGCCTTCATAATTGGGTTAAGATAATCGGTTCGATGGGCGAGCTCGATATCAGTTGAGATTGGACAACTGGTTAGCTCACGGCAGACTACACCAGGAGCTTTGATCAGCGCCACGCAGGCGGGAGTTATCGAGATGCCGAGTCCGGAGCTAACCAGTCTCAGTACCACGAGCCATTCAGCTGCTTCTTGCACAATTTTCGGACGGAACCCAGCGAGCTCGCAGAGTTCAATGGTCTTGTCCCAAGCTAGCGGCCCCAGCTCCCGCGGAAACAAGACCAGCGGTTCTCGTTTGAGCGCGATCAGCGGGACCTTCTTCCGTTGGGCCAGCGGATGGCTGTCGGGTAATGCCACAACGTATTTTTCAGCTAAGATGGTTTCCACCGATAGACCATCAGTAGGGCCTGCATCCCGTAAGAAGCCGATGTCCACTGCTCCTTGTCGAATTGCGTCAACCAGGCGGCTAGTGGTTAGCTCACGCAGGCGCAGCTCGACCTGAGGATATTTCATACGATAGCTGCCCAAGATCGCAGGTAGAACGGTCAACATGGCGGAACCGATAAAGCCGACGGTCAAGGATCCCATTTCTCCGCGTCCCACTCTTCGCACGGTTTCCACGTCTTCCTCCAGCCGTTTCAGAATATGGCGGGCGAGCTCCAGCAAGGTCTCCCCGGCATGGGTCAACGCGACTGTTCGCGAGTTTCGGTTAAACAAGGCATGACCGATATGCTGCTCAAGTTGGCGAATCTGTTGCGAGAGGGGCGGCTGAGCAATCCTTAGCCGTTTCGCCGCCCGGCTAAAATGCAGCTCTTCCGCTACCGCGACAAAGTAACGGAGATGGCGTAGCTCGATCGCGGAATCCATATGGAAAACATCTCAATCGCTGAAAATCAAATATTAGACGTATTGTCGCTCGCTGTCTAGTTTCGTGAGCAGGAGGAGTTTCGATGCAAAACGAAGAGTTGATGAAAACAGCTGGTGACGATCGCGCAGCCAACCAAACCGCGTACTCAATACACCAGGCAAAACCAGAGGACCTCCCGATCGGTTTCCCGCTGGTGGTCGAATATTTTCAGGAGATCGATGTGATGGTTCGCGATTCGAAGGAGGAATTTGCCGAGTATTTAAGCGGCGATGGAGGCGGTGTCTGGCTGGCGTTTGCCAATGAAGAGCCCGTTGGTTGCATCGTCCTCCGCGGACTCAGTTCGCCGGCTGCGAGCGGCGAGGTCAAGCGCCTCTATGTTCGAGCTTGCCACCGCGAACGGGGGTTAGCCGATAGATTACTGCGGACGCTGGAACAGCATGCAATCCAGGTAGGATACGAGTGGCTGTACTTGGATACTAAGGACGATCTCGAGAACGCGATCCGCTTTTACAAACGGCACGGCTATGAATGCTGTGACCGCTATAATAGTAATCCGCAAGCAACTATCTTCATGCGGAAGCAACTTTCCGCTCCCTTGCCGGAACGGCGACTCACCGACGGGAGTCGATCGCCGGGTAAGTAGGTGGCCCTTCTAAATCTAACATTTGTTACTGGAGCGAATGTGTCTTC
>Ga0209526_10003122_pt1 | contig 11269 bp, 8 predicted proteins | sample JacPinW_OM2H0_M1_FD_188566 | JGI IMG/M metagenome (GOLD analysis project Ga0209526, IMG submission 188566) | Forest soil microbial communities from Algoma, Ontario, Canada - Jack Pine, Ontario site 1_JW_OM2H0_M1 (SPAdes) (version 2) | ecosystem: Environmental > Terrestrial > Soil > Boreal...
CTCCATGGCCTTGTCACGCAGCGGCGACGTCAGCCACAGGAGGTCGATCTCCTCACGCAGCCTGCGCCTGATCTCCGACTGCTCGGCGGCGCCACGGCGATCGTGGTCGAGCGCCGCCAGCAGGACGCTGATCCGCCGCAGTGCGGTGACCACGGCGCGGCGGCGCGCCTCGGTCGGATGGGCGGTGAGCACGGGATGCACGCGCAGCCGGGTGAGCAGGTCATCGAGTTGATCCGTGCCCTGCTCCTGACGGAACTCGGCGACCGCCGCCGCCAGCGACTCGCGGACCGGCGCCGCGCCAGAGTCCCTTTCCCGCAGGGTCCGGACCCGCTGCTGCTCCTCGGCGAGGTTGGTGAGATGGAAGTAAACGGTGAACGCCCGGGCGACAAGCTCGGCACGATCGAGCGGCCAGCCGGCCACCAGCGCCGCGATCTCATCGCCGGCCGGGTCTGCGGCCCCGTCGTCCGGCGGGCCGTCGCGCGGGCCGGCCTGGCGCGCCGCGATCACCGCCCGCCGCAGCCGCTCCACGTCATCCAGCAGGTCCTGGCCACCGGACTCGCGCAGCACCTGGCCAAGCAGATCGCCGAGCAACCGGACGTCGCGGCGCATCGGCTCGGGCATCTGCAGCCGGTCGGCATCCCGGCTAACGCCGAACGCTTCGCCGCTCACCCGCCCGCTGGCCTCCCCGCTCACGTCGGCCAGCTTAGTGGTCTGTCCGGGGAAGTCCTCTTTGGCCGCGCATCGCCCCGGCATTCGCCGAACCGGCGAAACGAGCCCGGAGTGGCTCCGGTGTCGTTGGAATCGGGGGGCTGCATCGGGCCAGCCGGCCGGCTGCCTGCGACGGTTACCCTGTCGGCATGACCAGCGACGCTCGGATCGTTCAGGATGAAGGGTTGGCCGACCTTGGCGACCCGGCGGGTCGCCCGGACCCGCACACCACCGCGGGGAAAATAGCTGACCTGCAACAACGCCAGGACGAGGCCGTCCACGCCGGCTCGGCCCGGGCGGTCGAGCAGCAGCACGCCAAGGGCAAGATGACCGCCCGGGAACGGATCGAGCGCCTGCTCGACCCCGGCTCATTCACCGAGCTCGACGCCCTGGCCAGGCACCGGGCGACCGACTTCGGCGTCGCGGCCAACCGCCCGTACGGCGACGGCGTGGTCACCGGGTACGGCACCGTGGACGACCGGCCGGTCTGCGTGTTCAGCCAGGATTTCACCGTGTTCGGCGGCTCGCTGGGCGAGGTCTACGGCGAGAAGATCGTCAAGCTGATGGATCACGCGCTCAAGACCGGGTGCCCGCTGATCGGCATCAACGACGGCGGCGGGGCGAGAATCCAGGAGGGCGTGGTCGCGCTCGGCTTGTTCGCCGAGATCTTCTACCGGAACGTGATCGCCTCCGGCGTGATCCCGCAGATCTCGCTGATCATGGGGCCGTGCGCCGGCGGTGCGGTTTACTCACCCGCGATCACCGACTTCACCCTGATGGTCGAGGGCACCTCGCACATGTTCATCACCGGGCCCGACGTGATCAAGACCGTGACCGGGGAGGAAGTCACCTTCGAGGAACTGGGCGGCGCGCACACGCACAACGTCAAGTCCGGCGTAGCGCACTACCAGGCCAAGGACGAGGAGGACTGCCTTGGCTTCGCCCGTGAGCTGCTGTCCTACCTGCCGTCCAACAACCTTGAGGACCCGCCGGTGCCGCCGTGGGCCGGTGGCGGGGACCGCGCCGGGAGGGCGGGCGCGGCCGCGGGCTGGAGCGGCGGGGATGCCGGGATCCTGGAGGTCACCGACACGGACTCCGAACTCGACGCCCTCATTCCCGACTCGCCCAACCAGCCCTACGACATGCACGACGTGATCACCCGCATCCTGGACGACGGGGAGTTCCTGGAGATCCACTCTCTGTTCGCGCAGAACATCGTGGTCGGCTTCGGCCGGGTCGAGGGCTCATCCGTCGGAGTGGTCGCCAACCAGCCCATGCACCTGGCCGGCTGCCTCGATATCGACGCGTCGGAGAAGGCCGCGCGCTTCGTCAGGACCTGCGACGCGTTCAACATCCCGGTGCTGACCTTCGTGGACGTGCCCGGATTCCTCCCCGGCACCGGCCAGGAGTGGAACGGCATCATCCGGCGCGGGGCCAAGCTCATCTACGCATACGCCGAGGCCACTGTGCCCAAGATCACAGTGATCACGCGCAAGGCCTATGGCGGCGCCTACGACGTGATGGGCTCCAAGCACCTCGGCGGGGACATCAACCTCGCCTGGCCGACGGCGCAGATCGCGGTGATGGGCGCGCAGGGGGCGGTGAACATCCTGTACCGCAGGGAACTCGCTGCGGCGGATGACCCGGACGCGTTGCGCGCACAGCGCGTCACGGAATACGAGGACACCCTAGCCAACCCGTACATAGCGGCGGAACGCGGCTACGTTGACGCTGTCATCCGGCCGGCGCAGACGCGTTCGCAGGTGACCCGCGCGCTGCGCGCGCTCCGGAACAAGCGCCAGACGATGCCGCCGAAAAAGCACGGCAACATCCCGCTATAAAGGCGGCATGGGCCCGCCGCGAACCCGCCCGGACCGGGATCGTGAGGGCGACTGCGCCGCACCTGGGGCAAGCCCGCCACCGCTCCTGACCGCTGCCTGGCCGCTGCCTGGCCGGCAGTAGAGTCGAGGGTGCCATGACCGAGGCTCCCCCACCGCTCGCGACACTTGCCCGATACGCAATCATGATCGACGTCGGGTACATCTACGCCGCCGCCGGGGAGTTGCTGTTCAGCTCCGCCTCCCGGCGCGAGTACCGGGTCGATGCGGACAAGCTCATCCAGGCCCTCACCCGGCACGCCGACGACAAGATCAGGGGCGAACTGCTCCGCGTGTACTGGTATGACGCCGCCAGGGATCGTGTGCCCACCATCGACCAGCGCGTGATCGCACAGATGGCGTGGGTCAAGCTGCGCCTGGGCAACCTGAACGCGCGCGGCCAGCAGAAAGGCGTGGACGCGCAGATCCGCGCGGACATGGAGGCGCTGGCCAGGCACCGCGCGATTACCGATGCCGTGCTGGTCGCCGGGGACGAGGACATGGTGCCCGCGGTGGAGGCCGCGCAGGCCTTCGGTGTCCGTGTTCACCTGTGGGGCATCGAGCCACCATTCGGAACCAACCAGGCCGAGCGGCTGGTCTGGGAATCGGACACGGTGGAGGTTCTGGACCGTGCCTTCCTTGAGCCCTACTTCACCAGGCAGACGATCCCGGCCCAGGAGCCGGCGCCGCCGAGCCCGCTGACCCCGCCTGCCGTGCCCTCCCCCGCCCAACTGTTCGACAAGCGGCAAACGGCGCGCCCCGGCCTGCGGTCAAGCAGCCACATCGCGGTGTCCACGAGACTGGGGCCGGACCGGGAACGGGTCGAGGAGGCCGGCGAGCACGTCGCGCAGAAATGGATCCTGACCCGCGGCGAGGACAACATCCGCGACCTGCTGCCCGGGCCGATCTTGCCGCTGGTCATCGACAAGGAACTGCTCGTGGAAGCGGAGAAGGAACTCGGGCTCTCACTGCGGCCCTACCAGGAGGCGCGGGAGTGGCTACGGGACGCGTTCTGGGAGCGGGTGCGCCGCCAGTTCGGAATCGGGAGCGGACGGCCATGACACGCCAGCCAGCCTGCCCACATCGCGGACGGACAGCCATGACGGACCGGCCGGCTGACGTAGCGGACGGACAGCCATGACGGACCGGCCTGCCGACGTCCCGCTGTTCGAGGTAGCCGGCGGCGGCGGCACCCCGGAGGAGATCGCCGCCCTCACTGTTGTGCTGGCCGCGGCGGCGTCCGCCCGCCAGGACACGGTTCCCGCGGGTCAGCCCGCGGCAAGTCCAGGCTGGGCCGACCGGTCCCGCCTGCTGCGCAGCCCGCTAGCGCATGCCCCGGGCGGGTGGCGGGCCAGCGCACGCCCCCGATAGGCGGCGCTCCCGGGCCCAGTGCCACGGTCTCCAGAAGTCTGGCTTGCCGCACCCTTATTTACCCGTTAGCATACTCAGTATGATAGCTGGTTGGAGGAGACCATGAGCGTCCGGCACGCGCTGCTCGCGCTGTTGAGTGAGGGGCCCAAGTACGGGCTCCAGCTCCGTGAGGAATTCGAGGCGAGTACCGGCGAAGTGTGGCCGCTGAACGTGGGCCAGGTGTACACGACGCTGCAGCGACTCGAGCGCGACGGGCTGGTCGAGTCGGACGACGCCGTTGAGGACGGCCCGCAGAAGGGCTTCCGGATCACCACGGACGGCGCGGAGGAGTTGGCCGGGTGGCTGCGCACGCCGCCGGACCTGGCGTCCCCGCCGCGCGATGAGCTGGTCATCAAAGTGCTGGTGGCGCTGCGGGTGCCCGGCACCGACGTGCACGACGTAATCCAGGTGCACCGCCGGTATCTGGTCGAGCTGATGCAGCAGTGGACACGGATCAAGGAGGAAGAAGCGGAGCACGACCTGAGCCTGGCGCTGGTGGTCGACGCCGAGCTGTTCCGGCTGGATTCGGTCGTCCGGTGGCTGGACTCGGCTGACGGCCGCCTCAAGCGTGCTGCTGCCGAACCTCCTGTGCGTGATCCCTCCATGTTGCCGCGGCTGCGGCGGAAAGTCGGGGTGCGGCCATGACCGCTCTGGAACTGCGTGACGTGTCGAAGGTCTACGGCTCGGGGCAGGCCGAGGTGCACGCGCTCTGCGACATCAACCTGTCCGTCGAGCCCGGCGCGATGGTGGCGGTGATGGGGCCGAGCGGGTCAGGCAAGTCCACCCTGCTGACCATCGCCGGCAGCCTGGAGGACCCCACCAGCGGCGAAGTGCTGGTCGGCGGCGCCGCGTTGTCGGGGATGTCGCGTAACGACAAGGCCCGGCTGCGGCGCCGCTCGATCGGTTATGTGTTCCAGGATTTCAACTTGCTGCCCGGGCTCACGGCCGCCGAGAACGTCGCCCTGCCGCTGGAACTCGACGGCACCGCCGCCAGGAAGGCCCGCGCGGCCGGGATGCAGGCCCTGGACGAGCTCGGCCTGGCCGACCGGGCGTCGCAGTTTCCCGATCAGCTGTCCGGCGGCGAGCGGCAGCGGGTGGCGATCGCCCGCGCGGTGGTGGGCGAGCGTCACCTACTGCTGGCCGACGAGCCCTCCGGCGCCCTTGACTCGGTCAACGGCGAAGCAGTGATGCGGCTGTTGCACGTCGCCTGCAAGCGCGGCGTGGCCGCCGTGGTGGTGACCCACGACGCGCAGATGGCATCGTGGGCCGACCGGGTGGTATTCCTGCGCGATGGGCGGGTGGCCGACCAGACCGTGCCCCCGGACCCAGAATCGCTCCTCGCCCCGGGCCCGAGCGCTTCCGGACCGGGCCGATGAGCACGGCCCTGCGCGAGCGGCCGGTCGAGACCGGAACCGGAAACGGGGGCGTCCCCGCCCGCCGCGCCGTGGTCCGCTGGGCGTGGCGGCTGTTCCGCCGCGAGTGGCGCCAGCAACTGCTGGTCCTGGCGCTCATCGTTGTCGCGGTGGCCGCCACCGTCCTCGGGGCGGCGGTAGCCACCAACACGCCGCCCCCGGCCCACGCGGGCTACGGCACCGCCCAGGACCTCGCCTCGTTCCAGGCGCCCGACCCGCAGCTGGCCACCCAGATCGCCACGCTGCAGCAACACTTCGGCCGCGTCGACGTCATCGAGAACCAGACCGTCGCCATACCCGGTTCGATAAGCACCTACAACCTGCGCGCCCAGGACCCCCGCGGCCCGTTCGGGCAGCCGATGCTCTCCCTGGTCACCGGGCACTATCCCACGGGACCGGGCCAGGTGGCCGTGACCGACGGCGTGGCATCGGCCTTCCACCTCACGATCGGGAACATCTGGCACCAGGGCGGAAAGGCCCGCCAGGTCGTCGGCATCGTCGAGAACCCGCAGAGCCTGCTGGACGAGTTCGCCCTGGTGGTGCCGGGCCAGGTGAGCGCGCCGACCCAGGTCAGCGTCCTGTTCGACGCGCCTGGGGTGCCCGTGACCCACAACCAGCTCCAGGGCCTCGCCTCTCTCGGCCCGAACATCTCGACCCCCGGGTCGGCGTCGCCGAGCAACGCGTTCAACCCCGAGACCATCGTGCTCGCACTGGCCACGGTCGGCATGCTCCTCATCGCCCTGGTGTCGGTGGGGGGCTTCACGGTGCTGGCGCAGCGCCGGTTGCGCTCGCTCGGGATGCTGGGTGCCCTGGGCGCCACGGACAGGAACATCCGTCTCGTCGTGCGGGCCAACGGGGTCGTGGTGGGTGTCGTCGGCACGCTGGCGGGGGCCGCATTGGGCCTGGCCGCCTGGCTGGCTTACCGGCCGCGCGTCGAGGCGAGTGCCCACCACGTGATCCGTGCGTTCGCGTTGCCGTGGGTGGTGATCGTCCCGGCCATGGCGCTGGCCGTGGTGGCCACGTTCTTTGCTGCCTCGCGGCCGGCCCGCGCGATCACCAGGGTCCCCATCGTGACCGCCCTGTCCGGACGGCCTGCTCCCCCGAAACGGGTACACCGCTCGGCGCTACCCGGCGTCATTCTCCTCGTCGTCGCCTTCGTCCTGGTGTTGTACGCCGGCAAGAGCAACGGCAACGGTGGAGCAGCACCCCTTTTTCTGATCTTCGGCCTCGTCGCCCTCATCGCGGCGGTGATCCTGCTGGCTCCTCTGTGCCTGGCGATAATGGCCAGGCTCGGCCGGCGCGCACCGATCGCGGTGCGCCTGGCCCTGCGCGACCTGGCGCGCTACCGGGCCCGCTCGGGCTCGGCGCTCGCTGCTATCAGCCTGGGTGTGCTGATCGCCGTCCTCGTTTGCGTGGAGTCCGCGGCACGGTTCGGCAACGTCCTCGACTACGCCGGGCCGAACCTCGCGTCGAATCAGCTCATCGTCTTCACACCCAACGGACCCTATGGGCAGGGGGGTCCGGGCAACGGTTCCAGTGGCCCGGTGACGGGCAGCAAGCTGCAGTCCATGGCGACGAGTGCGCGTGGCATCGCCTCCGCGCTCGGCTCCCACGACGTGATCCGGCTCGACACGGCCAGCGCCTCCCTCCAGCACGCCGCTGCTGGACGCAGTTGGTCCGGACCGATATACGTCGCCACCCCGTCGCTCCTGCGGGCCTTCGGGATCAAAACGTCCGATATCGATCCCGCGGCCGACATCCTCACCGCGCGGCCCGGACTGTCCAGCCTGTCCAAGATGCAGCTCACCTACGCCCCCCCTTCCAAGCAAGTCCAGGTCGTTCCCGGCAACGGCAACTCTTCCAGCGGGCCGGGCGGCAGCGGCCCCGCGGGCGGCGGCGGACATCTCACATACTCCTGCCCGAAGAACGGCTGCCTCGCCAACCCCGTGATCCAGGAGGTCAGCGCTCTTCCTTCCGGGACGTCGGCCCCCAACACGGTGATCACCGAGCACGCCGTCCACGAGTTCCACCTCCAGGGCACCATCGTCACGGCCGGCTGGCTCATCCAAACCCCCAGCCCGCCCACCGCCGCACAGATCAAGAACGCCAAGCTGACGGCGGCCGCGGCGGGCCTGACCGTTGAGACCAAGTCCAGCGCGCCCACGTCCGCCGCGATCATCAACTGGGCGACCGTCTTCGGCATCCTCCTGGCGCTGGGCATCCTCGCCATGAGCGTCGGCCTCATCCGCAGCGAAACGGCCAGCGACCTGCGGACCCTGGCTGCTACCGGGGCGAGCAGTTCAACCCGCCGCACCCTCACCGCCGCCACCGCCGGCGCCCTCGCCTTGCTCGGCGCGGTGCTCGGAACGGCGGCCGGTTACCTCGCCGCTATCGCCTATTCCAGCCAGAACTCGCTCGACGGCCTCTCCTCCCTCAGCAGCGTCCCGGCGAAGAACCTCCTGCTTATCCTTGTCGGCATGCCGCTCATCGCGGCCGCCGCCGGCTGGCTGCTCGCGGGACGTGAGCCCCAAGCCCTGGCCCACCAGCCCCTCGAATGAGCCAGCCCACCGTCCCACCGGCTCCACGACGTCGCTGACTCCGGAGCCGGGGGACGGCTGCGGCCGGCCGTCATGTCCGATTCCCGCCAGCACCACTGGCCGACCTCGGCTTGAATCAAGACATGACGCTGGACTTCGACACCTGCTACCGGGCCGCGGTCGCCCGCGACCCCCGGTTCGACGGCCTCTTCTTCATCGGAGTCACCAGCACGGGCATCTACTGCCGGCCGATCTGCCCGTCCCGCACCCCCGCGCGCAAGAACATGCGGTTCTTCCCGCATCAGGGGGCCGCGGAGACGGCCGGATTCCGGGCCTGCCGCCGGTGCCGTCCGGAGGCGAGCCCTGGCTCGCCAGAGTGGAACACCCGCGCCGACCTGGTCGCCCGCGCGGTGCGGCTGATCACCGATGGATACGTCGATGAGCATGGGATCGCCGGGCTGGCGCGCCGGCTGGCCGTGACCGAACGCCACCTGCACCGCCTGGTGATGGCCGAACTCGGGACGGGCCCGCTCGCGCTGGCCAGGACGGTACGGCTGCAGACCGCGCGGCGGCTGCTGAGGGAGACGAGCGTGCCGATCACTGAGATCGCGTTCGCGAGCGGCTTCTCCAGCGTCCGCCAGTTCAATGCGAGCTTCCAGGAGTCCTACCGCCAGCCGCCATCCGCGCTGCGGTCCGGGAGCGCTCGGTCTGGAGGCGCTGGGGGTGGAGGCGCTCGGTCTGGAGGCGCGCGGGCCCAAGGTGCGCGGTCCGGGGGTGCCCGGGCCGGGGGCGTACGGACCCCGGGTGCGCGGGCGGAGCCGGGCATGGTGGCCGACCCGGGCGCTCACGGCACCTGGCTCTCGCTCCGGCTGGCCTGCCGCGAGCCATTTGACGCAGAATCCCTGCTGGGCTTCCTCGCCTCCCGGGCCATTCCCGGTGTCGAGGAGGTGACGGCCGGCCGGTACGCGCGGACGATACGCACATCGGCGGGCGCCGGGGTGATCGAGCTCATCCCGCTGTTGTCAAGCGCGGCATCGGCCAACAGCCAGAGCGGGGCCAGTCATGATGGCCGGCCACCCGGCCCAGGGCAGGTACTGCTCCGGGTCCGGCTCGCTGGGCTGGGGGGGGTTGGCCAGGTGGTCTCGCGGTGCAGGCAACTGTTCGACCTTGACGCCGACCCGGTGGCGATCGGTTCGGCGCTGGGCAGCGACGACGTGCTCGCCCCGCTGGTCCGAGCACGCCCCGGGCTCCGGGTGCCGGGCGCCTATGACGGTTTTGAGCTCGCCGTCCGGGCGGTCCTCGGCCAGCAGGTCTCAGTAGCCGCGGCACGTACCTTCGCGGCGCGCCTGGCCGCCCGCTACGGCACGCCCCTCAGCGCGCCGGACGGCCACCGGCCCGTGCTGAACGGCGGACGACCGACGACCCCCGTTCTGCTGTTCCCCGGTCCTGAGCAACTGGCGGACGCCGACCTGTCCGGGCTCGGCCTGACCGGATCCCGGCAGGCGACGCTGCGGGCACTGGCTGAGGCAATGACCGCCGGACGCCTCGACCTTGATCCGGGCACGGACCCAGCGGAAGCCGCCGCCCGGCTCAGCGAACTGCCCGGCATCGGGCCATGGACTGTCGCCTACATCCTGATGCGCGCCATACATGACCCCGACGCCTACCCCGAAACGGACCTGGGCTTGCGCCGCGCGATCGAGCGCCTCGGCTGTGCGCCCGCGCGTGCCGACCGCTGGCGCCCCTGGCGGGCGTACGCCGCGCTGCACCTATGGACGTGGGCCGCCGCGCCAATCGTAGAACCGCGCGCGGCCGGACCGCGCGCCGCCGGATCGGTCGCCGCCGGGCCGCCCGGGTCGGCTGGCACCGATGGCCGCGTGCTGGTGGTCGGCGGTCGCGGTCGGTAATCGTTTGGCTGGAAATGGAAGTTTTTCGATGCTTCAGAGGAGATATTGATGTCCGCTGACGACGCGATCCTGGTCACGGTCCTCGACACGCCGATCGGGCCGCTGAGCCTGCTCGCCCACGATGGTGCCCTGGTAGGCGGCGGATTCACAGCGGACCCCGCCGAACTGCACATCCGCATGCACCCGTCGCTGCGCGGGCTCGGCCTCGCGCCGGCTGGCCAGGATGACCTGTCCTGGCTGGTCAAGCCCGTGCGCGACTACTTTGACGGGAATCTGGGGGCGCTCGACACGATCAGCGTGCGCCAGCCGGCGACGCCGACCAGGCAGCGGTTCTGGGCGGAACTGCGGGCGGTCACGCCGGGGACGACGGTCAGCTACACGGAACTGGCGCGGCGGGCAGGCAGGCCGCGTGCCCCCCGGGCGGCCGGCGCCGCCTGCGCGGCCAACCTGATCGCCCCGGTGGTTCCCTGCCACCGGGCGCTGCGCGGCGACGGCAGCCTCGGTGGCTATTACTACGGCCTGCCCCGCAAAGACTGGCTGCTGCGTCACGAGGGATCCCTGTAGCTTCCGGTGCGACCGGGTGCTGTACTCGGGCCGGGATCCCTGGCCGGTCAGGGACCCCGGGCCGATGTCATCGGCTGCTGGTCAGGGCAGCTGGCCGATCTTGCTCACAACACCGATCTTCAGCAGAGCTGATCCCATGATGGCCGGGGTTCCTGGTGCGGGCTTCAGCGTCACCTCGGTCACGCCGATGAGCTGGTAGGTACTGGTGTCGAAGATGAGCTCCAGCCGCTTGGGGCAGCCGTGAAAGCCCGGCTGGCTGCCTTTCTGTATCGCCTCGGGCCCGCACGCCGCCACCGCGATGCCATGACGGCCTGCCACGTTAGTGACGCCGCGGATCACCTGGATGCCCTTGATCGTCGATGCGGCGCGGAACATCAGGGCCACGCTCTGGTTCGGGATCAGCAGGCCGGCCTCCCAGCTCTCGCTCTCGATCCATTGCAGGGCAAAATACGAAGAAGACCGCCCGTTAGGCCCTCCCGCTTTCAGGAGCGCGGACAGCATCCCGGCGAAAGAGCTCGGGAGAGTTGTCACATACGCCGGGGGAAGGGGGCAGTTGGCTTTCCAGTTCCCGTTGGACGGGTCGGGGATCGCGCAGACAGGCCAAGGCCCCACGCCTGCGACGGTCCAATGGCCGCCCGGCAGGTCCCGCGCCCGCAACACCCCGCCCCACATGCCGTTCACGGACTGCCAGGACCGCTGCTGGTACGGCCGCTGCACCTCTGGCCTCGTGCCTCCATACACGACCTGGCCCGTGACAAACTGCTCGGTATAGACGAACTGGCGCGGGCCGGGCGTGGGGCTGGGTGCGGCCGCCGCTGCCCGCGCGGCGAGCAGCAAGATCCCGGAAGCGGTCG
>Ga0209526_10003123_pt1 | contig 11267 bp, 8 predicted proteins | sample JacPinW_OM2H0_M1_FD_188566 | JGI IMG/M metagenome (GOLD analysis project Ga0209526, IMG submission 188566) | Forest soil microbial communities from Algoma, Ontario, Canada - Jack Pine, Ontario site 1_JW_OM2H0_M1 (SPAdes) (version 2) | ecosystem: Environmental > Terrestrial > Soil > Boreal...
CCCACTGCAGCGCGGCGCCGGCCTGCGGGGTCGTGCGTTCAATCGCGGTCAGCCAATGCGCGCCGGTGTTGCTTCCTTCCGAGCCATTCCCGCCGTTGATGCGCGACCACGCCGCCGCAGCGCGTGCCACCGCAAAGGTCCCGAGTAGCCCCGCTGCCTCGAGACCCCCGGCCTGACGCGTGGGTTGCACTTCCACCCGGCCCCCGGCCGTTAGCGCGGAATTGAAACCGTATCGGTAGGAGCCGGCGGCGAATACGGGGCCATAGTCATTGCTCTGCGTCCCGAAATTGCGGCGCATTGCGCCAGCCTCCGCGGAAAAGTCCGACAACCCCGCGGCCAAGAGCTGCGGCGACGTGTAGTAGCTTTGGGTAATCACCGTTTCGACCCCGCGCAAATCGCGCACCACGAGATTGATCTGGCCTGCGCCGCTGACGACGGGCACATTGACTAGATCGAACGGCCCCGGCTTCACGCTCGCGCTCGCCTGCCGCTGATTGTTCACGAGCACATCCACGGTCGACGGTAGCGCCGCCGAGCCCGAGAACGCCGGAAGCGGATAGGTGATGAAACCGGGGGCAAGCGAATAGTCACGCGCGTACAACACCCCGCCATACCGTACCGGTCGGCTCCAGCCGCCGGTGCTGCCCACCGCGTCGCCCATAACCAGTGTCTCCATGCTGGCCGCCCAATCCGTGCGCCAAGAGGTCTCCGTTCGCACGGCGGTGCGAGTATGTCCATTGCCGCTGACGGCGGTGCCAGCGAGGAGCGATCCCCACCGGGTAAAGTGAATCGCTTCCAGCGTCGCGCCGTAGGTGGTGCTGGCATTCTCTGCGCGCGTGACCGCCAGGTCGTAGTTGAGGTATATGCCGGGCGGCGCAGCGTTGGGTGGTGACGCCCGCGCATCCAAGAGCGAGTACGCGGTGGAATCGAATGCGGCCGCCGGCACGGTGAGCGCGAGTGTCAGGCGGGCGCGGTCGATCCGATACTTGAGATCCGGCACCGATTCAAGCGCGTAGCCACGTTGTGCGTCCGGCAGGGCCAGAGGCTCGCCGACCGCACGCAAGCCCGCCGCCTTCCATGCGTCGAGAGGCAGCGCCAGGCTCCCATCGGCGAGGCGCTCGACGCGGACGATGCCTGCCAGGGGTTGACCGTTGACTTCGATCTCGACGAGCAAAGTTTCCGGCTGAGGGCCTTTTGCGTGGCCGTCTTTTTCGTTGCCATTGCCCATCTTGCCGTCCACGATGTTGTGCTTTCCGTTGGTAGCGTGACCGTTGCCTGTGCCGGGAGGCGCGGGAAGCAGCGCATCAGTGTGAGAAAGGTCCGCAGGCACCTGTGGCACGGCGGCGATGTGCTCGATCGCGTTGCCGGCAAAATCCGCTCGCGCCGGCGCGACCAAGACAGGCAACAGAAGGGTTGCGCACAGTACGCAAAGAACTTTTCCAAGTGCAGCCGGGAAAGAAGTAAACATCGCTGGCCGCAACTCGCGCGAATGGGGAGAAACAGCAATCGGGCTGCCCGCGAACGCGCGTTCAGCGGAACGGTGCGGGTATATCGCCGGCGAACATGCCTGCCGAGGTGTCCACCCGCACCTGCAACGGTCCGACGGATTTCGCGGGCAGATCAAAGGTCCATTCCCGCCACGCACCCGCCAGTACCCGCGTTCCGAGTGGAATTTCCTTGCGCCAGGCACCGCCCTCGATGGTCAGCGCCTTGATCATCAAATAGCGATCGCCTTCGTTATCCAGCCGCACACAGCCTCTGCCCATCGGTGCGGCGCACGGCCCCAGACGTGCTTCCATCCGGGGCTTCCCTGAGGCGGCGACGAACACCGGCAAACTGTGGCTAACGCGAATACTCACCGTGGCTTCGTCCGGAGCGGCGGTTTCTTCCGTCACGTCCTCCAGGATCACGCGGTAAGCCTGCTCGCGCGGGCTTGGCGCGGTGCGCGTAGTGATGCGGAAAATCTGGCTCGCCCCCGGACCGATCTTGGCGATGGGCGGGACGACCATGAGGTCGGCGGTTTCGTCGTAGTGGTCGTGACCATCGGGCTGACTCCATGCCAGCGCCCCGGCTTGGAAGTTCACGGCGCTCTCGGAGGGGTTGGTGACGGTGACCGACACCACCCTTCGCGCGGGCGATAGTTCCACGATCACGGGCGAGATCGTCAGCGCATCGACGGCGCCGGACACGAGGCCAAGCGCCGTCAGCACGGCCAGACGCCCAAGCGATTTGGAAATCGCCGCGAGCATCCGAGTCATCACGCGTTACAACTGCACCGAGGCATCAATAAGCGACGGCCACGGTCATGGTCTTGCTGTAGCTACCGCCTGGCAGCTTGTTAGCGCCCGTGAAATTCGCAGCCAGAACCTTGGCATAGAGCGTTACGGTCTGCAGCGTTCCGTCCTTGGTCATGGCCAACCCGGTCGCAGTCGGGGGGAAATCATCGGCGATCGCACCCGAAGTCAGGCTCAGATTAAAGGGCAAGTTATTAGTGCCGTTGACCATGATTCGCGAGGCCGCCGCGGAAACGAGCGGAGCCACGTCGCTGCTGCATGCAACCTGGAACGAGCTGCCGCTATCCGCCACTTTGTCACCAGCGCTCAAAAGGTTGGTGATGTTGCCAAAATGAATTGCAGCAGTCGTCGAAACTTCGCAAGCGGACACAAGAGTTGCGTCCACAGTCACGGTGCTGCTGGCCGTGCCTGCTGCTATCGCCATGCTGGCAATCGACGCCAGACCCGCCGCTACCAATGCACGTACCAACGATTTCGAATTGAACTTCAACATTTGATTTATCCTTGTAATCAAGTTTGACCGCGGTCAAGCACCTGTAGCCCGCCGCCTGGCACCGGGATTGGTGCTCCAATTCGGATCCATCATCCCGGCAAGCGAATGGACTGCTTGGCGTGCTGCGCTCTGTCGGCTCCGAATTCCTCGTCAATGTATCGATCGGGGCGGGAACGTGATATCCGTAATTACGCCTACGCCCTTTAGTGGGGTCGAAACGTGGGAGTACGTCTACGCGCAATCAGCTTTCAAGGCCCCCGGGAAGGTTTTGGCGTACATCTCGGCGATGCAGCAGGCGAACCCGCCGCGCCTTGCACCTCAATCACCATGCGCACGAGCTCAGGCAACGACTGTGCCTCCATCTTTTTCATGATCTTGGCGCGATGGATATCGATGGTGCGGCTGCTGGTGCCAAGCATGTAGGCAATCATCTTGTTCGCGTTACCGGCAACCAGAATATCCAGCACTTCGCGTTCGCGCGGTGTCAGGCGATCCAGCCGTTGCCTGGCCGCGCTCTGGCGCAGTTCGTCGCGTTGGCTGTGGAGCGCCAGATCCGGCGAATAGAACTGGAAGGTGCCGCGATGGCGATCCTTGGCACGCGAAAGTGCGATGTCGGCGTGATGTAGCAGGGTGTCGATGTTGTTGGCATCGAGAGGATAAAAGGCGATGCCGCCGGTGGCGCTGACGACGACTTCCGCAGTGGCGCACGCTATTGGCTGACGCAGCGCGTTCAACACCCGATTGGCGGCGATGGCAGCGGCTTGCCGCTCGACCAATCCTTCGAGAATCACCGAAAATTCGTCGCCGCCCAGACGCGCGATCGAATCGCTCGCCCGCGTGCACTGTTTGAGACGCGCGCCCATCGCCCTCAGCACGACGTCAGCGTTGCGATGGCCGTGCTCAACGTTCAAGGCCTTGAAGCGGTCGAGGTTCAGCAACATGACAGCCACGATCCGTTCGTCGCGCAGCGCGCGCGCCAAGGCCCCGGTCAGTCGATCGACGAACTGGGTGCGGTTGGGTAGGTTGGTGAGGAGATCGAATTGGCTGAAATGACCCAGCCAGTATTCGAGCTGCTTGCGTCTTGAAGCGTCGCGTCCCGGGTGATGCACCGGCAGGCCGTCGGCGCGCGCGGGTCCAGCCTCGGCTATCGGATCGGTCGACCGTTCGTTGGTCTTCGCAGGCATGCTTATGCGTCATCGTTGAAGAGGGACGTTCAGACGGCGCGGAAGATTCGTCGCATCGGAATGCGCGTTTTTACGGCAAGCTTGGGCGAGCACGACGTACTCGCCTTCGACCCCGGATAGTAGGATCGACGGGCACGCGATGTATGTCGGGAAATCCCGACAAATGCCGCCTGTACGGATTCGCCGCTAGCTGGGTTTCTGCATCCTCGACCAGCAGGGTCGTTGCGCGATAAGCAAGCTCCGTCCTGCCTTCATCGGCGGTGAAAACCTGCCACCTTTGCCAATAATGAAGCGCGATGGCGAGTCGCGGCCGTTCACCGCCGGGACTAGAATGGCCCGATGGCCACTGAACAACTGGTCCTGCCCGTTTTTTACAATCCGGGCCTAGTGTTGCTGTCGGTCCTCATCTCCATTCTGGGGGCCTATGCCGCATTTGATCTGATCGAGCGGTTGCGCGACGCTCGCGGTCGAGCCCGGCTGGCGTGGCTGGCTGGCGGCGCCACGGCCGATGCCATCGGCATCTGGTCGATGCATTACACCGCGATGATGGCATTCAACTTGCCGATGCCGGTGTTGTACGACCTGCCGATGGTCTTGCTCTCGCTGCTGGTAGGGATCACGGGCTCGGCCGCGGCGCTGGCGGTGTTGGGCCGCAGCAAAATCGGATGGGGACGCGTGATACTCGCAAGCATCCTGGTGGGCGGGATCGGCATTTCCGGCCTGCACTACACCGCGATGGGAGCGATGCGCTTCCAAGGCATGCACCACTACGTACCAATCCTTGTCGCGCTCTCCGTGTTGCTGGCGATGCTGTTCTCCTTGCTGGGCCTGTCGCTGGGCTTCGTGCTGCGCGGCGGTGCGCCGCGTCACAGCTGGCGCGGGCACGGCAGTGCGGTACTGAGAGGTCTTGCCAATCCGGTGATGCATTACACGTCGATGGCCGGCACGATTTTTATCTACTCGGCTCAACCATCGGACGTATCTCACGCCGTCAACGTCACTGCACTGGGCGTCGCCGGCATCAGCATCGTACCGGTCATGCTCCTCTTGGTGGTGCTGATCACCTCGGCGATGGATCGCACGAGCAAGCAGCGCGCGCTGCTCGACGAGCTGTTCGAGCAGGGACCGCAGTCGGTCGCGCTGACGCGTGTCGACGGTGGAATCGTTCGGGTGAACCGGGAGTTCACGCGCATGTTCGGCTACACCCCGCAGGAAGCGATTGGCCGTCGCCTCGCCGAGTTGATCACGCCCGACGTGTCACAAGAGGAGGAAGAGCAATACGCAAGAGCCGTTGCGGGGGGCCAGTCGGTACAGGCAGAAGGTGTTCGCCAGCGCAAGGACGGCAGCCGCTTGGAGGTCGCCATGCTGCGTGTGCCGGTTTCAATGCCTGGCGGCGAGATCGAGGTCTACGCCATCTATCGCGACATCACCGAGGCCAAGCGTGCCGAAGAGGCATTGCGCCAATCCGCGGAACGCTTGCAAACACTGTCCAGACGGCTGGTAGAGATCCAGGAATCCGAGCGCAGAGAGCTGTCGCGCGAGCTGCACGACCGTATCGGGCAGAACCTCACGGCGTTGAAGATCAATCTCGACATCGTGTTGAGTGAGCTTCCGGCGGCGATCAAGACTGCGCAGGGGCCACGCATGCATGAATCACTGGAGTTGATCGATGCCACCGTGCGCTCGGTGGAAGAGGTCATGGCGGAGTTGCGGCCACCGATGCTCGACGATCATGGCTTGCTTGCGGCGCTGCGCTGGATCGGCGGCCAGTTCTCACGGCGGGCAGGAATTCCGATTACGGTGCAAGGTCCAAGAGATCTCGCGCGTTTGGCGCCGGAAATTGAAATCGCCTTGTATCGGATCGTGCAGGAAGCATTGACCAATGTTACCAAGCATGCGCACGCAAACCACGTCACCATCAGCCTCACCGTGCAGCAGGGAAAACTGGAGCTGGTGGTCGCCGACGACGGCGACGGATTCGATGCGACCGCTGTTTCCAGACGCGGCCGTGCCGGCGGGTGGGGCTTGATCACCATGCGTGAACGCGCCGAGGCGATCGGTGGAATATTGACGATAGAATCCGCCCCGTCCCGCGGAACGCGGCTGATCGTCACCATCGCAAGCTAGCTCATGAGCACCAGGGTATTGATCGTGGACGACCATCCGGTGGTCGCCGAGGGGCTCCGGTATCTGATCGACGCCCAGCCGGATCTCGAGGTCGTCGGCAGCGCGGCCGATGGGCGCGAGGCGCTGCGCCAAGCGAAAGACCTCCAGCCCGACGTGGTGGTGATGGACATCTCCATGCCGGAGCTCAACGGGATCGAGGCGACCGAGCTGATCCTCAAGCGTGCGCCGCAGGTCAAGATCGTGATCCTCTCGATGTATTCGAACCAGGAGCGTGTATGGCGCGCGTTCCAGGCGGGCGCGCGTGCATACGTGCTGAAGAAAGCTGCTGCCAAGGAAGTCGTCGATGCGATCCGCAGCGTCCGGGCAGGCTGCCGATTCGTGAGCCAGGAAATCGCTCAGACCGTGATCGAAGATTTCCTTCGGAACCAGCCGCCGACGACCGCCCTCGATTTGCTGAGCTCGCGCGAGCGTCAGGTGCTGCAGCTACTCGTCGAGGGCAAGCCCAACGCCGTCATCGCACAGACGCTCTTTCTGTCACCCAAGACGGTGGAGACCTACCGGTCGCGCATGATGCAAAAGCTCAACATCGGCAACATCCCCGAGCTCGTCAAGTTCGCCATCCAGCAAGGCGTGACGTCGATCGAATAGCCGATCGGCTCTCGCGGTCGCCGGTATCCACTGTACAGGCGGCATTTGTCGGGATTTCCTGACATACAGCGCGTTCACGCCAGTCCTAATATCCCGAGCCGAACGAAAGTACCTCGTCCGCGCCTAGGCTGACTGCAAGCCGCGCGCAGGGCGCGCTTCGGTATCCCGCACGCCGGCGCAAGTTGTCCGCACTTCGTGGTCGTCCATCTATGCACCGTGGCGCTTGTTCCTGGATGAGTCGGGGCAAGCAATTCTTCCGCGCTGATTCGTCGGTGTCGAGGAATGCTGGAACCGCTGATCGCGCCAGGTGATGCGCCGGCTGGATCGTCGCTGCGCATATGACGTGGAAGATTTGTCGATTGAAATGCGTGTTTTTCGAGCTTCATCCTTGAGCTATGCCCGCACCTGAAGAACAAGGCCTGACCCGCCCCGCGCAGATCCTGCTTGTGGAGGACAACCGCACGGATGCCGAGCTCACCCTGGGCGTTTTTCGCCAAGCCCGGCTCACCAACACAGTGCACGTGGCGTGCACTGGTGTGGAGGCACTCGATTATCTCCTCGGGCGCGGCGAGTTCGCAAACCGGGAGCGGCATCCGCTGCCCGACCTCGTGCTGCTCCATCTCAAGACACCGCCCGTCAGCGGCGATCAGGTGCTACGTGAAATCAAGTCACGGCCGCGATTGGCGCGCATTCCAGTCGTGATCCTCACTTCTTCGAAAGAGGAAGCCGATCGCGCGCTGGGCTACGACCTTGGCGCCAACAGTTACCTGGTCAAACCGATTGCACTCGGCGATTTGCTGGCGCTGGCGGAGCAGGTCAAGGACTACTCGCTGACGCTCAACGTCCATTCCCGTCTCGACACCAGCGCGCTCGACATGTTGAGCTCGCGCGAGCGCCAGGTCCTGCAGCTATTGATCGAGGGGAAGTCCAGCGTCGTCATCGCACAAACGCTCTCCCTTTCGCCGAAGACGGTGGAAACCTACCGGTCGCGCATCATGCAAAAGCTTAATATCCGAAACATTCTTGAGCTCGTCAAGTTCGCCATCCGGCAAGGTTTGGCGTCGATCGAATAGCGCTCCGGCATATGCTTGCGACTGCCCGCCCAGAGAGCCGCGGAATTTGTCAGGATTTCCTGACATACGTTGCGCCTCGCCACTCCTATTATCGACCGAATGAGTAAGTCATTCAGGAGGGCTCCAGGCCGTGAGCGGCCCGCGCATCGTATTTTCCGCCTTGCTCTATGCCCGCCGCCCTCGTGGTAGCGATGACCACGATCGAATCGCGATGATTCGATCAATGGGTCAACACGACGCTGTGGGCGATGGCAATATCGGCGGCCGGAACCCAACAGCGCGCCAGGAGACGGCAGAACGCAAGAAAGTGAAGCGGTACCTAACCGCGCAGTACGCCATCACCGACTTGCTCGCCGATGCCGACACGCTGGAGGCCGCGCTTCCCAAAGTACTACGAACGCTCTGCGCGGCGGCTCTTTGGGATGTCGGCGAACTCTGGATCTTGGACCCATCTGCAAAAGTCCTGCGGTGTGTCGGAATTGTAAGCACCCGAAGAGCGGCGGGCCTGGAATGTGCGACGTTTACTCGCATCAGTCGCGAAATGACGTTTCGGTCGGGCGAGGGCTTCATTGGAAGCATTTGGGCCAACTCAAAACCGCTCTGGATCGACAATCTTGCGGCTGACGCCCGGTTTCAGCGGTGGCCTGCCGCCGCGTCGGCGGGGCTGACGTCGGCCGTCGGTGTGCCGGTAGTGATGGACGTCAAGGTTCTCGGGGTTCTAGCCCTATTTAACAAGAAGAGTTGTCCCTCCGATGACGCATTGAGTAAATTGCTTCATGCGACCGCCAGTCAAGTCGGCGCGCTCGTCGAGCGTGAACGCGCGGGACAGACCAATCGGCAGCTCCGGCGTCAACGCGAACTGATCCTGGAATCGATTGGTGAAGGAATCCACGGCATCGATATCGATGGAAACATCACATTCGAAAATCGCGCTGCGGCAACCAAGCTCGGGAGGTCCGCTGCTGAGCTTCTCGGCATGCCGGCTCATGCAACGATGCACCACACCAGGCCGGACGGAACGCCTTATCCGATAGAAGAGTGTCCAATTCACGCCACTATGCTCGACGGCGTCGCACGCGTAGTGGGCGACGATGTCTTTTGGCGGAAGGACGGCTCGAGCTTTAACGTCTCCTACACCAGCACCCCCATGCGTGACGAACAGGATCGTATCGTCGGCACAGTAGTGTCCTTTCGGGACACCAGCAAGCGCGTACGTGCGGAAGCAGCACTCCAAACCGCGGAGGACAAGCTGGTCGGAATCATGCAGTCCATTGACAACGTCGTCTGGTCTCTGACGTACCCGGACATGGATGTTATCTATATGAGTCCAGCCACGGAACGAATGTACGGGCGACCCGCTCAGGACTTCCTCGACAAAAGAAGCTTGTGGCTCGAGGTCATCCTCCCGGAGGACCGGCATCGTGTTACCGGCAACTTGGACCAGCTTTTTGCCACTGGCTCGTTCACCTTCACTTATCGGATCCGCCGCGCAGATGGCGAAGTGCGTTGGCTAGAGGACCGTGCAACGACGGTGCGCGACACGGCGGGGAACATTATTCGGATCGACGGCGTGGCGAGCGACATAACCGAACGCAAGCGTTACGAGGCGCAGATCGAATATCTCGCAAATTACGATGCTCTTACGGGACTTCCCAACCGCAACCTCTTCACGGACCGGATGCAACAGATGATCGCATGCTCGGCACGCACCCGCGAGCGTGGGGCGGCGTTGGTCGTGGATGTGGATCGCTTCAAGTTTTTCAACGACAGCTACGGTAGCGCGCACGGCGACCTGCTCCTTAAGGTCGTTGCGGAGCGACTCCGGCAATTCGTTAAACAAGGCGACACGCTGGCCTGGCTCAGTAGGGACGAATTCGTTCTCCTGCTCACCAGTCTCGCGTCGGCCAACGAGGCGGCAATGGTGGCGACAATGATTATCGAATCCTTCACTCGTCTTATTGTTGTTGATGAGCGCGAGCTCTTTGTGACTGTCAGTATCGGCATAAGCCTGTTTCCGGAAGATGGCGACGGCGACGAGATGCTGCGCAACGCGGACGTCGCGATGCATCGCGCCAAAGACCGGGGAGGTGGCTGCTTCGAGTTCTATGTTGAGGAAGTGAGCAAACGCGCTCAGGATCGGGTGGAGATGGCAAGTGCGCTGCGCTTCGCGCTCGAGCGTGGGGAGTTCGAACTGCACTACCAACCATGCGTCGATCTCAATTCCGGCGAGATCCGCAGCGTGGAAGCCCTGATACGCTGGCAGCGTCCAGAGCACGGAACGATCCCGCCGGGACTCTTCATCCCACTTGCCGAAGAAACGGGACTCATCATCCCAATCGGCGAATGGGTGCTCAGAACGGCTTGCGTCCAAGCCAAGGCGTGGCAAGGCATTGGCAACCGCAACCTTCGAGTTGCGGTCAATGTTTCGGCTCGCCAGTTCAGCCAGCAAAATCTTGCCGAGCTCGTGCAGAGGACACTGATCGAGAGCGGGCTCGAAGCGCGCTACCTCGAGCTCGAGCTTACGGAAAGCGCGCTGCTCAATGAGAACGAGGCACTGACTGAGACGTTACGGCAGCTCAAGCACATCGGAGTTTCGCTCTCTCTCGACGATTTTGGAACCGGTTACTCGAGCCTGAGCCATCTGCGCCGCTTTCCGATCGACATCGTCAAGATCGACCGATCGTTCATTAACGACGTCACGACAAACGTCCATGATGCATCGATCGTCAATGCGATCATCGCGATGGCGCGATCCCTTGACGTGTACTCTATTGCCGAAGGGGTCGAAACCGAAAGCCAGGCTGCCTTTCTCAAGAAGAATCACTGTGATGCTATTCAGGGCTATTACCTTAGCCGTCCGCAACACGCCACGGCCATAACAAAGATTCTCGGGGATGGTACGAGCATTTCGTTTCCAAGCTTAGGTGATCAGATACCCGCGCGTACCCGCTGATCTTGGCCCTGTGCTGGCTTCCGGCGCTATTCCACCGAGCACCATCCCCACGCTCTCCGAGTGGGCGCTCCAGGCTATCGCGGGCTTTGCAGCCAGGTCAATTTGAGAAACGCGCGACGTGGATTAAAGCGCACCGGAGAACGTTCGATGAATATTGGAAACATGGATGGCTAAAGGTGACGCGATGACCGAATTCCTGCTCTGGCTTTTCGGTTTCGTCTGCGGCATCGGCGCGACCGTATTGGCTGCGATGGTGAGAGTTTCCAGCCATGAGCCGGCCGTTCTAGATCCGCGTGGCGTTTCGCCGCTTGATATGCCGACAAGCTGATCGACCCGGGACTGACATATGACGCTCGCGCGAATGGAAAGATGATGCAATGAAATTCCGTATGCTAGCCAGCGATGTGTCGAGCGCGGATCTATCAAGGGAGCAACACAATGGAGCCCCAGCGCTATCAATCGTGCATCGAAGCCTGTAACACGTGTGCCGATGCT
>Ga0209526_10003124_pt1 | contig 11266 bp, 12 predicted proteins | sample JacPinW_OM2H0_M1_FD_188566 | JGI IMG/M metagenome (GOLD analysis project Ga0209526, IMG submission 188566) | Forest soil microbial communities from Algoma, Ontario, Canada - Jack Pine, Ontario site 1_JW_OM2H0_M1 (SPAdes) (version 2) | ecosystem: Environmental > Terrestrial > Soil > Boreal...
CAACCAAGACCTCGCCGAAGCGATGCTGCGCGAGGAGCCAAGCCCGGAGGAGATGGATATCCAGCTCAAGAACCGACTAACGATGGCGAAGCTCGCATGGCAGCCGCGGCTGCACGATCTGCACCTTGCGAAATGGCTGCACCGAATCATGTTGCCGACGCTGATCGTGTGGGGCGCCGAGGATAAGTTGATCCCGCCGCCCTATGGGCCGGCATTTCGCGAAATGATTCCGAACGCGCGACTGGAAGTCTTGCCACATTGCGGCCACCTGCCGCAGATTGAAAAGACGACGGAGTTTGTCAGCAAGGTAACGCGCTTCCTGCAGAGTGTCGAACAATGAAATTTTTCTGCGTGCATTTGATGCCGTACGCGGATCTCGATTTGAACTACACCGAGAAGTACAACTCGGCATGGGTCACCTTGCCGAATTCATACTACGATCCGCGAAAAGGCCACTCGCTGTACAACCGCTATCTTGACGAACTCGAGTATGCGGACGAACTCGGCTTCGATGGAATCTGCGTCAACGAGCATCATCAGAATGCGTACGGTCTGATGCCAACTCCAGGCGTGACCGCGGGGGCGCTGGCGCGTCGCACGAAACGAGCGAAAATCGCGGTGCTCGGGCGCGCGCTGCCGCTGCTCAATAACCCGCTTACCGTTGCAGAAGAGTACGCAATGCTCGATAACATCACCGGGGGACGCCTGGTGGCAGGTTTCGTGCGCGGCATCGGTGCCGAATACCATGCGTGGGGCGCCAACCCGGCGGAGTCGCACGAGCGATTCCATGAGGCGCACGATTTAATTTTACGAGCGTGGACCGAGCCGGGACCGTTTCCCTTCGAGGGCAAGTACTATCAGTTCAACTATGTGAATCCCTGGCCAAGACCATACCAGCAACCGCATCCGCCCATTTGGATTCCGTCGCAGGGTAGCCGTGAGACGATCGAGTGGGCCGCCGATCCGAGTCGAAAATATACCTACCTGCAAACCTTTAGCCCGGTAGCGGCGCTCGCCAAGTACATGGCGATGTACACGGAAGAGGCAGCCAAGCGCGGCTACGAGGCTTCGTCTGCGCAGCTCGGCTGGTCCGTGCCGATTTACGCCGCCGATACCGACGAGCGAGCCTATCGCGAGGCCAAGCCCCATATCGAAAATCTGGTGAACAAGTTCCTCCGCATGCCGTTGGAAATGCTGCTGCCGCCGGGATATCTCTCATTGCAATCAATGAAGGGAGTAATGAGCGCCAAGGGGACCATCACCGGGGGTTTGCAGACGATCGATGACTTGCTGAAGAAGGGTATGTTTCTTTGCGGAAGTCCGGAGACGCTGCGACAGCAGATCGAAGAGTATCAGAAGCAGATTGGGTTTGGTTATTTGCTGCCGATGATGCAATTCGCGACTCTGCCGCATGATTTGACCAAGCAGAGCCTCGAGCTCTTTGCGCGTAAGGTGATTCCGGCTCTGCGTCAGGTCGGCGAAAGCAGGTAAAGGGAATGTTGGACCATGCTCAAAGCATCGATCCGCGGCGCAACCGACACCCGCGGTCTCACGTCGTAATGCTCATGCCTTTGCCCGCGGGAGCTGCGGCCACGCGAAGTTCCTGCATTCTCGCCGCTCGATAAAGGGGGCTTTCGTGCATTTGTGTCAGTTCGACGATCACCGGCTCGGTTTGGTCGAGAATGGCTTGGTACGCGACGTGACCGTGGTTCTTGATGAACTACCGAGTCGGCGCTATCCGTTTCCGATGGGCGACGCTTTCATCGCAGGCCTGCCGATGCTCCGAGAGCGTATTCTAGCAGCAGCCAGTCTTGCGGCGGCTATACCCGTTCCCAGCGTGCGTTTGCTCAGCCCAGTGGCCAATCCGAGCAAAATTATCGGCGCACCAGTAAACTATCAGAGGCATTTAGCGGAGGTCGTGGCCGATCCGAATATTCATCATCAAAACAAGGCGCACATCCAAGCCATCCATCAGTCTGGCTTATTCTTAAAGGCGACGAGCTCCGTGGTAGGGGCATCGCAAGGTGTTGTGATTCGCCATGTAGAGCGGCGCACGGACCATGAGGTTGAGCTGGCGGTCATCATAGGTAAGCGGGCGACGTCGGTGGCGCGAGAACAGGCGCTCAGCTTTGTTGCCGGTTATTGCATTGGCCTGGACATTACGGTGCGAGGTCCGGAAGAGCGTAGCTTCCGGAAATCGATCGACACCTACACGGTGCTCGGCCCTTGGCTGGTGACCCCCGACGAATTGCCCTATCCTTCTGCTCTGGGGCTGTCCATCACCGTCAACGGCGAGTCCAGACAGAAGGCCAATACGCGCGACCTCATTCTTGGCATTCCTGAACTCATCGAATTTGCTTCGTCCTTCTATACCCTGCTTCCCGGCGATGTCTTGTTGACCGGAACGCCGGAGGGAGTAGGACCCATCGTGCCTGGCGACGTGATGCATGCACGTATCGATGGGATTGGGGAGATGGTGGTGCAAGTACGAGAAGCCTAGCCGGTCTCGCTCGCCAGTTCGAGCCTGCAGTCTTGGCTTCCCGATCAAATTCTGCGAGACCGCCAGGTAACTACCGTGCCAAGAAGCTCGTTTTACGGTCCTGCTTCTCGATTCGTTGGGTTCGCCCTGTCGAACTCAGCCCGGATGGAGAAATCCGCGGCGAGCGAGTTGCGGAAATGCGCTTACGTGAACCGCCGGATCGCACCCTGGAGGGCTGCGTTTCCAGGTAGCTAGTCTTTGTCGCGGTGCTCGCGCCAGAGGCCCAGTTTTTCCTGCGCGACGCGGTCCGAGAAACTAAAAAGGACCGTTTCACTTTCTGCTGTGTGGCGTTGCGGAGCCCAGCTTGGGACGACGAAGACGTCGTTTTCGGTCCAGTCGAAAGACACCTCGCCCACGCTGCTGCGGCCTCTTCCTTCCACGACGACGAATACGGTGCTGTCGGTGGAGCGGTACGTAGCGGTCTGAAAACCTGCGGCAATGAGCTGAATCGCAGCACTCATGGTGGGCATGACGGAACCGCCGGTGAGCGGGTTGGCGTAACGCATCTTGACGCCATGGCACGGATCCACGGGACCGTTGCGATGCAGCGTCGCGAGAGTTTCGCGGGCGTGCTCGTAACGATAGTTCAGCAGCGGTGAGGCAAGCGAACTGGGCTTCGCATTTTCGGGAAGCAGGGTTCCGCCGTAGCGGGCCTCGCAGTCGTGCAGAGGGTGAGAGATCGGAAAATCAGCCGTTGGATAATGTTCGGAGAAACTAGCGTTGAATAGATTGACGATGGGCACATCGAGCCCGTCGAGCCAGATCACGGGGTTTTTCCCGTCGTTTCCGTGGTCGTGCCACGTCCAACCCGGTGTGATGATGAAGTCGCCGCGCGCCATCGAAGTGCGCTCGCCATCCACAGCGGTATAGGCACCCGAACCTTCAAGAATCAAACGCAAGGCGCCCGCTGTGTGCCGATGGGCACGCGCTCGTTCACCTGGAAGCAGCAGCTGCAGTCCCGCGTAGAGAGAGCCGGTGATTTGTGATTGGCCGGGAAGTCCCGGGTTCTCGAAAACGAGTACGCGGCGTTCCGCTTCTTCGACGGACAATAGCGATCCCGATGCCAGGAGATGAGGACGAACGGCTGCGAACCTCCAGCGAATCGGCTGGACGGCGGGCTGAGGCGAACGCGTTACGAGATTGCCAATGCGCTCCCACAACGGAGCGAGATGGTCTTCCAGGATGCGGTCGTAGTAAGCCTTGCGTGCGTCGGATTGTTGCTTCGACGTGACAACAGGTGACGAAGTCATGGCTCACGCCCCTCGCGGGTGGCGGTAAATCATTATACGACCATACGCAAATCGAGCGCGCCGATGCGACGTCGCTCGTGGAACTCGCCTAGCTATGCAGCACCCCCAGCAGACTCCGGGCGATAGGCATTCGCCCTGCCTCGCAGTTGATTGGTCAACAGGACGGCGATCGCCGCGCAACAAGCAGGAATCACTCCCGCCAGAAATACTTGCTGCGGCCTCCATCCTGCCGACAACAACAAGCCAGCAACCACGGGGCCCACGATAGAGCCGATGCGTCCGACCCCCAAAGCCCAGCCAATGCCCGTGGATCGTATCGATGTAGGATAGAAGCCAGCGGCGAGCGCGTTGATTCCGCCTTGCGCACCTACCACGCAAAATCCCAAAACGAACGCAATCGAGAAGACGGCCGGCAACGAGGCGGCGACAAAAGACATAGTCGCCATTAACACAGCGCAGCATCCGAACTCCGCCACCAGCAGCGTGTAAGCCCCGAGCACATTGATCAAAGTTCCTTCGACCAAGCACCCCACGATGCCGCCGACGCTAAATAGTGAGGTCGCCGTAACTCCGGCGGAGACAGACATCCCCGCCTGCCGCAGAAGAGCGGGCATCCAACTGACCACGAAGTAGAGAAGGAGGAGGTTCATGAAAAATGGAATCCACAACAGGAGGGTCCCGGGGGCGCGACCTTCCGTAAAGAGATGCTTGACGGGCAGGCCTCGCTGCCCTTCTTCGCGCAAGTTCGTGTAAGCGATTGGAACCCCGGCGAGCTCCGGCGAAATCCGCGCCAGGATTCGGGAGATCTTTCGCGGGTCGGCACCGCGAACGCTCAGAAAGCGGACCGACTCAGGAAGCACGGCGATTAACAACAAGGAAAGCGCCAGGGGCAAGAATCCACCTAGATAAAAAACCGACCGCCACCCCCAGGTCGGGATCAACACCGAACTGGTCATGCCGCAAACAACGCCACCCAACGGCATCCCGGTGAACAGCACGGACACCAAAATGGTTTGCAGGCGCTTCGGTGAATACTCGCAGGCGAGAGAAACAACGTTGGGCAGAGCCCCGCCGAGCCCGAGACCCGTCAAGAAGCGCAAAACCAGCAGCTGCTGGAACGAAGTCACCTGAGCGGTCAGCAGCGCGAACACAGCGAATGTGATGGTGGAGAATACGACGGTCCACTTACGGCCCCAGCGGTCTGCCATGGGTCCCGTTGCCATCGCTGCAATCATCAACCCGAACAGACTGGCAGCGAAAATCGGTCCAAAGGCTTTCAAAGGGATTTTCAGAGTTTCCGATATGGAGGGCGCGAGGAACCCTATGATTTGGGCATCAAAACCATCCAGGACCAGCACGACGCCACAGAGCACGATCGTACAGATTTGATAGCGGCTGAGTGGCCGCTGGTCGATAATTTCGCTCGCCGTGAGCGAGTGCGTGACGTTGCTCACACCCCTGCCTTAACCCTGAATCAGTTGATGTATGCATGCGACGGCCCGATCCTAGCCTAGGCCATCTGGCTCAACGACCTCCCAAAATAAAAGCTGCGGGCGGTTTGGTCGTCCCACCCGACGTTGCAGTGAGCTAGCGACCACTTCTCTATTTTGCGAGGTTCGAGCACGGGTCTGCCGAGCGATGGAGTCGAGAGACAGTACGTTCCTTCGTGGGTACCGATCCAAATCAAGTTGCGATCCCACTCGACAAAGACATTTTCCGTAGTACCGCGCCACCAGGTTTCGTATTTATTGATATCCCCGTCGCGTGGCGGGACGAACCATGCAACTTCCTTGGGGTGCGTGGGGTCACTGATATCGAAGATGCGAACGCCGGCGTTAAACCAGGACATCGCGACGAAGCTCGGCTTCGACGTGCCGGGCTGAACCAAGCATTGCGTGTTGTGTGAGCCGAAGCGGCCGCGCGCGAAGCAGAAGTCGGTGTAGGGAGCATCCGGCGGCGCCGTCGGGCGCGGAAAGAATCCGATGATTTTCGGATTGCGCGGGTCCTTCACATCAACGACGTAGGGGGTGTGGTAGACCTCCCGGCAATCCGCCTCAAGCGCCTCATGGGTGCAGACGAGGAGGTTTTGCAACTTGGGGTGCGCGGCATCGGCAAGAACCGGCAGAACAGTATGGAACGGGATGGTGCCGAACGCGTTGAACTCGTACTGTACTGAGCCGTAGGGTTTGGGATGCTTGATGTCGGAGAGATCCATGCAGTACATGCCGAAGGCGCCAAAACCACCGTAACCGACGGTTCCGCCGTCCTCGACGCGCTTCGGTACGCTCAGCGCGCCGTGGTTGCCGGTCCAGGACGTATGATCGTTGGCAAAAATATACTTCTTGTACTCTTCTTCCTCGCCCAAACGCTGGCCCGGAACCCACCACCGCGAAACCTCTTTGACATTCGACGGATCCGACATATCGGTGATCATGATGCCATTGCTGAACGGGCGCTGGTGATTCTCCAGGCGCAACTGATCGTCCCAACCACAATCGAGATAGGCATATTGGCCGCCGTCGTAGAAGTTATGGTGGGTGCCATTGCCCTTCTCGCCGGTGCTGTATTCCTGGAGCAGAATGGGCTTGGTGGGATCGGTAACATCATAGGTGCGGATGCCCCGGAGCCCCTTGTAGGCGAGAACTTTGTCGCGAAGCTCCTTATCGTACTGCCCGTGCGGATATTCGGGTACGGCGCCCGTGAGCGGATGCGCTGCGGTGGACATCATGATCCACTTCTTGAGCTTGGTGTTGTAGGCGACGCACCCTCCACCCTTGATGACTCCCTTGTTCAACACCACGGGATTCTTGGCATCGCTGATGTCAACGAAACCTCCACTTGCCGGGAGTAGGCGCTGCTTACCCTGGGCCCAAAGAACCATCAGCGGTTCACCGCCGGAGATAGTCGAACCGGGCAGGTGGGAAATGATCTCCATGTTGTGTATGTACTGCTTCTGGTCCAGATACGTGAGTGAGCCCGTGGGAAGGGGGAGCTCGGGGGGCAGGTTGGAGGTGTAGAGACCTGCTTGTTGGGCTCGTGCTCCAATGGCACCGATGAAGCCCGCCCCGGCGGCTGTGAGCACAGCGCCGGCCGTACTCTTGAGAAGTTCTCTCCGGCTTAGCCCCGAACGCTTTTCTTGGGATTCAGGAGCGCTGAGTTCGAATGAGTCTGCATCCTTGCGGACTGTCGACATGTATCACCTCGTTAGTTGTGCTCGAGAGTTGGCAAAAGGCTGGGCCGTTCTTCCAGAACGATGGCGTCGAGGACGCTCCCACCGGCAATTTACCGCGAGAGCATACAGTGAGTGCATCTTCCCGCAAAGTTCCTTACCCCTTGTTCGTTGGATTCGCCTGCACTGCTCAGTAGACGTATGGTTGCGGCATCAGGTTTCCGGTCCTTGCACTAGGACTTCCCTCGCCCGCTTGCGAATCCGCTCTCAAGCTCGGACCATCATCACCGTGGGCGAGTGCGCAAGTAAGTTTAGGGAAAACTATGCGCCCAGACCGGAAACTTAAACGCTGTGGTCGAGATGTTCGGTGAATTGCCGAGATGTCGCCGTCAATGCGGTCGATTGGCCGGTCGCAGTCGATTTTGATGCGCGCGGACTGCGCAGGGCTTTCCGCCGATTTTGTACGCAACGTGAAAGCGAAAATCGGACTCGCCGCCGCACCGAAGACCGCGGATGCCCTCGTCTAGACGAATCCAGGCTTGCCAATAGGCCCAAACCTTCGAGAACTCCTCCAGCGAGTAGTGTGAAAATATCTAGGAGGAACGGTGCAGAACCTTACCAAGGGGTCCTCTGGCAGAGGAACCTGGCCAGAGCTCCTCGCCTTGACACACTCAACACTGCGCAGTATAAAACCCAGGAAAAACGTTTACCACGTCAGTCCGAACCTCATGTAGATGGAGCGAGAAAATGCCGCGTACCGGTGGCTCCATGCCCTCTCGAGTTCTGCCCTACCGTTCCAAGATCGTGCCGGATGGAGTCGGGCGGGTGTGGCGCGTAGACAGTCGTCTCAGGAGACAATACTAATGGCGAGACCGAGGGCAACCATTCCTGCAATTGCGGTGCTGGCCTTTTTTACTGCCACCATGGCAAGGCCTTATCCGCACACAGAGGTTAATTCGAAAGTGCAAAAGCAGGCCTTTGGCAAATTACAGGATGGGCGATCGGTGGATCTCTACATTCTCACCAACCGGCAAGGTGCGGAGGCCGCCATTACCAACTACGGAGCGACACTCGTATCGCTGAAAGTGCCGGACCGCCATGGAAAACACGGAGATGTAGTGCTGGGCTACGACAAGATCGCGGGATACGAGACCGGCAAAGCATATTTCGGGGCGACAGTTGGCCGGTACGGGAATCGCATCGCGCACGCAAAATTCGTGCTCGATGGCACAACTTATACCCTCGAAAAAAATGACGGTGAAAATCACCTGCACGGCGGCTTTAACAAGCAAGTATGGACAGCCAAGGATGTTTCCAGTGCCGCGGGGCAAACGCTGGAACTTACTTATTTGAGCCAGGATGGAGAAGAAGGGTTTCCCGGCAATCTTTCGGTGAAAGTCGCGTACACCCTTCTTACCGGTCAGAATGCGCTAAAGATTGACTACACCGCGATCACCGACAAAGATACCGTCCTCAATCTCACGCATCACTCTTATTTTAACCTTGCTGGCCAGGGAAATGGCGACGTCCTTCAGCATCAGCTGACGATTCACGCGAGCCGGTTTACTCCGGTCGATTCGACGTTGATTCCTACGGGCGAGCTTCGCGAGGTGCGAAACACCCCTTTTGATTTCTTACAGCCGACGGCCATTGGCGCGCGGATCGATCAGGACGACCCGCAACTGAAGTTCGGCAAAGGCTACGATCACAATTGGGTACTGGATCAAAAATCGCCGGGTTCACTATCTGCGGCGGCGCAAGCCTACGATCCAGAGAGCGGACGGGCAATGGAGGTATCGACCACCGAACCGGGCCTACAGTTCTACAGCGGAAATTTTCTGGACGGGAGCATTCAAGGTAAGGATGGCAAAACCTACGGGCCCCGCTCCGCATTCTGTCTCGAGACGCAGCATTTTCCCGATTCTCCGAACCACCCTGATTTCCCCTCGACGGTTCTAAAACCGGGACAGCAATTTCGTTCCAGCACGATATACAAGTTCTCCAAGCGCTAGCAGATCACGGCGAGCAATACCGATTCGACTAGACCATTACGGGGAAGACCCAAGGAATCTGCCACGCGCGAGCACCCGCGAAGTGGATTGGACACGGTAGCGAAGAAATGGTCAATCGCTACACCCATCTTCGCTCTGATTTTATGCGGAGCAAACTTCGGCGCGAAAATTGCTGAGTTTGACCCGAATGTGCTTGAACGACAACTGGCCAACTGATCCCGCCTGCTCCGGAACCCGAATTTGCACTACCAATACACTCAAGCAGTCTTTAGGAGCAGACTTCGCACACACTCCACTAGGTTCCATCCGCCCTCAGGTTTAGAAAGCACAGCGTCAACGCCAATCGCCGAACTCAGCGAGCTGCCCAACAATTCGCTGTACAGCGTGAATATGACTATCGGCATCCGGGGCATCAGCCCTTTCAGCACCGAGGCTGCTTCGACGCCATTCATCCGGGGCATCGCCAAGTCCATTACAACTAAATCTGGCTTCAGTTGTTTTGCTTTTTCGATGGCATCCACACCATCGACAGCTTCGCCACACACTTCTAATTCCACTTGGGTTTCTAGAAAGAGACGAGCGACCTTGCGCACAGTCTCGTTGTCATCAGCAATCAGGATCGATTTTGGCATCGCGTTCCATCTACGGACAGGCCGAAACCTCTATTTAGTAGTAACACTACTGAGTCACAGTTTAGGTCTTAGGCCAGAACATTCAATACACTACATACGGTAGAGGCTGAGCGCGTCACCGAGTCCGTTTTGTTTCCCGCAGATTCGCAAACGGACACTTCGCAGATAGGAACTGCAGATTACCGTTACGGCACAATTTCTGCCTCTACAGTATTCGCTGTATTCGTGCGCGCGGCGAGATTCAGAGACTATTGTCTTATTCGAGGCGCAATCGAACTGCTCCAAAGAAGCGAGGTCTCAATGACTACACGTATTTTAGTCGCTGACGACAACCTCTCGGTCCGGCAGGCTATTCGGTTTTTGCTTCAAGTTCGGAACGACTGGGAGATTTGCGCAGAAGCAACAAATGGAGAGGATGCTGTCGCGAAGGCGAACCAGTCGAAGCCCGATATCATTATCATGGACCTTCAAATGCCGGGTTTGGATGGTTTCCAAGCCGCCAGCCAAATCTTGGCTGCGAAACCGCTAGTTCCTATTATCCTCTATTCTGTTTTCGGAACATCGGGCCTCGCCCCGGGGGCGGCAAGGATTGGCATTCGCCGTGTGTTGTCGAAGTCTGAATGTGGACTGCGCCTAGTTGCAGCCATCGACGAGTTATTGACCAAATCGCATTCCCGAGCCGACAATATCGACCTCACTGAAGGTGAATCACGAATGATTCGCGAAGAGGCTTGGCGAGCGGGTTGCTCCCTTAAAGCGCAGTCCAGTCGTCTATTAAAACGCTAAGTCGACTCGCTGAGTGGCAGTTCAGGATTCCGCCGTTTATTCTCCTCCCCAGCTTCCTTCAGTTGAATCATAAAACGTCTCCCGAGGCGCGTGGTCTAGAGTTGCTTCGGGTGAACACATGTGTTTCGCGGCTAGCTATGCTTCTAGGACTTCCCAATAGTACTCGAGTAGTACTTTAATAATACTTGACATACCAGCACAAAAGTTCTAGAAATGACGCTCACAATTGAGAGAGGGCACTTTTCTTCTTCCGCAATCCGGGGAGATGGGCCGGGAGAGGATGACGCAGTTTCGGAGTACCCCTTCTCACCGAGCGGTGTTTCGGAGCCAACGTTGATAAGTAACGCATGTAAGGACCGGGCTGCTAGGTGCCGGTCATGAGTCTCCCCGGAACGCCATATACTGCCAGCGAGCGGCGGCTGCTCACGGTCGTAACGCTCGCAGTGATCGGCCTCTTATCCCTATTCTGTGCCGAAGCTGGGCTATGGCCATTCTGATTGTCTTCCCACGGATCCTGCGTCTCGCGCTCGTCGTCTGGCTGGGCATCTCCGCTCTGGTCTGGGCCGTGATCTTCGGCATGATCGAGCCGTTCAAAATCTTCCGCAAGGAAACACATCGTATAGAGGAAAAAGCGAAACCCGGGTCATAATTTCTATTCAACATACATCGGTAGTACACACAACTAGAATTATGAGAATAGTTTAACCATTTGTCGCGGAACGCCAAGAATTCGCGCAGCATCCTAAATTTGACGGTTTCCCTTCGGACGCGGTGATACCCCTAGCAGCCTGTGGTGCAAGTCGGGCATTTTGATTCTGTAACCTGAAGTAACTTGTTTCCGTTCAGCATTCTCGTAGAATGCGATTGAATTCTGGGAG
>Ga0209526_10003125_pt1 | contig 11263 bp, 3 predicted proteins | sample JacPinW_OM2H0_M1_FD_188566 | JGI IMG/M metagenome (GOLD analysis project Ga0209526, IMG submission 188566) | Forest soil microbial communities from Algoma, Ontario, Canada - Jack Pine, Ontario site 1_JW_OM2H0_M1 (SPAdes) (version 2) | ecosystem: Environmental > Terrestrial > Soil > Boreal...
CGCCGGGTCCGCGTTTGACAACGACGACAAGCTGCACGGCGCCGCCGAGATCGAGCAGGCCTTCTTCGATTTCAGGGTCAACGATCACTTCACCTTGCGCTCGCCCGGCGTCGATCTGGTGCCGATCTCGTTCAATAACCTCTACCACGAACCGACGCTGTTCTACAGCGTGGAACGGCCCGAACTCGCCAACGGCCTGATCCCGACAACCTGGGTGGCCGGATCAGCCGGCTTCTACGGCAAGATCGTCGATGGCTTGAATTATCAGTTCCAGGTCAGCCAGAGCGCCGAGGATTTTGGTGACGGTTTTGACCACCGGGACGGAACCGGAGCTCCAACCCCCGGCGGCTATGCCGCCGGCTTCAACGGCGCCGACGCCCTCGGATTCGGCAAAGCGCCGATCGGCGGCAATGCCCAGTTGAGCAACACCGCCGCCTATACATTTCGTCTGAGCTACCAGCCCGGGTTCCTTCCCGGCTTCGCCGGCAGTTCGGCCGTGTACTATTCTCCCAACGTCACGCCCCGTGGCGCCTACGCGGACGACTTCCTGGCCGATGGCGTTACGCCAAGGCCTCTCGGCAGCAACGCCATGACGATCTTTGATACCGAGGCGCGTTATCGCGTTCCCAATACCGGACTGGAGCTGCGGGCTGAATATGCCTTTGTCAACTTCAGCAACCCGGAAAATCTGCGCGCCAACAATGACAGCGATCCCACCAACAATGTCGGCAAGAACATGTACGGCTACTCCGGCGAGATCGCCTATCACATCAAGATGGGGACGATCCTCGGCAGCGAATGGGAGGCGGTGCCGTTCTATCGCTACACCCGTCAGAACCTGCAGACCGGCGGCATGTTCGGGATCGATCCGGACGGATCGACCGGAAGCGGCGACATGACTTTCCATGACGTCGGCGTCGCGGTGTTTCCAAATCCCAGCCTGGTGCTGAAGCTGAACTACACCAAGATACAAGATCACTCTGCCATCGGGCCAATGGCCGACAGGGTTATGGGTGGCGTCGGCTGGCTGTGGTAACGGCGCGATAAACGAACTGGTTACGGCTCGATAAACCAAATGCCGCGGCTTGCCAGCCGCGGCATTTGCAAGACGCCAACAGGCGCTGGCACGGTTTCAACAGGCCATCGACCCGGGAGCAGAATCAGCAGAGCAGATTGGCGGACGAGTTGGCATATGTTGGCAGTTCTGGCGCTTGCGAAGCTTGTCGTCGCAGCAGGCGCGTCGTGATGTTGGCGTTTTTGTCGATCGCGTTGGCGTCTTGCAGTGCGGCGACTTTCAGCACAGCCGAACGCAACGACGTCGTGATCGACAAAGTACGCTCGCTGGATCTGCGACCCCGCTATCCGAAACAAGTTGAGCCGGAACTGTCACCGCAGGCGAAGGCAGCGCGTGCCATGGTTTACCCTGGCACCAGCAACAGTACCAGCACCAGCACGAGCAGCAATACCAGCGCGCCGGTCGCGGAGGTGAGGGCGGAGCCTGCAGCCCAGGTCCAGTCGGTCGGGGACGGCTTCGAGCTGAACTTTGACAACACGCCGGTTGCGACGGTCGCCAAGGTCCTGCTCGGGGATATTCTCGGAGTAGGCTATGTGATTGATGCGAGAGTTCAGGGCACGGTGAGCCTGGCCTCGGTCCGACCTGTCCCCAAATCCGATATTCTCTTCGTGCTGGAGAGCGCGCTGCGTATGGGGGGAATTGGGCTCGTTCACGAGACGGTCGGTTATCGCCTGATTCCGCTCGGAGACGCCGTCGGCGCAGGCAGCGTTGACGCGAATGGATCGCCTCCGGAGCCCGGCTACGGCATTTCCGTTATCCCGTTGCAGTATGTTTCCGCCCAGACCCTGGTGAAACTGCTCGACAGCTTTGCGCTCAAGCCCGGAATGGCGCGCGCTGATTCTGGCCGCAACATTCTTTTGATTCAGGGCACCGGACCCGAACGGCGCGCCGCGGTGGAGACCGCGCTGAGCTTTGATGCGGACTGGATGCACGGACAATCCGTCGGGGTCTTCCCCATTGTCAACGGCAATCCGGAGCCGATCGTCGCCGAGCTCGAGAAGATCATGGACACCGGCGAGAACGGCCTCAGTCAAAATGTAGTCAAATTCCAGATCGTCAGCCGCATGAACGCCATCATGGTCATCACCCGCAAGCCGGCGCTGTTGCGCACCGCGGAGACATGGATCAAGCGGCTTGATCTCGCCAATACGTCGAAGAACACCGTTCATGTCTACCGGATCAAATACGGCGAAGCCCGTCACATCGCCCGCGTCGTGACCGAGTTGTTTATCGGCAGTTCCGGCGACAACGCGCTCGAAACGCCGTCGGGCCAGTTGGCGCCCGGTTCGGGAGCTGCCGCGAGCTCCAGTATTGACCGGCTATCAGCCGGCGGGAGTTCATCGCAACAAAACGGCTTTGGCAGCCAACAGCAAGCGACGACGAGCCTGGTCGCCAACCGGGGTTTTGGCGGTGCGCCACCGCCCGCGTCGAGCACCCCGGCGAGCACGGATGCGCCGCAAAGCTCTGCTTCGGGCGGCAAGGCAATTCTGGAGGGCGTGAGGATCACGCCCGATAGCGTCAACAACACGCTGTTGATCTATGCCGATCAGGAGAATTACCGGCTGATCGAAGCTACCTTGCGGCAGGTCGACCGACCGCAGCTGCAGGTCGCCATCGACGCGACGGTTGCTGAGGTCACGCTCAACGATAGTCTGAGTTACGGCGTGCAGGCCTATCTGACCAGCAAGAACCTCGGCCTGAGGCCCGACCAGGGTTCGGCTCTGAACACCACCTCGACCTCCGCTCCAACAACCGTGGCCTCCGCGGCGGGTTCAGCCACCAATGCGTTCCTCAACCGGGCGTTCCCCGGATTCAATTTCCTGATCGGATCCGAATCCCAGCCCAGCATGATCCTCGATGCGCTGCATACCGTGACCGAGGTCAAGGTTCTGTCCAATCCCTCGCTCGTCGTCATCGACAACCAGGTCGCGACATTGCAGGTCGGCGATCAAGTACCGGTCTCCACCGGCAGCGCGACCGTGCTGACCACCAACAACACCGTTGTGAACACCATCGATTACCGCAACACCGGGATCATCCTGCGGGTGGCGCCGCGGGTGAATGTGAACAGCAACGTCCGGCTCGATATCGAGCAGGAAATCAGCAATGTTTCGCCGGCAACGGCCAACAGCCTGACGCCGACCGTCGCACAGCGAAAGGTCAAGAGCTCGATCTCGGTTGCCAGTGGCCAAACCGTGCTTCTGGCCGGTCTCATCAGCGAGACGCATCAGGGAACGCGCAACGGCATTCCGGGCCTCGACCAGATCCCCAATCTCGGAGACATCTTCGCCCACAACGACAAGTCAACCGCGCGGACCGAACTGATCATCTTCATTCGCCCCCAGATCATCCGCGATGGAGCCGACGCACATTACGTCGCCGAGGAGCTCCGATCGAAATTGCGTGGCACCAGCAGGCCGATTGCCGAGAGCTCGCCGCATGTGCAACGTGTGGAGTAGGTCTTCTTGACGCGTGTCGAACGCGATCGCGGACATTCCTGCGGCTTCGACTCCGGGGCGCTCCGGCTTCCGGCGGAGTTCTGCGCGACGCCACATCAGCGTGGCTAAAGACTGACCGACGTCGTCACAATCTTCGGATCGTGTCGGGCAAGATCGAATGCCCGCGACCCGCGTCGTGCGCCGACGCCTCACGCACAATGATCGTGCTGCTGATGCAACACAAACCATTGAAGCCGATGATGTTCGGGGGCGGACCGTCCGAAATGTACCAGCTGAGAAGAAGTGCCGGCTCGGCATGACCGACGCGTGTCCGATCGATGACGTCCGGCGCGACGCCTATCGCTCGTGTCTAGAAACCTTCTAACCGCGTGCAGAAATTCGGTCTCGGTTCCGTCACTCTCGCAACAAAAGTGCTTGCAACCACTGTGGGGGATACGAACGAGCTGCACATTCTTGGCTCGCGCAGGTTTTTGCAGAGCTAGCGATGACAGGGATGCCGATATCGAGTTGACGTCCCTGTGGCACTAAGCCCGGTGGGGTTTGACCCCCGGGTAATGCAGCGAAGAATGACGAAGGATACTGCGAGGTCGGCTGGGGGTCTGGCCACGGGGGAGTAAACGAGTTGCGTGAGTTGCGAGCGAGAGAGATCAAAACGGTCGCTGACGAGTCCTGCCTGCTCGTCTCCGCCGTCGAACCGCTGATGAATGTGCTCGGCTACCTGGAGGAGGTCGTCCGGCTCAACGAGCCGGTCGTGCAACGGATCGCAGACTACCGATCTGCCGACGATGCTCGTTTCGTGCTGCATCAACACGAACTGAACGGCCTTCCGGGAATCATCCTCGATTCGCACGACGACGGCGGTCCGGTTTGGCTCTGTGTCGAGCGTCTGAAGAAAATCGAACCGCCGCCCATCGACCCCGACCTCGGGGTCTGGATCGAGGTGTTCGCCGATCCCGACCGGCCCCCGTCCATTCGCGAGACCGTCATGGTCACCGTGGATGCCGCCGAGAAGGATCGCCTGGTTGCAGACAAACAGGCTCGGGTGGCGGACCTCGAACCGGCGATCAATCCCGATCGACGGCATTACAATATCTTCAATGTGCGCTTGCGTCTTGCGGACTATCCCAGTCTTGCGGCCCGCCTCGACGCGTATATGGCGGGGCCATGGTCCTGGTGGGCCCGGACGGAGAAGCAGCGTCGCAGGACCATGGCGATCCATGCGCGCTTGTCGGATATCGTACCGGTGGGCGACCGGACAGATCGGCCACATGAAATCGTCTGGGGTATCGGTGTCTCGCGGTGGCGGCGCGACGGCAACGAGATACTCCTGCCGGTGCTCGAGCGGTCGGTCACCATCGAGATCGGTGAGAATAACGAGATCAGAATTCGGCCGCGCATGGTCGGCGCGATCGCCGATCTCAGGGGGTTTCAGACGGGACGGGCCGCCGGCGCGACATCCGCCGTCGAAAGCGCCCGCCGCATTCTCGAGGCGATCGAGCGCGACGGCGAAGTCTCGCCATTCGTGCCTGACAGCTTCGAACCCATCCTTCGTATCGTCAGCTCCCAACTCGATCCCGAGGGCGTCTATCTCGCTTCCGATCACGACCGGCTCGAGCCGGGAGCAGCTTCGCCCGACGCCCCCGAGCACCTGGCGGTGTCCGATCGCTGGGTGATTTTCGCGCGGCCGAGGACCAAGAGTTTCGTCTTGCGCGACATCGAGCGGTTCAAGGACGCGATTGATCGACTGGCGACGGACGAGGGCGAACTGCCGATGCTCGCGCGTGTGCTGGCTTTCGGAGCGAGCGACGACGCCCGGACCGGCATACGCCAGCCGCTTCCCGGCGTCATCGGCCGGCCGATTGATATCGAGCCCGTTGCAGAACATGCCGGCGCGGAATTTGGCGATCTGTTCTTTCCGCTGCCGTCCAACGCCGACCAGATTGACGTCGTGCGCCGGCTGCAGACATCCGACGGGCTGGTGGCGCGGGCTGCGGCCGGACCGGCGAAAACCGACGCCATCGTCAACGTCGTCTGCCACCATCTCGCGCTCGGCCTGCGCGTCCTGGTGGTCTGTCGCGGGGGAGCGACGCTTCAGGAATTGCACGACAAGTTTCCCGCCACCATTCGCGACCTCACGATTGGCCTGACGGGCGGCGATCGCGAGGAACTGGCGCAGGTCGAGGCCGCGGTGCGCCGGCTTCAATTGATCGTGGAGACGATCAAGCCTCGCGATCATGTCGAGCTGATCAACAAATTGGAACGTGACGTCATTGCGACGCGCCGGGTGGTCGGCGACCTCACGGAGGAGGCCGCAAATATCGCCAGGAATACGCCCGGGTTCGCCGAACTGCCGCTCGATCTGGTGCGGAAGCTCGTCGTCGAGGCGGACGCGCATGCGTGGTTCGAGGACCGCCCGCCAATGCTGCTGACCGACACCGGCATTTCGCTCGCCGCCGTCGACGCGGCCCAGGCCGCGCGCATTCGGCTCGGACCGGACCTGTGCCACATCGATGACGATCTTCCGGCCCTCGCTCTGCTTCCGGAGCCCGCGGCGATTGCTCGTATGCACCAGGACCTGGCGCAGGAAGTTGAGCCCAGGCAATCGGTGACGGAACCGAAGGAGAAGTCGCTCGCGCGTCGCGCCGTCGCGGTACTGGACCCTCAAGGCGCCACCCGGTTCGCGGATGATATCGAGGCGCTCGCCGCCGCGCATCTGACGGTTGCCGAGGAGCCGTGGCTCGGCCCGACTTCCCCACTGCGCAGGCATGAAGGCGGGCCACGCGCCGAAAGCGCCGCGCTGGTCGAGTTTGCCAGGGACGCGACGTCGCAACTGTCCCGTCGCGCGGCGTTCCTCGCGCGTCCTGTCGATGTGCCCGCGGACGCCTTGACCGACCGGGCTGTGTTCGACGTGGTCGTTCGGTTGTCCGCCGGCAAGAAAGTGTTCACCACTTTCGCCTCACGGGAGAAGCGCCAAAGGCCGGTCATCGCTGCCATCACCATCGCGGGGTTGGCGCCGGCCGGTCGTGACGACTGGCAACACGTCCGCGACTATCTGGCGTGGCGGCGCGACGTCCATGCGCTCAGCGCGCGGTGGAAGTCGCTTGCCGTGGAACTCGGTGCACCGTCCTTGACGGCGGAATATCCGCAAATGATCCACGGTTTCGAAAGAATCGTGAGGTCCATCAATGTCGCGATTGTGACGGCGGCGGTCGCAGTGCGTAACGTCACGTCCGTCGCCGGCTCGATGCTGCGGATGTCGCCCGGCGACATCGATGCACTTGTGGCGGATGTCGGCGAACTCCGGAAGCTCGGTGCCGCAGTGAGGGCCACCGTGACCGAACGCGTGGCGCCGCGTCTGGAGCTCGCGAGGCTCAAGGAGATGTTCGCCGGCGAGGGCGTGCTGCCGGCCGCCGTTCGCGACGAGGTCCTGGCGCGGATCGGGCATGGCGACGCCGATCAGGTCAGCGAGAGCTGGACCAGATTGCGACGGCAAATCGTGCTGCTGCACGACAGGCGCGAGGATTTCGATCGCGTCGGCGCCGTCTGCAAGGCGCTTGCCGACGCGGGCGCCCCGATCTTTGCCCGCAGGGTGAGGACGGAGGCGGTGCAGCCGGCAAGCGGCGACCACGTGTTTGCCGCTGACTGGGCGGGGGCCTGGAACTGGGCGGCGCTCACGCGGCAACTGAAGGAAGTGGGTCAGGAACAGCAGCTGCGGCAGCTCGCCGGTCGACGCGAGCAGCTTGAAAAGACATTGCGTGACCAGTTCGATGCCGTGGTGACGGCGCGGACGGATTTTGCCGCGGCCCAGAGCCTGAGCGGCACCGTCAGACGGGCGTTGACCATCTTCATGATTGCAGTTCGAAAGATGGCGTCCGCGGCCGACGGGCTCGCGGCGCATCATCATCGACGCATGGCGCGCGAGGCGCTCGACGGCTGTTGCGAGGGCATTCCCTGCTGGATCATGCCGAGCTGGCGTGTCGCCGAGCGGCTTCCGGCCAAGCTCGGCGCATTCGATCTCGTCATCATCGACGAGGCATCAGCGGCGGACGTCTGTGAGCTTGCGACGCTGCTGCGCGGCCGCAAGATTCTGGTGATCGGCGACGAAAAACAGGTTGGGCCGCTCCCGCTCTACATCAACAATCCCCACGCCGAAGGCCTCGGAGACATCTTCCTGCGTGCGCTGCCGAGGACGATTCGGCCATTCATGCTTCCGGGCTCATCGCTGTTTGATCTCGCCAAAGTCATGTTCCCGGGAAATCACATCCATCTGCGCGAGGACGCCCACGCCTACCGGGATCCGATCGGCATGACATCCCACTCCGGAGAATCCTGGCCGATCGCGGCGGCGGGCTCTGCCGAGGATGCGCAGCCCGACCAGGCGATCGACATGTTCCCCGTGCTCGACGAGCCGTGGGGGCCGCCGCGGACGTCGGTGCTCAACGGGGTCGACATCATGGCCGACGAGATATCGAAGGTCGTGGCTCGCTTGCCCAGAAACAATCGGTTGGAACGAACGGACGCGGTGTCGACGACCGCCAATCGCAAGCCCGCGCCTTGGGACCCACCGCTGATCGAATCCCCGCTGATCGCCGACCACCAGATCGGCGGGGTCGATTGGCCGGCATCCGAACGGCCGCCGGAAACCGACCTCAAGTCTGCAGCGCCGCCGCAGCTGAGCGAGGTGCTTGGCTCCGCCGAGGCGGAGACGCCGCTTTGGCTGGTCCAGACCCGGCTCGTCGATAACGCGGCGCGGCCGAGTACCGGGTCCGCGGACGAGACGCGCCCGGAAGGCGAGATACGAACCACCGGCCCGGAGCGGAACGTCGTGGCGCAACCGCGCCGAGCTGACGCGCGGCGGTTCGTCAAGGGCCCCAGCGTCGCGATTGCCGCAGCCATCCTGCTCATGCTGGCGCTCGCGGGGACATATTGGCTGTCGGGGCCGGGCACGAATTCCAGCCTGGCCGCGAGCATTTCGAACGCGATCCCGCACGAATTCTCGCTGCCGGCGTTCGCGAAGAGCTCCGATCAGGTCGCGCCGAGCGACGAGCAAGACCTGGTCTCGGCGCAGCCCAAAAACGTTTCCACCATCCGGATCAATCCGCCCGGGGGTAGCGAGAGCGCATCAATTGCCCCGCTGATTACTCCGGTCGCGCAGCGCGCCATTCTTTACGAAGAGGATCCCACCGATTCAAAAGGCAAGCGCTATACCGGCGGGGTGACCTGGCGTACCGAGAACGTCTCACCGACGTCAGGGGCGCCGCCGGAGCTCGTGGTCAAGGCCGATCTGAATGTCGCCGACGCGAAGACCGCCGTGTCGATGACTTTCCGGCGCAATACCGACCGTGCGATGCCGGCGAGCCATGTCGTCGAGATCAAGTTCGACAGGCCGCGGGAGGCTCCCTACGGCGAGGTATCCAAGCTGCACGGCTTCCTGATGAAACAGGAGGGAACGGTCCACGGTGCGCCGCTTGAAGGCGAGGCGGCGAAGGTCACGTCCGGACATTTCATGGTCGCGCTGGCGTCGGGTGCGCCGCAACTGCAGCGCAATCTCAAGCTCCTGAAGGAGAACTCGTGGTTCGAAGTCGTGATCGACTACAGCAATGGGAGCAAGGCGATCCTGGCCCTCGACAAGGGAGCGTCCGGCGAGCAGGCGTTCAAGGAAGCATTTGCCGCATGGGGTCAGTGACGACGTTGCGGCGTGATCGGTTTGCCGCCGCGAATGGCGGACATGGGGAATGGCGAAAATGAGCGGGTTCATGGTCGCGGTGCTGGTGGTGGCGTCATGCCGATGACGACGGCGTCACATGTCGTGCAGTGCGGGCAATGTCACCGCACGAGGGTTGTGGCGGTGAGCAATCTGCACCCGCCGTGCTTCCGCAATATCGAGGAGCAAGCCGATTGTCCGGAGATTCTGCAGCGCAGAGGCTCGGGCGATGAAACCCTGCTGACGATGATGTGTGGGGCTCTGGCCGGGTCGTTCGCACAAAACCTTGAACGCGCCGTGGTCGACGTGGTGGATCGCCAAGGCGTCTGGCAGGTAGCTTGCCGCATCCCGGGTGATCCGGACAGGTTCTATTCGTCGGGTCAAGCTCGCTGGCAGGCCAAGATCTGGAGCCGTTGCGGCCGAACCGGCCTGGCGAAGCGATTTCGCGACGCCGCCAAGGAGGCAGACCAGGCGTCTCGCAGCCGGCGGCGCATGCGTCGGCTCGTCCCGATCCTCGCGCTCGGCGTGGTCGTTGCCGCGCTCTGCGTGGCGTGGTTCTTGCCAACGCGGCACACGCGGCAGCCGACCGAAGTCGCCATGCTGGCGCCGGAGGCCGAGCGGCAGTCGGCAGCCGCGGCGGGGATCGCACCGACCCCTGCGCCGGCACCCCGGCTGCTCGCCGCGGAGCCGCCCAGCGCGCAACTCGCCGTACCCGAGACCGCGGGTCAGCCTTCACCCGAGGCTGTGCCACAGGCGCCATCGAGTCCTACCGCCGAGACCCTTGCATCGGCGGCGTCTGAAGCCATCGACTCCGTTTCGACGCCTCCGGCCGCAGCGGCGCCCGAGCCTCTCGCGGAGCCCGAAATGGTATCGCTTCCGGGTGGCACGTTCGCGATGGGCAGCAACCTCGATCGCTCCGAGGCGCCGATCCACAGCGTCTCGATCAAGCCGTTTGCCATCAGCAAGTCGGTGGTCACGGTTCGCGCATGGAGTCAATGCGTGGCCGCCAAGGCCTGTCCCTCCGTGGCGACCGACGAGAACGAGGACGCGCCGGTCACCAATGTCAGCTTCAACGATGCCCAGCAGTTCATTGCGTGGCTGAACCAGGCAACGAAAACGACTTTTCGGTTGCCGACCGAGGCCGAATGGGAATATGCGGCCCGCGGCGGCACGCGCACCAAATACTGGTGGGGCGACGACATTCAGCCGGGGATGATCAACTGCAAGGGATGCAATGGCGACCAGAATGCGCGGCAGACGGCGAAAGTCGACGATATCAAGCCTAATCCGTTCGGCCTTTACGACATGGGCGGAAATGTAGCCCAGTGGGTGTCGGATTGCTGGCACAAGAACTATCAGGGTGCCGTCACCGATGGATCGGCCTGGGTCGACCCCGGCTACTGCGTCTTTCACGTGATCCGCTCCGGATCGTGGCGGAATGCTCCCAACTATGTCCGGCCGGCGAGCCGGGATTATTACGATGGTCGGATCCGATATCCCATGCATGGGTTCCGGGTCGCTCGCTCGCTTTAGAAGATGTGCGGACGCCTGGGAACGGGGACTGGAAGATGCCCGGGGCAGCGTCTGTCATGGTTGTGCTGGACCTCGCTCTCGGCTCTTGTGTCGTCACGGACCATGCTCAGGAAGAACCAGGGGAACATCATGCCGCTGTTGCGAATGGCCTTGCTTTGCGCGGCGCTGGCGCTGCTGCCCGCCGCTGCACTGGCTCAGGCAAAGACGACACCGAAGGACGCCCTGCTTTACATCATCTATCCGGAGGATGGGGCCACCGTGAAAGGCACATTCTGGTGTCGCTTCGGTCTGCGCAACATGGGAGTCGCTCCCGCCGGCCGTGATTTCCCCAACGTCGGTCATCATCACCTGCTGATCGATACGGAGGAACCAATCAATCCCAACGAGACGATCCCGCACGACAAAAAGCATCTGCACTTCGGTGCGGGCGAGACCGAGGCGCTCCTCGACTTGCCGCAGGGAAAGCACACCCTGCAGCTGGTGCTGAGCGAC
>Ga0209526_10003126_pt1 | contig 11263 bp, 7 predicted proteins | sample JacPinW_OM2H0_M1_FD_188566 | JGI IMG/M metagenome (GOLD analysis project Ga0209526, IMG submission 188566) | Forest soil microbial communities from Algoma, Ontario, Canada - Jack Pine, Ontario site 1_JW_OM2H0_M1 (SPAdes) (version 2) | ecosystem: Environmental > Terrestrial > Soil > Boreal...
GCCGCCTGGAGCTTGCGGGCCATCCCCTCGCACGCCGCGAGGGCTCGGGCCGCCTGATCACGCCGGCCCGCCCGGACGGCTGCCTCGGCCTCGCGAAGGCGCGCGTACGCCTCCCGGTAGGGCTGGCCGGCTACCTGCCACGCGCCGGCCACATTGCGCCAGGTCGCCCGGTCGTCCGTCCCGTGCTGACGGGCGTGTTCGGCCGTCACGAGCGCGCCAAACGCCGTGACCACCGGTTGCGCGCTGGCCTGCCGATCGACGATCGTCCGTGCCCGGTCGGCGAAGGTGGCCGCGACCGGCTCCCATTGGGCGGCGACGTCCCGCGGTCGCACCGGCTCGGGCAGCGAGGCCAGGTCGGCCGCGAGCCGGGAACCCGCCGCCAGTAGCCGGATCTCCTCCTCGCCCAGGACGCCGCCGCCGAGCACGGCCAGTCCGCCAAGCACTTCGCCCGCCGCCGCGGCCAGGTCACCAGCGATCAGCGCCTGCTCAGCGAGGCAGGCGTGCAGCGGCCCGATGAGCCGCGGGTCGTCAGGTGACTTGGCCAGCGCAGCGACCAGTTCGGCAGCCCGCTCCACCTCGCCCCGGCCGACTGCCAGTTCCAGCCGCAGAAGGTCCAGCAACCTCGTGACGTGCGCAACCGACTCGCCGACCAGTTCGGCCAGCAGCTCATCGGCCTCCGCCCACCGCCCGGTCGCGACGAGCACCGCAGCCGTGTTGTTGTCGAGAACGGCGGTGAGCGTGGCCGGCGCGTCCAGCGACCGCGCCGCCCGTCGGCCGTCCCGGGCCACATCGAGCGCTTCGGCGAACCGGCCTGCCGTGCACAGTAAGTACATGTGGCTGTTCGCTGCGCGCAGAACGTCCTCGACGCTGCCGACCTGGAGCGCGAGGGTGAACGAGGCATGCAGAGCCTTCAGGCCGCCATCCAGGTCGCCGCGCTGCGCCTGGATGATGCCCAAAGTAGCCAGGCCGTGGGCGCGCTCGGCGCTCGCGCCAACCTTCTCGGCCACCCTCACCGCCCGTTCGGTCAGCGGCAGCGCCTGGTCGAACTGGCCGAGTAGCATCCGCCAGGTGGCCTGCGCGGCCAGGACCCGAGCCTGCAAGGCTGACGGCGGGTCCCCGTCCAGCAACTTCACTGCCTGCTCGGCTGCCTCGACTGCGGACCGGGGATCTCCCGCCTCCCAGCGATAACGCCCGAGCCGCTCCAGCCTCCGAGCGTGGTCCGCTGGCTCGGCGTCGCCTGACAATGCGAGCGCGTCCGCGGCATAGCTGGCGGCACGCCCGGGATCGCCGGCCAGGCTGGCGGCCTGCGCGGCTTCCTCCAGCTCTCCCGGACCCCAATTGGGAAGCCATCGTGCCAGGCCGGCGGCCAGGGTATAGAGACGGCTGGCCTCCGGGTAGGCACGCGCCGATACCGCTTCGCGGGCCGCCAAGAGGGCGGCGCTGGCGGCCTGCTCGGGGCAGCCGGCGAGATGCCAGTGCTGGGCTAGGAGGGCCCAGCCCAGACCTTCGCGTTGGGCGAGCGCCTCCGCGAGGCGCCGGTGCAGCCGGCGACGTTCGCCGGGCAGCAGGTGGGCGTAAAGCACCTGCTGGGTCAGTGCGTGCGGGAAGGCGTAGCCGTCCGCGGTCGCGACCAGCAGCCGCAGGGACACAGCCTCCCGCACCGCGGCCAGCAACAGATGCTCAGGCAGCGGCACCGCCGCAGCGAGCATCTCGTGGGACATCCCGCCGCCGGTCACCGAGACCTGATCGATGACGTCCCGGACCGCTGGCGCGGCGCGTGAGGCCTTGGCCAGCACGGCCTCGGCGATGGAGACGGGCGGCCAATGCGGGGCGGTGCGCGCGAGTTCCTGGGCATAGAACGGGTTGCCCTCCGCAGCGCGGACCACCGCGGCCACCTGGTCCGCGCCGCCGTCGGCCGGCATCAGATCAGCGACCAGGCCGGCGACCTCAGCGTCGGCGAGGGCGGTGAGCCGCAGCCGCCTCACCCGCGGAGCGCGCTCCAGTTCGGCGAGCCATTGCGCGGCATCCCCAGCCAGATCCTCGTCACGTACCGTCGCGACCAGCAGCACCGGCTGCTCGCGCAGCCGGACCGCGAGGAAGGCGAGCAACTGGCGGGAGGACTCATCGGCCCAGTGCATATCCTCCAAGACAAGTACCAGCGGCGACCGGGCTGAGAGCTCGGAGAGCAGGGCCAGCACCCGCTCGAAGAGGCGGCGACGCGCGGCCAGCATGTCACCGGCGGCGTCGTCGGCGAGGAGCCATGTGGCCCGGTCAGGCAGCGCGGCCACGAACGGCCCGTACGCCAGGGTCGCCCCGACCAGCGGCACCGACTCACCGATCCGCACCTGCGCGCCACCGGGGGCGTTGCCAGCCAGGGCGCTGAGCTCCTCGGTGAGCCGCGTTTTGCCGATGCCCGCCTCGCCGGTTATCAGGAGCACTTGTGCCTGGCCGCCCGCCGCGCGCGCCAACTCGGCTATCGCAGCCCCCCGCTCGGCGGCACGCCCGACGAACGGCGCTGACCGTGTCACATAGAGAATTGTGCACGCCGGGGAGTGCCGTGTCGATATCGGCCGAAGGCTAATGCCGCTGCCCTGGCGCGAATGTCGTGGACACTCGCATTGTGCCAGGACAGCGGCATCTTTTCTGATCTCAGGTCACGGACTTGAGATACTCGCCGCGAATACCCGAGGCTGGTCGTCAGCCGTTGCTGAAGCTCACCTGGATGCCGGTGGTGGCCTGCGTCCGGGTGAACGTCGGCGGCAAGCCATTGTCGACCAGCACCTGGTTCACGCTGTCAACCAACGCCGTCAGGCCGGGAGTTTGGCCGGAGAATGTGCCCGTGTAAGACTGCGTCGACGCACAGCTAGGATCCAGGACTGCGCAGGCCATTGCGCCCTGGACCGCGCCCGCGAAGACGTTGTTCTTGGTCTGCACCCAGACGTGGGTGTGCACCCGGCACGCCGCGAATAGGTATGGGTCCTGGACGGTGGTATGGATGTATGCGGTGTCGCTGCCGGGGTAGTAGTCGACATGCGCCTCGACCGCGCAGTTCCCGTTGTAGTTGGTCACCCAACCGGTGTCGATGCTGTACACGCTGGGCGGCGGGTTGGCGGCGGATGCCGTGGCGGCGGATGCCGCGCCTGCGGTGGACGCCAGCACCGCGGACGCCGCGGCCGGCAGCGCCAGCGCCGCGAGAACGCGCCTGATGACTCGCTTCGTGTCCATGTTCGTTTCCTCCCTGGTCGTTGTCCCCGTCGGACATGAGGAAGCATGGCAAGGCCTGGCGGACTCCAAATCGGTAGATACGCGTAGCGGAACCGGCGGGAATTGACTAGCGCCGTGTCTCGTAGATCATGTGACGGGGCCGCGTAGCCGGATCCTGATCGCCGCCGGCCCCGCGGTCGCACTGTGCCGGGACGAGCCGCCGCGGATCCCTGCGGCTACCGACCCAAAGGGTCGCTAGGCCGCGGGCACGGCCCACCCTGCCTTGCGTGACCGCCGACGTTTCACGCCGTACGACCATGATCACGCCCGATTGTGCCCGGATGCACCACCGAACTCGTGTCAGGTGACCGAGCACGTGAAAGATCGGCAGTCTCGGCCGGTTCGCGGACGCTACCTGCGGGGGGAGCAGCGGATAACGTTCGCGCTTCGCCGGTGCGGAACGCGCGCCGGGGACTTTAGCGGTCCAGGTCGAAGGGGCGGAGGTAGACAGTGGGGTGGTAGCGGACGAAGGCCGGCGCCGTCGGGACGACCTGCTTGTCGGCCAAGAAGATGTTGTATCCGGGGCCGAGCGCCGCTGCCTGGCTGTTCAGGTCTTCCGGGGCAAGCGCCGAGCCGTCCCAGCGCCCCGTGTCGAGGCGGTTCAGCAGCACCCGGGCGGCCGTGATCGTCTCGGCCGGGGTGAACGTGCAGTGGCCGGCCCGGTGGACGAAGATCTGCCGCAGCAGCCGCTCGTCGCCCGCCCTGTCCACGACGCTGCGGTAGGCCTGCTCGTTCTGCGGGACCACCAGGCCGTCGCCCGTGGTGTGCATGGTCAGCACCGGCACCGGCAGCCGGCCGTCGAACGCGATGTTGTGCTCCATGTAGCGCACGGCGGAGGGATCGGCGCTGATCCGGCTGGCATGGTTGAGCGTTTCGAGGTCCCCGCGCAGGCTCAGTCCGGCCGCCTTGTACAGCGCCACGACTTCGCGGAGGTCAGCGGACTTCGCCAGGTCGCTGAAGTAGTTGACGCCGGTGTTCCAGGAAGGGTTCCCGCCGGCCCGGGCCTCAAGCTCGGCACGGAGCGCGAAGACGAACGGGAAGTCCACCTGCGACTGCCACTGGTACTGGTTGGCCTCCTGGCCGGCGAAGTCATTGCTCGCTGGTTCCGGGGACAGCGGGGTGAACCAGCCCGGCGTGTCGCCGAGCGCCGCGGCGAGGGCGAGCCGCGCCCGGCCCTGCGGGGTCTGCTGCGCGCCAGCCGCGGCGGTCTCGGCCGCGGTCAGGTTGCCGCCCGGGTTGGTGATGTTGACGAGCCTGAGCGACGGATCGTTCGGGTCGATCAGCTGCTTGAACGCGAACGCGGCGTCCAGGGCGGTGTTCCAGGTGGCCACCCCGCCGGAGAGCACGCCGCACATCGGCAGCGCGGCGCTGAACCGGTCCGGGTACCGCTGGATCAGGCCGGCGGTGATGATGCCGCCGAGCGAGTGGCCCCACGCGATCGTCTGCGTCGGCGTCCCGAAGGTTGCGTCGAAGACGTCCAGCGTGGCGATCTGGTCGGGCAGCGCCTGCTGGATCGCCCAGCCGGTCGTCGCGTACGACGACCCCGCCAGCGCGAACCCATGGCTGAGCAGCCAGGCGCCGGTGACCGGGTCGCCGACGTCCTGGGCCGGGTTCGGGGAGCCCGGCGTCACGTAGCCGTGACTGTAGAGGAACAGGGTGCCGTTCCAGGCACCTGCCGGGCACTGGATCTCGTAGGTCGCGTGGTCCGGCAACGAGGCAGTCACCGTGGTAGAACCGCTGCAGGTCTGAGTCGAGGCGAACGCCGGCGCCGCCGATGTCAGTCCCGTGGTCAGCAAGGCCGCGGAAAGCGCGGTTCCGGCAATTCTCTTCGTCCTCTTCACGACCACGCTCCATTGCGCCATGTCGTCATGACCTAGAACTCTTCAGAGGACTGTAGTCCACGGCGTATTGGTTGCGATAGCACCTCGTTCGTCCGCTATGGGGCCCTGGGAAGGGCCGGCCCGCCTTCCCTGGGGCCATTTACCAGGGGGCAGCGGGTCGGTGGAGCCGTTCAGGGCGCGCTGGTCACCAGTGGGTTGGCCCGGTGCTGGGCGCGGGCGTGCTGGTGCTGGGCGTGGGTGTGCTGGTCGGGCCGGGCGTGGGCGTGCCGGTGGCGCCCGGTGTCGGCGTCGGTGCCGTGGTCATGACGGGCGTCGGCGTCATCGTTACGCGGGGCGCCGGCGTGACGTTTACTCCGGCCACCTGGCCAGCCGGCGGGATCTGGATCTGCACCGGCTGGTTGATCGAGACGATGACCAGGACGATCTCGATCCGGGTGTTCCTCCCGAACTCGACCAGGGTCATCTTGCGCACCTGGTGCCGCGCGTCCACCCAGACCGTGAACGCGGTCGAGGTGATGCCGCTCGACATCATGCCGGACTCGACGCCCGCGCGCAGGCCCGGGGCGAGCTGGCCGAGGCCGGCCGCGGCGCTGTAACTCCCGCTGTACTGGGTGGTCGGAACCCCGTTGATCGTCGAGCTGCCAGCGTCCCGCACGTTCGTCGCGGCGGGGAACATCTGGGTCTGCGCCAGCGGGTTGCTGCCCCGCATCTGCTGGATCACCGAGGCCAGGCCGGCGTTCGAACTGTTGGCCAGGCTGGAGTAAGGAACCGCGACCCATGGCCGGCCTGCGGTCCCGGTCAGGGTGCCGATCTTCAGGTATGTCATGTCGCCGGCCAGGATCGCTTCCAGGCCAGCCGGGTGCGAGGCACGGACGTCCACGAGCACGTTGGGCTGCGTCTGCCCGATCAGGGTGCCTGAGAGCTGCGCGGCTGAGTTCCCGGTGGCGTGGATCTCCAGGGTGGCCACGAACGACGCGCTCCCCTGGGCATCGCGGGCCAGGGTCGTCATGGCGCTCGCCGCCGATGCACGCTGGGTGCTGCCGGACGATGCCGTAGCGGTCCCGGCGGACGGCGTCGCGCTCGGCGAGCCGCTGCTCAGGAAACCAGGCTTGCACCCGGCGATGGTGACCACCGCCGCGCAGGCCAGAACCGCGCCGAGAGCCCTCCCGGCCCGGGCCGGGACGCCGGCGCGAGCGGCCTGAGCTGGCCAGACCGGCGTAGCCCGCCTATGGGGAGTGCCCGGCCGGCTGCCCATCAGATGTGAGAGCACTATTCGGTCCTCCTTGGGGTTGGCGATTGCCGTACATGACACGCAGTAACGCGTCGTCCCCGCCACCCGTTGAGGACGCTACGTGCCGGAACCGGGCCACACAGGCCGCGTAAGCCTCACGTAAGGTGCCGAACGCCCCCTGTAAGCCCGGCGTAATATCCGGATATCCGGCCCACGGGGCGTGCGTGACCGGCAGCCGTGGGACGTGCGTGATTGGCCCACGGGGCGTGCGTGACCGGCAGCGGGCGTGCGTGACCGGCAGGGGTAGCCGCTCAGGTCAGGACGGCGCCGCCGGCCACGTCCAGGATGACGCCCGTGATCCAGGCCGCGTCATCCGAGACGAGATACAGCGCCGCGCGGGCCACATCCTCGGGCGTGCCGAGACGCCGCAGCGGGTGCATGCCGACAAGTTCCTCCTGCTGCGCGGCCGGAATCAGCCGCTTGTTGCGCTCGGTGAGGATCGTCTCGGGGGCGATGCAGTTGACCCGTATGCCATAAGGGCCGGCCTGCGCGGCCAGGTCCTGGGTGAGCATCTGGATGCCTGCCTTCGCGGCGGCGTACGGGACCGGTGAGGCTGGGTGGGGCCGTCGGGCCGCGGCCGACGAGATGGTGACGATGCTCCCGGCCTTCCGCTCCTTCATCCCGGGCAGGAAGCTCTTAATGGTCAGGAACGTGGCGGTGAGATTGCTGTCAATCGCCGCGCGCCAGTCATCCTCGCTTATCTGCTCGACCGGCCCGGGCCGGGTAGGGTTACCGCCGGCGTTCGCGACGAGCACGCCGACCGGCCCGAGTTCCTGCTCGATCTGGCGGCGCATGGCCTCGATGTCGGCAAACTTGGTGACATCGGCGGCGAACTGCATCGCGCGGCCGCCGGCCCGCTCGATGTCGGCGGTGACGGCGGACATCGCCGCGGTATCCCGGCCGTGGACGACCACCTTCGCGCCCTCGCGCGCGAAGAGCGTGGCGATCGCCGCACCGATGCCGTGCGAGCTGCCGGTAACCAGCGCCACGGTGTCCTTGAGACTGCTCATGCTTGTCCTTCCGCTCGCCTCCGGGGCCCCGCCCGCCTCCCCATTCCCCTTCACTGCCCCCCCGGCTCGCTCATGTTTCCTCCTCGGGCGTCATGGTTCGGGCGGCATGCGGGGTGTCCTTGACCGACTGTATCTTATCGTTTGGTATCTAAAGGTTTCGATGTCGAATTATATTCGAAGACTATGGTTTGCTTCGCGCGGAACCGCGTTCGGACAATACTGGTCGCCATGAGCCTTCAGGCAGCACCCGGCGAGCCGGCGGGGGTTGTCTTTCCCGCTTCAGCGGACGGGCGCAGGAGCACGTCAGCGCTGGGCCGGGCGGTGGTCGCTGATGCGCTGCGCCAGGTCGACCCGGTGGGCGCGTTCGGCGCGGAGCAAGAATCGAACTGGCGCACGGGCTACCTGGTGCAATTTCGCCGGCTCGTCGAAGCCGGGCTGACGTCGAACAAGGCCGCGCTGGCCGTCGCCACCGAGGGGCTGGAGTCGGTGCACCGGCGGATGCGGGTCGTGCCTGCGGGCGGCACGGAGACCGGGCTCGATACTCTGCTGTCGGCACCGGCGCGGCGGTCCTTGAGCACGATCACGGTGCCGGGCACCGGTGCGGCCGAGAGTGAGCTTTCGCTGCCCTACCACGGCGAGCGACTGCGTGGCAGCGCGCTGCTGAGCAGGCTGGACGCGTGGGTGGCCGGCGGCGTGGTCGAGCCGTCATGCGCGGATGCCGTCCGGACGGTCGCGGCGCATCCGGAGTGGCTCCGGCTGGCTGACCGCACGGTCGTCGTGCTCGGGGCGGGCTCCGAGGTGGGTCCGCTGCCCACGCTGCTGAGCTGGGGCGCCCGGGTAATCGGCGTTGACCTGCCCAGTCCCGCGATCTGGGAGCGTGTACTGGACACAGCGCGGCGCAGCGGGGGGACACTGCTCGTCCCGGTCGCCCGGGACGCCGATGAGCAGACCGCCCAGCCCGGGGCAGGCGACGAGGGCACCGCGCGATGCGCCGGACTCGACCTGACCGCCGATGTCCCCGCGGTCGCCGACTGGCTCGCGACCGTTGATGGCCCGCTGGTGCTGGGCAACTACGTCTACGCCGATGGCGCGGCCAATGTGCGCCTCGCCGCCGCCGTCGACGCGCTCACCGTGCGCCTGCAGGCTGCGCGCGACGACCTCGCGCTCGCGTTCCTCGCCACGCCGACCGACGTGTTCGCGGTCCCGGCCGATGCGGTCGCGCAGTCCGTTCACGCCTACGCGACCCGGTCGCGAGCGGCGAAGCTGGCCGGCGGGCCGCTGCGGACGCTGTCCGGCGGACGGCTGCTCCGCCGCGCCTACCCGCCCGGCGCTGATCCCGGCATCAACGACAGCCTGGTGGCGCAGCAGGGCCCGAACTATGCGCTCGCGAAGCGGCTGCACCGCTGGCGCGCCATGGTCGCCCGTGAAGGCGGCGCGACCGTGTCAATGAACGTCGCCCCGCCCACGCGGACCCGGTCGGTCGTCAAGAACCGGGCGCTGGCGGCGGCGTACTCCGGCGCGCACCGGTTCGGCGTCGAGGTCTTCGAACCTGCCACCTGCAAGGTGCTCATGGCCGCATTGCTCGTCCACGACCTGCACACCGGCGGTGGCCCGGCGCACGCGCATCCCTGGCAGTCCGAGGCCCACGCGGCCGCGCATGGCGGGCTGTGGCGCATCGCGTACGCCCCGCGCAGCGCGCTCGGCCTCGCGGCGCTGCTCGGCTTCGCCGCGGCGAAGTCATGATGTACCGCCCGTCCCGCGTCTCAGCTCAGCTTCCAGCGAGCTCCTCGGCCGCAGTTCGGCCGGCCTCTGCCGTGCGCCGCATGAAGCCGATGAGGAGCTCAAGCTCGCCCTCCTCATACCCCGCGCAGATCCGGTCCATCGTCTCGTTCATCCCCGAATAGAGGCGGAGCACCACCGCGCCTCGGCCGCGGACCAGCCGGACGACCACGCCGCGGCGATCGGCGGGATCGCGCTCGCGGGCGATCCAGCCGCCGCGTTCGAGCCGGTCGAGGATGCCGGTCATGGTGGCGGGGTGAAGCCCGGCACGCCGCGCCAGTGCGCTCGGGCTAAGCGGGCCGTAACGGCTGATGAGATCGAGGCACTCCAGGTCGCCGCCTTTGAGGTCGATGTGCCCGCCGACGTGGTGGTTGAGCAGAGCGAGCTGGATGCTCAGGTCCCGCAGCGCCTCCCCGACCGCGCGGTTCAGCCGTCTGCGGCGCCGCGCCGCGCCGGGGTCAGCTGATGATATTGATTCCATATGATATGCTCTCCGTATTATATGAACTTCAGAATCTAATCTACCTGAGCCGGCACCCGAAAGGTGAACACCATGAAACTCACAGTCTTCGGCGCAACGGGCGCCACCGGGACAAGTCTCGTCACCCAAGCGCTGGCGGCCGGGCATGAGGTCACAGCGGTCGTCCGCGACCCGGCCCGGCTGGCGGTCCCGGACTCCCCGCGGCTGCGGATCGTCACCGCCGACGTCATGGACCCGGCCGCGATCAGCCCGGCCGTGGCCGACGCGGACGCCGTACTGTCCGCGCTGGGCCCGCGCGGTAACGGCCCCACGACGGTGAGCCAGGACAGCGTCCGCAGCATCATCCAGGCGATGCAGAAAACCGGTGCCCGCAGGCTGCTCACCGTCAGTGGCACCGTCGTGACCGACGTAGGCGAGGGACCCCTCATGCGCTTTGTGCTCAAGCCCCTGGTGCGGCGCACCGCTCTCCGCCATGTCTGCGCCGACATGCGCAGCGCCGAGGACGAGGTCCACAAGAGCAACCTGGACTGGACGATCATGCGCCCGCCCAGGCTGACCGACAAGCCAGCCACGGGAACCTACCGCACCGCGATCGATCGCAACCTGCCCCGGGCATACACGATCTCCCGTGCCGACGTCGCCGCCTGCGTGCTCACGGTGCTCGACGACCCGACGACCGTGCACAAGCATGTATTCCCCGCCAATTGACCCCTGCGATCGGGATCGCGGCCGGGACGGCCTTTCGGTGAAAGGCCGTCCCGGCGTATAGCATTACGATCTCTTCACCGTCGCGCCATGTGCCCTTTGGCGGCAGTGAGCTAGCAAGCAGTTTCCCCCGGGGCGACACTGGGTAGTGGTGCCGCCTGTATGTTTTGCCGGGAGCCGGCCGCGGCCCGCCAGGTAGGGGTAGCCATGTCCGACTGGTTCGAGACGCAGATCGTGGGTACCGGCCGTCTGCCGCTGTTCTGCTTCTTCGTGGCGTTCGTGGCCGGATTCGGTTCCATCCGCCTCTCGGCGCGCCTCATCCGCGCCAAGGTCCGCTGGTGGCCGGGCAATGTCGTCGCGGGCGCGGTGCATGTTCACCACATGGTCTTCGGCGTGGTGTTCATGGGCATCGGCGGCGTCGCCGAGCTGGCCGCGCCGCTGCACTCGCTGGCCTGGCGATCTGGGCCGGCCGCCTTGTTCGGGCTCGGCACCGCGCTGGTGCTCGACGAGTTCGCGCTGATACTCCACCTGCGCGACGTGTACTGGTGCAACGAGGGACGGCTGTCGATCGACGCCGTGTTTGTCGCCGCTGGAGTGACCGCCCTGCTGCTGATCGGGGTCAGCCCGGTCGGGGGGGTGAAGAGCGTGGCCAACTACCAGCGGCTGCCTGAAGACCCTGGCGCGGTCGTCACGCTCACCCTGATCGTGGTGCTGCTGTTCGTGCTCGCCGCGATCACGCTGCTGAAGGGCAAGGTCTGGACCGGGCTGTTCGGCGTGTTCCTGCCGCCGCTTTTCATCGCCGGCGCCATCCGGCTGGCCCGGCCCGGATCGCCGTGGGCCCGCTGGCGCTACCGGGAACGGCCCGGGAAGCTCGCCAAGGCCGACCGGCGGG
>Ga0209526_10003129_pt1 | contig 11259 bp, 7 predicted proteins | sample JacPinW_OM2H0_M1_FD_188566 | JGI IMG/M metagenome (GOLD analysis project Ga0209526, IMG submission 188566) | Forest soil microbial communities from Algoma, Ontario, Canada - Jack Pine, Ontario site 1_JW_OM2H0_M1 (SPAdes) (version 2) | ecosystem: Environmental > Terrestrial > Soil > Boreal...
ATCTCCCCGTGCTCTGTGCGCTCAAGCTTGCCGCCATCTGCTCCGTCAGTTCCTGGAATCGCTTGTAGGCATAGCCATGCTGTTCGATGTGATCCACCTACTTGCGAAATTGTGCAAGTGGCGCTTACGACTGCAAACATGCTACGTAGTGGGTCAAGATCAAAAACCCAGGCTACATGCAGATCGTGGGCAGGCAGGAACTATTTGAAAAGAGGAAGGCTGCGGGCAACCTGAATTTGCGACAGGAATCCAATCCTATGGCTGTGTCACATGAATCCATTCTTCCAAATCGAATACATTTCATACAGCAGCGATGATGGAATGCCGTGCGGCAAACCTGCCGTGGCCAATTGCGACGACTGTGGAGCCTCGATTTGTTCTGATTGCCGGTTCTGGTGTTGCGGGGATTCATTCTGCGAACATTGCTACGACTACCATGGGATGCACTCGTGCGTGAAGAAGCCAGTCCAGAATGAGGTCGCTCCTCTCCCTGCTTTGGGCAAGTTCTTTCAGAGGTAGGGAGCGAAAAGAATATGCTCCTAGCCGTTGGGAGCAGGTTCGCTCTGAATCCACCCCACACCCACAGACCTCACGGCGCTAGGCCAGGCCTTGCGGCCTTGCGAACCTTGGAAACGAAAACCCTTGTGTACCGGAAGTTGTGCACAGCCCTCCACAGTGATACTGAAGGCCGCCCGTGACCACGTTTACATCTGAGCTTGTGTGCCTCTTTATAAAGAGCAAGGATGACCGCTATCAGCACTTGGTGGAAGTCTTAGCGCATCAAACCCAGACTGCCGAGCAACATCAAATTCCGCGCTCTGCACCGGCAAACTCAATGACCACCTCACAGAGATTTTCGCCAGTGTGGAAGAGCAGAGAGAGCGTCGAGCGATGATGGCGCCACTTACAGCGAGGAGCCATATGAAAAATTAGCAGCCACCTCTGCGTTTCCGTACCGTTCTCCGTACCGTTGAAAATTCCGCTTCCACGTATTTCCAGATACTTAGGCAGTCCTGTGGGCTCTTCCTTGCCAGTAACCTCTCGCTCCTGCGGGAAGATCATTTCGACGACCCGATGCAGTGCGTTCCTCTTCGCTTGAATCCGAGGCTGGGAATAGATCTCGAGCGTCCAGTTGGCGTGTCGCATCAGCTCGTGTACGACCTTCACGTTTTCCCCACTCGCTATCAGCATGGTGGAAAAGCCGTGTCGCTTATGCCGAATGACCGCGCCATGCAGCAGCCTGAGCTTTTCCTGATTCGGCATAGTCTCTGAAACGCTCTGGAAACAGATCCCGCTGGTGTCATCCGGCCCGTAAAAGTCGAGATCGTACGGTTAGAGCAACCACTGCGGTTGGAGGATTTCTTGGAAATATGCGTCCAGCGCCAAATGGAGAGGAAAACTCACTCAGGTTGGCGGCCTCATTCGGTGCGATTCAGATGATAGCAACCTGCCACGGAGCTAACGAAGGATTTTGCGAGTTGCGCTTGAGTGGGGAAGTGGAATCCAAAAGGGTTCTGAGCCTTACCCCGACCACGTCTCCGCGGTGGACTCCAAGAGAGTTCCGGTGTGAAAAAGCATCGCTCGCTTGCGTTTTGGAGCTTAGATGAAAGTGCCGCCTTGCTGAATCTATCGATTCGAGGCTAGGGGCATACTTCCACTCGTCACACCAGGGCGACGGCTTCAACTTTTTTTCGCACCGGATCACCCGGGGGAGCTGTCTCCGGCTGGTTTTCTCAGCTTCAGACTCAACCTACAAACAGAAGAACGACAACAGCGGAGGAATTGTGGCAGCCGGGTCTGCGAAGGACGGCGCGCACCGCACACGTTTCGCTCTATCATGACGCGGAGCATCCTAGTGTTCTTGAGCTTCCTCAAGGTCGCTGACCGTTCGCCTTAGAGTAGATTGCATGCTTTGCATTGTAGTGCCGCTGAATCAGACGCCCCGCTCGTCGCTAGCTGGGCGGGCCGCTTCATTGGGACACAAAGCTGGGGGAAGAGTCGCGACGGTCGGCTTCAAGAGCACGACGTTCTTCCACTAAACTGGTTATCAAAATCGGGGGACTTAGCAATTGCACAAATTCAGGTGTTTGCGCTGCCATATTCTTAGATCGTTTTTTCTTATGCTCGCCGTCTCAATGGCTGCCGCCCAGTCTGTCCCTCAGGAACTGTTTGGTGGCCTTAAGTGGCGCTTAATTGGTCCGTTCCGTGGCGGGCGAGTGGTCGCCGTGGCCGGCGTGCCCGGCGACTCTACTACTTTTTATTTCGGCGCGGTAAACGGCGGCATTTGGAAGACAACGGATGCCGGAGTTGTCTGGACGCCGATCTTTGATAGCGAGCCGGTCGGCTCGATCGGCACTCTCGCAGTTGCACCGTCAGACCCTAAAACGATTTATGCCGGAACCGGTGAGTCCGACATTCGTTCGTCTCTCTCCTTCGGTAACGGCGTCTACAAGTCTATTGATGCCGGTCGAACCTGGCTACACGTGGGCCTGGAGGACACGCGCCACATCAGCAGGATCGTCGTCGACCCGCAGAACGCGGATCTCGTGTACGTCGGCGCTCTGGGACATGCTTATGGTCCGAACGAGCAACGTGGCGTCTACAAATCCACCGATGGCGGAAGGCACTGGACCAGGGTTCTCGATCAAGGTCCCGAAATCGGCGTCTCCGATCTGGCAATCTGTTCCGGCAACCCACACCTCTTGTTTGCCGGCACCTGGCACACGTGGCGTCCTCCCTGGAGCACCTATGCTCCGATCGATCGGCCCGGTGGCGGTCTGTACCGTTCTCAGGACGCCGGCAAAACCTGGTCTCGACTCAGCGGAAGCGGCCTGGCGGAAGGTGATTGGGGACGTGTTGGGGTCGACGTCGCGCCCGATGGCAAACGTGTGTACGCGCTCATTCAGGCTAAGAAGCCCGGCCTCTACCGTTCCGATGACGGGGGCAATACCTGGACCCTTGCCAACTCCGACGCGCGTCTCACCAGTCGTGCCTGGTATTTCAATAGCGTCACCATCGACCCGCGCAATCCCGATGTGCTCTATGTCCCCAATGTTGCGCTCTACCGCTCAGAAGACGGAGGCAAGACCATTTCGATCGTCCGCGGCGCCCCAGGGGGAGATGATTACCACCAGATCTGGATCGATCCCAAGAACTCGTCCAGCATGGTCCTCGGAACGGATCAGGGCACGACCATCAGCCTCGATCGTGGCCAGAGCTGGAGTACCTGGTACAACCAGCCTACGGCACAGCTCTACCATGTGATCACCGACAACCAGTTTCCATACGTGGTGTACGGGACTCAGCAGGATAGCGGAAGTGCTGCTGTTCTAAGCCGCACCGATCACGGCCAGATCACGCCGCGAGACTGGTTCCCAGCCGGTCCGAGCGAGAGCGGATACATGGCACTCGATCCCAACGACCCCAATATCATCTATCTAGGCGCGAGTTATGGTGGCGTCGCTCGTTTCAATCGCGGGACTGGCCTTAGCCAGGACGTGACTCCCTGGCCCGTCTCAATATTCGATTCGGAGATCGATCAGCGCAGATATCGCGCACCTTGGTCTCCCATCCTGGTGTTTTCCCCGGCTGATCCGAAGGCGCTCTTGCTTGGCACCCAGTACGTGATGAAGACCGTCGACGGAGGTCTGCATTGGGAAACCATCAGCCCCGATCTCACCGGCTCGACTCTAGATTCGGGAGATAAGAAGCCGCAGGGACCGCCAACCGTCGAGAACGCCAAGCAGAGAGGTTTTGGGGTCGTATCCACCATTGCGCCATCGGCCCTCAACCGTGATCTGATTTGGGCGGGAAGCGACACGGGCTTAATTCAGCTCACTCGCGACGGTGGAAGGACGTGGAAAGATGTCACCGCTCCTGGGCTCAGCGCCTGGAGCGAGATCTCGGTGATCGAAGCTTCGCATTTTGACCCTGCTGTCGCCTATGCCGCGGTCGATCGCAGCCGGCTCGATGATCAGGCGCCATACATCTATCGAACCCGCGACTATGGGGCGAACTGGCAGCCGATCACTGAAGGCATTTCTGCTCCGGCTTTCTTGCGCGCAATTCGCGAAGACCCTCAGAGCAGAGGGTTGCTCTTCGCCGGAACCGAACTTGGAGTCTACGTGTCTTTCGACGACGGGAAGAACTGGCAGCCTTTGCGATTAAACCTGCCGGTCAGCTCGGTTCGCGACCTCACGATCCATGGCGATGACCTGGTGATCGCTACGCATGGACGTTCTTTCTGGATTCTTGACAACATTACCCCGCTCCGCCAGATATCCGAGATCAGCAAAGCGCCAGGGGCGTGGCTTTACCATCCGGCTGCTGCCATTCGCATTGACAATGATGGTTTTGTGGGCACACCGCTGCCGCCCGAGGAACCTACAGCCGAGAACCCACCCAATGGCGCCATGATTGACTATTTTCTGAAGTCTCCCGCGGGCAAGGTGATGCTTGAGGTGCTTGACGCGCAACACCGGCTCGTGCGTAGGTTCTCGTCGGAAGATCAAGAGTCCACCAAGCACGCGTCCCTTCCCGTGGCTGAGCGCTGGTTTCCCAAGCCCGAAATCCTGGCCAAGACTCCTGGAATGCACCGCTTCGTATGGGGCCTTACCTGGGGCAGTTCCGGTGGCCCGATTGCGGATGAAGAAGTGGAGTTCCGAAATCCCAGCGGTCCGAAGGTGGTACCGGGGACCTATCAGGTTCGCCTCACGGTCGATGGACTGGTGCAGGACCAATCGCTGCAAGTTCTGATGGACCCGCGTTCGTCCGCGACTCCCGAGGTACTCACGCGGCAGCTGCAGCTAGGGAGCGAGATATTCGCCGAAATTCTGGAAGCGGGTCGCGCGCTGGCAGAGATCAACGCGGTCCAGAAACAGATTTCGGACGTGCAGCGGAAGCTTGGACAAAACCCTGAACTCAAGCCCTTGCTGGAAGAAGCACAATCCGGAGTTGCCAACATTCTTACCAGGAAGGGCAATGATCCAGAGCGCGCGGCGGGGCTGCAAGAGGCGTTGAAGAATCTAGCATCCGTACTGCGAGTTGTCGAAGGCGGGGATCGTGCCGTGCCCTCGCAGGCAATCGCTGTTTACAAGGAATCCGGCCTACAAGTAAGAGTGCGTATTGGAGAGTGGGCCACTTTCAAGCAAACGCGGCTGCCCCAGGTCAACCAGCGATTGCATGAAATGAGTCTTCCCCCCATCGCGATTTCTGAAATTGAGCAAGAAGTAGAATTCCTCCTGTCGCGGTAAATTGGACCAATTCCCACAACTTCACAGGTGACTGGCAAAGCTGCAGTGTTGAAGCACGATGTTGTATCCTGGCCGGATCACGCGGGGTGCGGTTACCATGGTGAAGGGACCTTCGTGGCAGCGACGAGTTGATAGCCGAGGCACTTGGTTGCGTTCGCTTTCGTTTTCGGTGTAGATTTAGAGAGTTCTTTTATTGGGTAATTGACTTGAGGTCGATCTCGAAAGCCGTAGCGTGGCTGTGCCTAGTGCTGACATTCGGGTCAGCATTGGCATTCGTTTCGCACCACCATTCGAGTGCGACCGGTGCGTTGAAATGTACGGTTTGCGTCACAGCCCATTCAGCTTCCCCTACAGCCACTTCCGCCCTACCGAATACGACGCTCGTTCGGGTATCCACTTTTCGGACGGAGCCAGTTTCTGCCAAGCAGCGCCTCGTAACGTTTGCACTCAGTGTTCGCCCGCCTCCAACGGTCTAGAAATCAGGTTCAGCAGTTTCATCGACCCGATGCGCCTTGCATGCGCAGTGTTCCTAATTTCTTAGACAATCTGCTTTGGAGGAATCATGCTGGCTTCTTGCAAGAAGTCGCTGTTTGCGGCTTTTATGGTGGTCGTCTATTTGGGGTCGGGCCTGAGCGCTTACGCGCAGTCGGGAAGCTCGACATCCGTCACGGGTACCGTAGTAGACCCCTCCGGCGCCGTGGTTTCGAATGCGACCGTGAAAATTCACAACCCGGTCAGCGGCTTTGCCCGAACCATGACCACGGATAGTTCGGGAAAGTTCAGCTTTCCGAACGTCTCGTTCAATCCGTACCATCTCAGTGTTACGGAGCAAGGGTTCGCTCCATACGCCCAGGACATTGATGTTAACTCCATCGTTCCCTTGAGCCTCAACATTACCTTGGCGGTCAAGGGCTCGTCGGAAGTCGTAACCGTGGAGGGTGCGGCAGAAGACTTGTTGGAGAACACATCGACGTTTCACACGGATGTGGATCGCGGCTTGTTCGACAAACTTCCTCTCGAAAGCCAGTCGTCATCGCTGAGTTCGCTCGTTACCCTAGCTTCACCGGGAATCGCCGCAGATTCAAATGGTCTCTTCCACGGAATGGGCGATCACGCGGAGAACTCGTTTTCGGTTGATGGTCAACCGATTACTGACCAGCAAAGCAAAGTTTTCTCCAACCAGATCCCCCTTGATTCGGTCGAGTCGCTGGAGGTCATCTCCGGTGCACCACCCGCGGAATACGGCGAGAAGACGAGCGTTGTCATCAACGTAACCACACGTTCGGGCCAGGGCATGACCACTCCTAAGGGTACTGTCACCGCTTCCTATGGCAGTTTCGGCACAGCCAACGTCGGGTTCAACCTCGGTTATGGAGGCGAGAAATGGGGAAACTTCATTTCTGTGAGTGGCCTGAACAGCGGCCGCTTTCTCGACCCGCCAGAGTTCACCGTAATCCACGATAAGGGCAATCAAGAGAATCTATTCGACCGTGTGGATTTCCGGCTCTCCAAAGCTGACTCCATTCACGTGAATCTGGGTTACACGCGGTCCTGGTTCCAGAATCCGAACAGCTTCGACAACGTTCTCCACATCGGCGAGACAGACCCGGCGGGGAAGCCCCTGAACCCAAGCGACCAGCGCTCCCAGATCAAGACCTTTAATATCGCACCGTCCTGGACGCGAATACTCAGTAACAACGCGGTGTTCACATTGGGCGCTTTTGTCCGCCGAGATCAGTACAACTACTATCCGAGTGGCAACCTATTCGACGATCTCTCGCCAATTCAACGGGAGACGCTGGCTCAGGATCGGACGCTTACGAATGCTGGCCTGCGGTCGGATCTGTCTTATGTGAAGGGGATTCACAACCTTAAGGTCGGAGCTACCTTTCAACAAACTTTTCTCAACGAGAATAACCGCCTGGGGATCGTGGACAACGGGCTCCTTCCGTCCCTCACGGATGCGAATGGCACTCCCTGCTTTGTGAGTAACGTTGCCTTGGATTCCCCATGCACGGACCTGCTTTCATTCGATCTGACCCGAGGAGGAGGTTTGTTCACTTTCCGCGGCCACACTGACATTAAGCAGCTCGCTCTTTACATCCAGGACCAGATCACGAAGGGAAACTGGTCATTTAACCTCGGCCTGCGTGGAGACTTCTACAATGGCTTGACCACCCACAAGGAAGCCGAGCCTCGCCTCGGGATCGCTTACAACATCAAGCCGAGTAACACGGTGCTGCGCGTTTCTTACGCGCGCGTGCTCGAAACGCCGTTCAACGAGAATCTGATCGTTTCCAGCACCGGATGCAACGACCCGGTCTTAAATCCACTTCTTGGCTGCGCTGCAGCGGGTGTAACCCCGTTGAGTCCCGGCTGGCGCAATGAATTTCACGCCGGATTGCAACAAGCATTCGGGAAATATCTGGTCTTCTCGGGCGAGTACATCTGGAAGTACACACACAACGGATACGATTTCAGCATCCTCGGAAACACACCTATCTTTTTCCCGGTCGCATGGCACAATTCCAAGATTCCTGGATTTGCCGGCCGTGTGAGCGTGCCGAATTTCCATGGATTCTCTGCGCTCATGGTCTTTTCGAGTGTAGCTGCACGGTTCTTTCTCCCGCAACTCAGCGGAGCCGGAGCTACTCCCTCCGCGCCCGGTGGCGTCTTCCGAATTGATCACGACGAGAAGTTTAATCAGACGACGCACCTCCAATATCAGCCCTGGCAGCGCGGGCCGTGGGTTGGTTTCAATTGGCGGTACGACAGTGGAATGGTGGCCGGTGCAGTTCCCTTCGCGACCGACACGACAACTCCGGTAGACCTGACCGGGTTTACTGGGGATCAGCAACTGCAAGCTGGATTGTTCTGTGGGAGCCAACGCCCGACACTCTCCGCACCTCTTACCACTTGCGCCCCAGCGCAGTATGGTTCGACGTTAGTGAAAATACCGGCGCCTGGTACGGAGAATGACGACCACAATCCGCCGCGCATCGCCCCTCGTCACTTGTTTGATGTCAGCGTGGGCCATGACAATCTGTTCCACGGCGACAAGTACAAGTGGAGCCTTCAACTCACAGCCATCAATGTGACGAACAAGGTTGCACTCTACAACTTCTTGTCTACGTTCAGCGGGACGCACTTCGTAACGCCACGGAGCTACACAGCTCAGCTAGGTTTTCACTTCTGACCCCCGTGGTGCGGGAGGGCTCCAGTAAACATGAGACCGGAGCCCTCCTCACTCTAATCGCCGGTTTCCTGGCTTGAGTCTTTGGTTCAAAATCCATGAAAACTACTCGCGGGAAGGGGCAGAAGAAAGCTGGTCAAGAAGTTCACGACCCGCAGCTGGACAGCAAGTCAATCAATGGCTGCGATCTCCAGGCTGCAAAGGAACCCTATAGTTCAACGTTTCTCGTAGTGCTCGACGCCGCGCTGTAAAAGCAAAACAAGGTTGGAGTACTGCATGGCGGCGGCAAGTTCACCATTCGCACCACCGAATTGGTCCAGGAGCATGTTTCCGAAACGCGGGTCAGGAGTTTCGACGAGCAGCCATAGCTGCCGGGTCGCCTACGAAGAAGATTGTAGAACCATGGCACCTCTCGGGCTCAAACTCCTCCCCAACCGATGCTCTTGACTTCCGTGCACGACGGGAATCGCCCCTGTGTACGATTGCCCCGTCCACGATCAAGATTCGTGCGCGGGATTGACGGTTCGAGGGCGCTTGTCTTGTCGATTTTGGAACGGAGCGCTGAATGCATATCGTTGTCCGACAAGTGCACCGTAGCCAGCCTCTGGGAGCGAAAGATCTAACGAAGAACCCTCTGCCCAATGCTCAAGCCGAGGGGAGGAGCTTTGGCTCGACCTGGGAGGTCATAATGGCCTCGGCCATGTCCGTTAAGACTGTTCGGGGTAAGATGCACGGTGCATGCTTCTTGCAAGGGTCTGGACTACAGGCACCACGCTTCAAACTTAAAGTTTTACTATAATAGATAGCTGTTGGATTAGTAAATTAAACTGGTTGCTGCTGCGGCTACAGTGCGGATGGGTCTGCGGGGCTTGGTCCGTGTGGTGAGGGGTTGTCTGCGAAGACGAGTCGTTGTCTTGTTGCTTTTGAAGCCAGGTGACGGAGCCCAACCGAGGTCCCGCGCGCGACGTAAGGTGTGATGGCAAAGACGATCTCGTTCTCGCGCCGTTGTTTATCATCCTTTCCAAAGAAGTGGCGGCATTTCTACCGGGCTCAACATTTCCGGGGCAATGTTCTCTTCCTCTGCAGTTGCAAGACTGCCCTTCTCGCAGCGACAATCTTCTGTACGGCCTGACGATCCACACGACACGCTTACCGTCGTTGGTCCGGACCTTTTCAACCGGCGCCATGGTACTCGCTACGTTGGGTGATCCTCGGGAAAAGATCTGGGGTGCAATTCTGATTCTTACTGCGGAAGGACTCTGTCTCGCGGACATCGAGCTGGCTTGGTTCGAAGATCTGACTTCCCTGATAAAAGCAGGCGATCCCGTTTTTTCCGGTGTAGTCCTGTTTCCCATGCAACGGCTCGAGCCCATGGAACCTGATTTACCGCAGGGCAACCTTGCTTCAGCTTCTCCGCGTTACACCACAAAGACGGGACCGCGCCCGTCTTCTCTTCTTACTCGTAACGTGCCAGTTACTCGTAACGTGCCAGCTTATTTCCACCAACCTGGAGAGCCGAAGTGAAGCTCTCCCAATTGCTCACTGCGCCCAACCAGCTCACCCTGCTGCGCATGATGTTCGTGCCCTTTATTGTGATAAACCTGGTTGCCGGTCATTACACCGCGGCGCTGACGCTGTTCGTGCTGGCCGGCTTCAGCGACGGCCTCGATGGACTGCTGGCGCGCACCCTCAAGCAGCAGACCGTGCTCGGCCAATATCTCGATCCTATCGCCGATAAACTTCTGCTCAGTACAATGTTTATGGTGCTCGCGATTTTGCATAAGATCGCCTGGAAGTACACGGTGTTGGTTTTTAGTCGCGACATCTCGATTTTATGCGCCAGCGCTGTGCTTTACGCTATCGCCGGCCTGCGCGACTTCCGTCCCAGCATCTTTGGAAAGGCCAACACGTTTGCTCAGGTAGCGGCGATTTTTTTCGTGATGCTGTTTCAGATCAAACATGTGCGTTGGGTCTGGATCACTCAGACTACGTTTCTCCACGCCACTGTCGCTTTCACCATCGTCTCGGCCGTGCATTATGTATTTCTTGTCGGCCAGCGACTGCACGCCCCCAACCACGTTCCCGCGGGCTCGAAGCCTGCGAGCGGCTCGATTTGACCCTCTTTCTTGGATCGCCCTAGAATTGAAGATTCTGTCTGCAAACTCCCCTTGTCATGGCGCTGCGCCTGTACAACACGCTCTCGGGCAAGATCGAAGAATTTCACCCGTTACAAAACAATGAAGTTCGCATGTATGCCTGCGGGCCCACGGTGTACGACTACGGCCATATCGGCAACTTCCGCACTTTTGTCGCGGTGGACATTCTGCGCCGCTTTCTGATTCAAAGTGGTTTCAGCGTGCGTCACGTCATGAACATTACCGACGTGGACGACAAGATCATCCGCAACTCTGCCCACGAAGGCTTGAGCGTCAAGGAATACACCGCGAAGTATGAGAAAGCGTTTCTCGAAGATAGTTCCACTTTGGATATCGAGCAACCCCTTCTCGCCCGCGCCACTGACCACATTCCGAAGATGGCGCGCTTCGTTGCCGAGCTCGAAAAGAAGGGCTTTGCCTATCGCACTGAGGACGGCTCTTATTACTTTCGCATTGCAAAGTTTCCCGGCTACGGCAAGCTTTCAAAGAAGGATTTTGCCGGAATGGAAGATGGCGCGCGCGTGGACGTGGACGAGTACGAAAAAGATAGCGCCCGCGACTTCGCTCTGTGGAAAGCGCCCAAGCCGGGCGAGGCGTTTTGGGAAAGTCCGATCGGGCGAGGCCGTCCGGGCTGGCACATTGAGTGCTCCACTATGTC
>Ga0209526_10003130_pt1 | contig 11259 bp, 12 predicted proteins | sample JacPinW_OM2H0_M1_FD_188566 | JGI IMG/M metagenome (GOLD analysis project Ga0209526, IMG submission 188566) | Forest soil microbial communities from Algoma, Ontario, Canada - Jack Pine, Ontario site 1_JW_OM2H0_M1 (SPAdes) (version 2) | ecosystem: Environmental > Terrestrial > Soil > Boreal...
CATCCACCTGCCTGCGCGATAATCTGCCTCGATTGCGCAAAAGCTCCCGCCAAATGGGAGGAATATCGTGCGTTCCCAAACCACGTTGTATTTGAGAACGCGGTCGTCTTCACCAGCGCCAGCCCGCTTGCTCACTAGCATTGCAGAATTATTCATACCAGGATTTCTGGCCCATTGCGCACCGGCTGGCCTGGCAAACCTCCTTGCGATCCGCTCAAAAATGTAGGTCGAAGCTATAGCTAGCAGCTAGGTATGCTCAGCTGCATCTTTTCTTTTGGACTGGCGAATCGGAGCTTCGTACAGCTGTGGGGATTTGGCAGCAGAGCTTGCAAACTTTTCACCATCGTCGAGGCGGTCATGCCCACCGTTTCCGCGACACATTTGCGGTGGAACTTCTTCTTGCGAGAATACCTCTTGGAGGCCGACTTGCGACACGTCGGGAGTGAAGATCCCGTCGCGCTCCTCCAAACAAAGGGTACACCGCAGGTACACATCAAGCCGGAACGACTTAATTAATTATTTCTCAAAGTCTTGGGATGGTGCCGGCGGGGGGAATCGAACCCACGGCCTAGGGATTATGAGACCCTCGCTCTCCCACTGAGCTACGCCGGCACAAGAGAAACATGCTACGGAGTAGTTCGTAAGGGTGTCAAGCCGCGCGGCGGCGGCTTGGTAGCTTGGTACGCGATGGGACAGTCCTACAAACGTTAGTACCAAGGTACCGTTGACCCTGATTAGGGCGAAGCCTAATGTCGAGGTGTTGGACCATCGGCCCACTTGCGCATAGGCGAAAGCTTATCGAAACAAGTGACCGTGGAGGTGTGTACCAGTTTGGCACAGTAAATAGTTGACTTTGCCGAACTAATGGATAAAGTGCGCCCTGGGGTTAATCCCTCGGAGGCCACAATGTCTCGCATCTCAACGGTAGTGCTCATGGCTATGCTGGTATTAGCCGGAGCGATGGGCTTGAAAACAGTAGTAACGGCACACGGAGCCAGCTCCGTGATGACGGCACACGGATCGGCACCAGTTCCGCCGACACCGTGGCATGGTTCAGCGCCGGTTCCGCCAACACCCTGGTAAGGAAAACTGCCAACGCGGCATAAGAACCGCGGCGCGGCCAGGGCGGGGAGAACAGAAACGTGCCTGGCCCACTTGAATACGGAATCTGGATTCTGGGCGCTCTATTTGAGGCCGGCGTCGTGGTGTGCACGCTTCTTCGTGGTCCCTTCCGGCGTTATTTCACTTTAAGCCTGTACATGTTGACGTCGTTTCTCGTAAACGTGGGCCGTTATCTGGTCCTAGCGCGAAACGGTAATAACCCGCTCGCCTCTGACTACATTTATTTTTACTACTACTCCGACGCTATTTTGACCATGTGCATGTTTTTTGCGCTGATGGGCTTGTACGCCATCGTATTCGAAGAATTGGGCGCTGCTTTGTATGTACGGGTTTTTGCGATGTTGATGTTGATCGGAACCACGCTGTTTTCCTACGCCGTAGTGCAACAGTCAGAGAGCAAGATGCTGACCCATTACATCGTCGAAATTCAACAAAATCTGTACTTCGTCGGCCTGGTTCTGACTTATTTGCTGTGGGCCGCGGTGCTCAAACTTCGCGAGACCAGAGTCCGCGTGATTCAGATCGTGCTTTCGCTGGGAGTTTATTTCAGCGTCGGCGCGGCCGCTAACGCGCTGCATAATGCATATCCTAACTTGCGATTTATCTGGGAATACGTGCCGCCCGTGGCCGGCATGCTCCTTCCCGTCGCTTGGATCTATGCGTTTATGCGTTTCGATGAAGATGCGCGACTCGCGCCTTCGCGTCTGGCGGTGGTGCCGCGATGATGGCGGGTCTCATTTTCGTTTTCTCGCTTGCGGCGCTGCTGCAATTCTTCGTGTCCTATTGCCGTTCGCTGATAACCGCATCGGCGAGGCGCGCGCTCTCCCCTGACGTGCAAGACGTAATTGGAATCAAGCAGGCGGCAACGGGCGACGATTTTGAGCGAGTGATGCAATTCCTCCATCTGTGCCCGGAACGCCGCGAGGACCGCAATGGCATCCAGGCCATCGGGGCTTACTTCCGTTTGCTGGGCGTGCTGCGCAAGACGATCGGGGTGGTCGTGCCGGCGTTGCGTGCGTGGACCGAATCTGAACGTTCGAATTGCGCTTATTTTGCCGCCGTGGCGCTGGACCGCCGCATCGCGTATAGCCGGGACATGCTCGCGGAACAAATGACTGCGTAATTCGAAACCTTCCCCTAATATCGTTCAACCATTCCCGCTGTCTTATTCGCAACATCACCGGTGTTTGTTTGACCGCAATATTTTCGCCGTGCTAATCTGACGCTGTTCCTCCTTCACCGGAGTGAATGCGTCCGCAGCGCAAAAACAACCGGTGACAAAAACCTGCTTGCAGTGTGGCGCGATATTACCGTCAGGGATATCCGCTTGCCGTTTCTGTGATTCAAATTTTCAAGCAAAATTGGCTGCGCCCGAGAGGTCTTCGGTGCTTTCGCGGTGGGCCGCCGATTCGCCGGCTCCACTCGATGTGGTGGATGACCAGCAACATGAGGGCATGGGGCTCGCGGACCGTCTACAAGCCGAGGAGCCCGAGCCGGAAATAGTCTCTCCATGGCGGGGAGAACTCGCCAATCGTATCGCAGCGTATCGCGTACGGCGACGCAAAGTATCGCCGGACGCGGCGCAATCGCAACTGCCGTTTGCAGGCCCAGCGACGTGTTCGCAAGAGGCTCCCTCATCACGTGTATCAACTCCGGTTCAGAATCGGGCGCCATCACACACCGCGATATCCGCGCAGATGGCGGCTTCGTCACTCCACGGAAATTCGGCGCACGCCACGGTTTCTTTACAAGATCCAACTTCCAAAGCATTCGCGGAAGAATCGGCCACGGCTGACGAGGATTTCTCATTTACGATAGCCATCGGGCGCATCGCTTCAGAGCCGTCTCGTAACGATGGCCGAATGATGATCGACGTTTCCATTTCGAGGGAAGATTTGGCGGGTGGTGCACAAGAACGACGGACCAGCGATCATGGCGGTTTGTATCCTGTCGCGTCACTGGGTGACAGACGACTCGCCGGCATCATCGATGCCGCCTTCCTGCTTTTTGCCTGCGGCGGATTTCTGGCGCTGTTCGGCTCGCTCGGTGGGCAGCTCACGTTGAGCAAACTAAACGCTGCAGTATGCCTGACGGCGTTGTCCGTCGTGTACCTGCAATATTTCGCGCTGTTCACAATTTTTGGCGGCACTACACCGGGAATGATGTTTCGCGGGCTTCAAGTGGTGAGCTTTACGGGAGAAGCTCCTACTGCACACCAAATGCTGCTACGCAGCGCGGGCTACCTTCTGTCTGGAGGAACGTGCTTGCTGGGGTTTATCTGGGCGATATGGGATGAGGATGAATTGACCTGGCACGACCGTTTTTCCAAAACCTTTCTGAGCTCCGCACAGACCTATGCGGAAATCGAGACGCACTCCGCGGCTCATCCACATTAATTCCTGCGCAAAAACGCGTGAAGAATTGACGGTGATTTAGACTTTAGGAGCGAGATGCTTAACGACCGCTTCATCGGAAGCGATCTTTCCGTCACGAATGTGGATGATGCGATGGGCATGCTGTGCGATGTCGTGTTCGTGGGTCACGAGAATGATGGTATTGCCCTGCGCGTGCAAGTTTTGAAACAACAGCATGATTTCATCGCCGGTTCTTGAATCGAGATTGCCGGTCGGCTCGTCGGCCAACACTATAGAGGGAGAATTCACGAGTGCGCGCGCAATGGCCACGCGCTGTCGCTGGCCGCCGGAAAGCTCATTGGGCTTGTGATTCATGCGATCCATCAGGTCCACTCGTTCCAGCGCTTTTTTCGCTTTTTCGATGCGTTCTTCCGCGGGAGTGCCGTTGTAGATCAGAGGGAGCTCCACGTTGTGGAGCGCCGTGGCGCGCGGCAACAAATTGAAGGTCTGGAAGACGAAGCCAATCTCTTTATTGCGGATGTAAGCAAGCTCGTCATCATCCAAATCGCTCACGAGGCGTCCGGCCAGCCAATACTTGCCGGAGCTGGGTGAATCCAGACAGCCAATCAAGTTCATGAGCGTGGATTTTCCGGAACCGGAGGGGCCCATGATGGCCACGTATTCGCCCTTCCGAATTTGCAGGTCGATGCCGCGCAGCGCGTGAACCTGCTCAGAACCCATCTCATATACCTTGGCGAGCTCGTGGGTCTTGATAACGACCCCTGAACCCACCAGGTCTTCGCGATAAGAGTCCGCTGACACGGTTTCCACAGGCATGGAATTTCCTCGTTAACGTTAACTCGTCTCTTGCTCTTCGGGCTTCTTGGGAGGCGAGTTATCTACTTTGACGCTGGCAGCGGGTTTGAGTGTTCTCAGCGCTTTGTAGCTGCCAACCACGATTTCGTCACCTTGCTGCAGGCCTTTGAGAATTTCAATGTCCGTCACGCCGCTAATTCCGGTTTCCACGGGACGAAAAACGGCCTTTTTGCCATTGACCACAAATACGCCTTGAACTTCTTCTTTCTTTGGATCGTTGGGGGTTGCAGGCGGAGGCGCCGCGAGAGTGACACTGGAATTGCCGTCTTTTTTGGCATTCTTGGCGGCTTCTTCCAAATCCTTACGTGTGCGTACAGCCAGTGCCTGGATAGGGATGGCCAGGACGTTCTTCTTTTCTGCGGTCTTAATTTTCGCGGTAGCGGATAGCCCGGGGCGCAAATTATCGGGTGGAGCCTCCAGGGTAACCACAACCTTGAAGTCCTTGGCCTCCTGAGTGCTCGTGGTGCTCTGGGTAGTCGCAAGCCCCGAACTGCGTAAGGTGGCTTGGGATCCAATCTCGGTGACTTTGCCTTTGAACACTTTTCCCGGCACCGCGTCAATCGTCACGTCAGCGTCCTGACCGCTGCGAACACTTACGATGTCCGTCTCATCGACCTTCACTTCGGCGGTAACGACTGACATGTCCGACAAGGTCATGAGGAAGCTTCCATTCGAATTCTGAATGCCTGGCACAACGTATTCGCCGATTCGAACCGGTAGATAACTCACGATTCCGTTGATGGGAGAGATGTAGGCCGTCTTGCTTAGGATGTCCTTGGTGCGAACCAAAACCGCTTTGTTCTGGTTGACCTGCGATCGTGTCTGATCCAACTGGGCCTTCAGGGATTGCACTCGGGCTTTGGAAGAGTCCACAGCGGCGAACGCGGCATTATAAGAGGACTTGCGCTGATCGAAGTCCTGCTTAGGGATCAAGCCGTCCTTGAATAGACCTTGCCCGCGCTCCCAATCGAGTTTGGCCTTTTCAAGGTTGGCTTGTTGCTGCGAAAGATCGGCTTGGGCAGAGCGAAAACTGGCTTCCGCGGCCTGTACGCCCATCTCAGAAGAGTTGATGGCCGCAGACTGCGCCTGCACATCGGCATTGGCCTGGATATCCTCTTGGAGTAGAAGGCGGTCGCCTTTCTTGATCTTGTCCCCTTCTTTGACCAGAATCTGAGTGATACGGCCGAAGCCCTGGGCGGTGACGTTGGTATAGGTGGTGGGTTTAACCTCACCGGAGGCGGTAACTTGGGAAACCAGGGTGTCCTGGGAAGCCACTTTGGCGGTCTGCACGGTGACGACGCCTTTGTTGGCCTGATTGATGCCGAAGAGGACAATACCGCCGAGGACAATCGCGCCACCTATCCCGATGGTTACCTTGTGCCAGGTCTTCATGGTTTTGATTCCTCAATGGACGGGGTGGCGGAGATGACACGCCGGCCGCAACCATAACCGCTTTATAAGGCTTCGATATCTTTATAAGTCTTCGATATATTGTAGATACGCCGCGGGCGCTGAAAATGTTTCACGTTGAACGGTTTAGGTCACATGAGAGGAACTCGGGGCCAATCGCCCGAGACCCCGCACGACTCTAAAGCAACATCCACCCGAACGAATTACTCATGCACCATTTTAGATTCAAAATAACGAAAAGGGAAGAACGGATGGCGCCCACGTTGTTGAACAAGCTTTTTTCATCCGTTATAAAAATTCCCGTAACAGTATATTTGACGCGGAGAAAAGCATTTTGCTCCGCGGCTTCCTGGCAGCCGAGAGGAGTTATGGCCACACGAACCTCGGGAACCAGTGGATTGGTGCTATACTTCTGCACTCGCCGAGAATTTTCTGGCTCACTCGCGGAGAGGTGGCAGAGCGGCTGAATGCGGCGGTTTGCTAAACCGTTGTAGGGGCCAAAACTCCTATCGGGGGTTCGAATCCCCCCCTCTCCGCCACAGTACAAAAGAGACGTTGGGGTACAAGTTCTTTCTGCACACGGGTGGACGAGATCGCGAAGTAACGTTTGAATCGTGGAGCGACATCAATTTCGAGAAGAAGACGTACACAATCCGCGCGAAACCGGACGCCGAATTCTTCCCCAAAAACCACGAAAGCCGCACAGTACCTCTACAGGATTCGCTCATCAAGTTGTTGAAGAAGGCACAGCAAAACAAAAAGAGCGACCGTTGGATATTCGCGAACAAATACGGTAAGCCTGAAAATCACAGCTTGCGGAAGTTGAAGCGGATAGCGCTTAACGCGGGATTGAACTGCGGACACTGTAAGACAACGATCAACGTCGGGCGCTATAAGCCGAAGGTTGTCGAAGTTTCGTGCAAGACTCATCCGGTCTGCGAACACATTTATTTACACCGGCTGCGCAAGACGTGCGCTACCAGATGGCATGACGCCGGAACCCCGATGCGGACACTCCAACATTTCCTCGGACACAAGAATTTGGAAACGACGATGCTTTCCCCGCAATTCCTCAGCGGAATTGACGTGAATTGGCGGCAACCCTACGTTCAACAATGGAATATCGACATCCAGCGCCAAGTCTCCCGCAGCGTGTTGTTTGACGTCGGCTACTACGGCAACAGAGCGTTGCATTTAACTTCAGGACTGGACATCAATCAACCACGTCCTGGCGCGTATCTCTCCGCAGGAGTATTGCCACAGGGACCGGTTAATTTTGGTAATGGACAGTTCCTTAATTACGTCAGGCCTCGCGGCTACGGCTCCATCAATATTTCTTCCCCCAGGTTTCAGTCGAACTACCACTCCCTTCAGGCCCAATGGCAATGGAGACCAGGCGACAACAATCTCGTCACACTTAACTACACTTGGTCGCACGCTCTTACTGACGCTCCCAGCCAGTACAACACCCCACAAAACGCGTATGACATTCGTGCAGAGTATGGACCTGCTGACTTCGACCGCCGCCACATCTTCACCGGGAGCTATATCTACCATTTCCCCTTCTACCGTTTGCAGAATGGTATCAGTGGGCACTTATTCGGAGGTTGGGAGCTCTCTGGTATTGTGTATGCCCAAACGGGGTTGTGGCTGACGGTCAACGGCGTACACATTGATCCGGCAGGTCTCGGTCTGGCAGATTTCAATAGCGGACCAATTTTTGATGCCCGGCCCGATCAACTTGGGAATCCTAACCATCACGCGCCGCATACCGTTATGCATTGGTTTGACGGCTCCTTATTTGCCGACCCGCCCGCGGACGGCATTCGGCCTGGCAACGCTCCTCGCGGCTCGATACTTGGCCCAGGGGTCAGGCGCTGGGATGCATCGCTATTCAAGAACACCAAGATTGGTGAACAGGTGAACGTTCAATTCCGCGCAGAGGCCTCGAATGTACTGAATCACACCAACTTTGACCAAATCGGCACGGCTTTTCTGCTCGATTTCATCCGCTTCGGCAAAGTCCTTAGCGCGCGAGACCCGCGCATTATCCAACTCGGTTTAAAGGTTACTTTCTAAAATGCATTTGCAAGAATTCGCTCAGAATCTTCCCCATGTCCGGTAATCATCACCCGCGCGCCGTCATCTCTTTTGGCCCTTTTGAAGCGGACTTGCATACGCAGGAGTTGCGAAAACAAGGCGTGCGGCTGCGTCTGCCAGGCCAATCTTTCCAAATCCTGAAGATGTTGCTGGAGCGGCACGGAGAATTAGTCACCCGCGAGGAATTGCAGCAGGCCCTCTGGCCATCCGACACTCACGTAGATTTCGAACGCGGCGTCAACGCCGCCGTAAACCGCTTGCGAGACGTCCTGGGAGATTCTGCCGACAGCCCGCATTTAATCGAAACGTTGCCCCGCCGCGGCTACCGCTTCATCGGCACTCTCAATCCACCGCTTCCAATACTACAAACCGCTCCGGAGATTCTTTTGAATGTCTCAGATGCATCGGTGGCGAATGCAACCGCGCCTCCGGCGGCGGTGCAAACAAAAGTCACGACAACTAGTCGTATTAACCGCATTAAAATCAGCGCATGGAGTCTTGTCGCGGTGGCCTTCGCAATCGCGGCGATATTTTCATACCTAGTCTGGCCTCGCGTGGACCTGCCTGCTATGGTCCCCGTTCCGTTCACGGACTATCCGGGATTGGAATACTGTCCGGCATTTTCACCCGATGGTTCGAGAATCTCTTTCGGTTGGACCGTTGATCCTTCAGCGGGCGCCAAGGGTGACGATTTATATGTGAAGGTTATACACAGTGAAAGCCTCCTGCGATTGACGCAGCACCCCTCGGCTTCCGTTTGCGGGGTTTGGTCTCCGGACGGCACACAGATCGCCTTCTATCGCCTCTCCGGCGCCGACACCGGTATATATCTGGTTCCCGCCTTAGGTGGTCCTGAAAGAAAGTTGCGATCAACCCAGGGCGGATTCGGAATTAGTTGGTCTGCCGATGGCAAGTGGATCGCATACCCGGACCACATGCGCGCCGCGGATGTCATACACCACATGGACCCCACGAGAATTTATTTACTTTCGGTGGACACTTTGGAAAGCCAGCAGATTCCTCATGCCGAGGACTGCCTCGCTGAGCAATTGCCTGTATTTTCTCATTCTGGTGACCGGCTGGCATATTCCTGCTTGCTGAAAATTAACGACAACGAGATCGGCATCTACTCCGTGGCATTGTCAGGGGGCTCTCCAAAAATCGTCACCAGATTCACGACTGGCTGGGGCTTTCCGAGGGGAATTGCCTGGACAGCCGATGACAAGAGGTTGATCGTCTCGCGGCCCCATGTGGGTAATGACGTTCAGTTGGAGGAAGTCACGCTCGGAGACGGAACGCTTAGAAAACTTCCCTTTGGCCAAAATGCTTGTTGCCCCGCTATCTCCACCAAAGGTCAGAAGCTTGCCTATTCGGTCTGGTCCGGAGGTCACGCCGACGTTTGGCGCAAGGACTTGTTACATCCTGAAGCGGCCGGCGTGAGACTGATTTCGTCCACCTTCGAGCAAGCCGCCCCCCAATATTCTCCGGACGGCAAACACATCGCCTTTGCTTCGAATCGTGGGGGCGACTGGGAGATCTGGATGAGCCTCGCGGATGGTACAAGTTTGGTGCGTATGTCAGATAGCAAGAGTACTAAAGCAGGAGCGCCACGTTGGTCTCCCGACGGTCGAAAATTAGCATTTGATTCCAGGCAATCGGGTCATCCAGAAATCTACATTGTCGACATTTCGGACCGCCAGCCGCGCAAATTGATAACCAATCTTGCTGATATGTCGACACCTAGCTGGTCGCATGATGGGAAATGGTTGTACTTTGAGGCTTCTGACCAACGAATTTTTCGTTCCCCAGCGGGCGGTGGTGACGCCTTGGCACTTTCGGCAGAGTCGGGTTCCTTCGCTTTTGAATCCTACGACGCAGAGACACTCTTTTTTGTCAGCCCAGCAGATAGCGGGGATCTGCACATGCTAGTCCTTAAACAATCAGCTAAAGAGTTACCGGTAAAAGGGATGCCTACTTTGGCTGATCGGAGCCAGTATACCGTCGTTCCGGGAGGAATTTATTTCGTACCTATGAGCGCTCCAAAATCTATCCAGTACTTCGATTTTGCTAGTAGGCAGATCCGAAAAGTCTTGGAATTGGACAAAGAAACTGGCAACGGTCTGTCCGTGTCTCCCGATGGCCGCTGGATCCTATACACACAAATGGGTGAGGAAAATAGCGACATCATGCTCGTCGACAATTTCCGATAACGACGCCCGCTTGGTACACCAGCGATTTTCTGTGCTGAGCCCTCTAACTCCCGATAAGTTCGCGTAACCGGGTGCGCCGTGAAGGTGGTGGTCCACAGCGGGAGATAGCACTGACGCTTCTAGCCAGGACAATACAACGAAGCCTCTCTCGAAAATTGCATGTGGCCCGTCAGAAATTATCTCTTTATGTAACATCGTCGCCTCAGTTGCATCAAAACACTCGTGAGCCTCCTACCCCCGCCGCACGATCTTCTTCTTTTCATCTTGGCCGCGCTCGTATTGCTACTAATTCCAGGACCGGCGGTCCTCTATATTGTGGCACGCAGTGTCGAGCAAGGACGCAGGGCTGGATTGGCCTCCTCTGCTGGCATCGCGACCGGTGGCCTCGCACATGTCTTAGCCGCAACCCTTGGACTCTCCGCCTTGTTGGTTTCCTCGGCAGAGGCTTATTCCGTTGTGAAGTATGCCGGTGCAGCATATTTGTTTTATTTAGGGATCAAGAAATTGCGCGAACGCCCCGCCTCGGCTCACGAATTGACGCAGGTGCAAGCACTGCCGCTACATGCTGTCTACGCGCAAGGTGTTCTGGTAAACGTCTTAAATCCAAAGACGGCGATTTTTTTCTTCGCCTTCCTGCCACAGTTCGTGAGCCCGGCACGTGGACACGTCAGCTTGCAGTTTTTTGCTTTAGGAATGCTGTTTACTATGATGGGATTTACTAGCGACACCGTGTGGGCGCTAACCGCAGGGTCAGCCGCACGATGGCTGCGACGGAATCGGACGTTTATTCGCAACCAGCACTACATTTCGGGGACGGTGTATTTGGGATTGGGTTTAGCGACCGCGGTTAGCGGTTCCAGGCACAGATAACGTCATAACATTTCCCTGAAACGAGTCGATAGTGATCGCCGCGATGCTGCCCGCGCGTTCGGCTGGCCACTGGCTATGGCCAAGAGGAAATTGTTGTGGTGGAACCGTTTCGGATTCATGTCGCGGATGAAGTGCTCGACGATCTGCGGGCACGGTTGCGCCATACGAGATGGCCGGACCAGGTAGCCGGTATAGGCTGGAAGCAGGGCACCGAGCTCGACTGGTTGCTGCGAAGCGTCAACGCCACGACGGTCATCCTGACCGGGGTTTCGCTTAACCGGGGCATCACCGGCCAGACGCTCGAAGCGGTGAACTTC
>Ga0209526_10003132_pt1 | contig 11254 bp, 11 predicted proteins | sample JacPinW_OM2H0_M1_FD_188566 | JGI IMG/M metagenome (GOLD analysis project Ga0209526, IMG submission 188566) | Forest soil microbial communities from Algoma, Ontario, Canada - Jack Pine, Ontario site 1_JW_OM2H0_M1 (SPAdes) (version 2) | ecosystem: Environmental > Terrestrial > Soil > Boreal...
AGCCGGCCTTCGCGTACCCAAGGCCTATGGCGATTACCTGATTCTTGAGATTCTCAAGAAGAGCGCTGGCGTCGCATTGGCCGTGAGCGACTCAGAAATAATAGAAGCACTGCGGCACTGGGCCCGGTTGGAAGGCATTTTCGCCGCACCGGAAGGAGCAGCCTCGTTGGTTGCGTATCGCAAGCTGCGCGCCCGCGGGTTCTTCAGTGCAGACGATAAAGTTGTGCTGTTCAATACCGGCTCGGGCCTGAAGTATCTGGACGTGATCGAAGGGCAAAAGCAGAATGGCAAGCCGCCAGCCTCACGGCCGACTGGCGGAATCATTGGGCCGTATTAATTTTCGACGACTATGCACGCTTCAAACGTACTTGCCGCGCGACCCACTCCCATCGATCTGTCATCCTGAGAGAGCAACTTCTGCCAAGGACCGTGCCACCATCACTTCTTCTTGCTTCGTGCTACATTTCCCTCAGCGGATCTCATGGAACAGCGACTCATCCTCATCAATCTGCTGATCAAACTGGGCGTGGCTGCCTCTGCCGCCAGCATTCTGGGGCGCTCGGTCGAATTCAAGTCGCTATTGTTCCGCGAAGAGCGCTCCCTGAAGCAGAAGATTTATCTGGTCCTATGGATCGGCATTCCACTGGCTCTGGGCGTATGGATCCGGTTCAGCGCCAGGAGCTTTGTGGCGGGTGATTTGTCCTTCGAGACCACGGTCCTGCTAGCTATCATCGGGGGGCGGCTCACGGGAGTGCTGGGCGGCGTTCTGTTAGCGCTTCCTGCGCTCTGGCATGGCGAATGGGCGACATTGCCTTTCAACGTGCTATGCGGCTTTGTGGCCGGACAGCTACGCAACTTCGCTCCCAACCGCGAAGACATATGGTCGTTTTCCCCGTTTGTTGACCTCAGCATCTACCGCTGGATCCGGCGCAACCTGCCCACGCCTCACCCGTTTGAGTGGCAAACCATGTTTTTCGTCACGATTGTGGCGTTGCGCTTCATGTATACGGAGCTGTCGCGATTTCGGCCGCATGCCACGTTCAGCCTGATGGAAAGCCCGACTTGGCGGGTAGAAGTGCTGATGTACGCCACTTCCGTGATGGTCATCGGGACCGAACTCAAAATCTGGAACAGCATCCGCATACAGCTTAAGCTGGAAGAGCAGGAGCGTTTACTGCTGCACTCCCGCATGGAGGCGCTGCAAAACCAGATTAATCCTCACTTCCTTTTTAATACCTTGAACTCAGTCTCCTCGTTGGTTCGCTTCGATCCCGATACCGCCCGCCAACTGATCATCAAGCTGGCTAACATTCTGCGCCGCCTGCTCAACAGCAGTGACGCTTTTGTCCCACTACGTGAAGAACTGGAATTCATCGATAACTACCTGGATATTGAAGTCGTTCGCTTCGGTCAGGACAAGCTGCGGGTGGTGAAGGAAATTGAGATTCCGTCGCTGGACACAATGGTCCCGAGCATGTTGCTGCAACCCCTGGTAGAGAACTCCATCAAGCACGGTTTGTCGTCGAAGATCGATGGGGGGAGCATTTACCTGCGCAGCCGGCTGACCGACTCGCACCTCATCATCGAAGTCGAGGACGATGGTATAGGAATGGGTGCAGCCAATTTGCTAGAGCGGCCGACCGGTCTGGGTGGAACCGGCATCGGAATGGCCAACGTGGCAGAGCGACTGAAGGTGCTTTACGGCGATACTGCCCGCATGACCATTGACAGCCCCGAAGGCAAAGGAACGCTGGTCAGGCTGCGCCTGCCTGTCCTGCAGGGGACAGGCGCGATTCCAGAAGCCTTTTACGAAGCGCGTTCCAGCACGCGGCGGTAAAACGCCTCATACTGCGGAATGATTTTGCTGGCGCAGAAGCGGGATTGCGCTACCGCCCGGCTGGCCTTGGCCATTTCCCGCAAGGCTTTTTCGTCATTCAGCAAGTCGACCGCGTAACGTGCCATCGTGTCTACGTCCCCGACCTCAGCCAGGTAACCGCTTTTGCCGTGCTCGATTACTTCAGGAATGCCGCCCACGTTCGTGGCGATGGGCACGACCTCGCATGCCATGGCCTCCAGTGCCGCCAGTCCGAAAGACTCCAGCTCGCTAGGCAACAGCATGATATCGGCAAGCGTTAGCTTCTCCTGAACCTGTTCCTGCTTGCCCAGAAAGATTACGTCGTTGTGAATGCCCTTCTGCACCGCCAGCCACTCGGCGCGCGAACGGTCCGGGCCGTCCCCGATCATCAGCAGCTTGCAAGGGATTTGCTGGCGCACACGATCAAAGATCTCGATCGTGTCGGTCACGCGCTTGACCGGACGAAAATTGGACAGATGCACGAGAACCCGCTCACCGTTCGGAGCATATTCCTCCTTTAGCTCCGAAACGTTCTCGCTCCTGCAATACACATCGCAATTCACAAAATTGAAAATTACCTGGATGTTGTTCCGAATATCGAACTCTCGCAATGTGCGCTCTCGTAGATATTGCGAAATCGCGGTGACCCCATCGCTCTGCTCGATGGAAAAGCGGGTAATGGGAAGATAGGAACGGTCGAGTCCTACGAGTGTGATGTCAGTTCCGTGCAGCGTAGTCACGAACGGCAGTTTGCGTCCGCGAGGCTTAGCCGCCATCATCTGGCGTGCCAGCAGAGCGCTGACTGAATGCGGAATCGCATAATGCACATGCAGAAGGTCGAGGTCGTAGAGTTCGGCAACCTCCGCCATTCGCGAGGCCAGTGCAAGATCATAGGGAGGGTAGTCGAACAAGGGGTAACGGGATACTTCCACTTCGTGGTAGTGAATATTCGCATGGGGACCGGTCAACCGGATGGGCTGAGCGTAAGAAATGAAGTGAACTTCGTGATCACGTTCCGCCAGTTCCAGCCCCAGCTCGGTCGCGACCACCCCGCTGCCTCCGTAGGTCGGATAGCAAGTGATGCCGATTTTCATGCCCATCCCTTCCGGATCAGCGCTCTGGCTCTTCACATTCGATGGCAGGCCCGTGGCCGGGATTCAGATTTTGACTTGCCATCTAAAAGGCGAGAGAAAAGAACTGCGCTAGAAAGTGCCCCGCGCATTCCTGGAGAGCCCGGACTCGGCAGCCATCTTCTCGACGTGCAGCTGCAGCCGTTCCCGAGTTTTTTGGTTGAGGCCGATGAACTCGATGCCCATTCCCACTCCACCATCGCACGCCCTGACCGTGGCTGGAGTAGTGATTTTTTCAGAGTCCAGCCATAAGGTGATGTGCAAGACCGTTCCCACCGGGAGGGGTAGCATCGTCGCGACATAACAGCCACGGCCACTTATGTCTGCAGTGTTCGTCCGCATGTGTAGACTAGTGCTACGCTCGTCCCGTATTTCGATGGGAAAGGGGACCTGCTGGCGGGAGAATTTTCTCTTGTCGTGCGCGTTTCGAGAAGCGGGCGCAGCGACCGGCTGAGTCGGCTGCATTTCCGCTCGCCAGGGGCTTTGCTGCCCCTCCACCATTTGCACGCCTGCTTCGATTTTCTGCAAGTGCCCGGCCTCGACTACCCATACAACTTTGCAGCGGCCTTTCTTGTCCCCGACTTGTACGCCGATGATGTCTCCCGGCTTTAACTGATTCTCAAGGCCGGAGAGCTTCGCGCCATGATCGCTGACATTCCGGGCGTGGGCGTTTTGGGAGAAGGGATGACCGGCGGCATTCATCCCAAACACCCGGACCGGGAGGTCTACATCTACTCGGGGCTCTGGTTTATCCGGCATTTCGATCGTGGACGTGCTGTGACCCAAGAAACCGTTAGCATTAAATCATAGATCGAGCTGTTTCACTGCTGTTACTAAGGTATGTGGGCTTGCCCGTTCGCGGCAGGCACGGGCCGTCAACCGGAGCCGACCAGCTCTCGATAGGAGATCACCTGAATCCCGTTCGCCGCCAACAGCTCACGCGTCGACTCCGAGGTCAGGATGCGCAACTCCCGCTCGCGAGATTGACGAAGTCGTGTGTGAACGCGCTGCAAAGCGGCGTCGTAATAACCCGGGTGACAAACCAGTTCCCAGCTTCCATCAGGAAGATTCTCCACGATGAGCCGGAGTAAACGGTCATTGAGCGCACCGGTAGCCACGATGGCGAACGTTCCGTCCGGTGCAATCATTGCGGCTTGCCGGGTGGCGTCACGAAATTGCTTAGCCAGACTGTGCAAAATTCCAACCTCTGTCCATCGCCGATATAAGCTTGGGCGTGCGGCCAGGTGAGCCCCACGGATTCGTTCGAACGGATTCCGTATCGCCCTGATCCCGCAGGCCTTGGCCGCACGCAACAACGGCCGAAGGACGTGCGGGAAAAGGTGCGTGTGTTTATGCGAATCCAGGTGAGTGACCGCGACGCCCGCCGATTGCAGCTTGCCGATCTGAGCCTTGGCTTCCGCTTCGATCTCGTCTGGAGCCAGGCGGCCGAGGAGGGCGAGTGCAGCAAATTTGCAGATTCCCCTGCGGAAGCTGGGTGTGCTGCCCGTCCAGCTGGCGTGCTCCACCAGACTGTGAATCTGTGTTTTGTTGAGCAAAGGAGTACCGTCCACCAGAACCACGTGACAACCCACACTTAGCCTGGGCTGGGATCGTGCCAGGCCCACAGCTTCATCAAATGCCTGGCCATTGGCCATCAAGGTGGCTGAGCTTACAACCCCGTGTTCGTGCGCTTCCACGATGGCACGATTTACCCCTGGAGTGAGACCGAAATCGTCGGCGTTGATGATGAGACGGCGCACTGCGCCAGTCTAGCAGGGATGTGCGGGATGACGCTCCCGGCGGCGTATCTCAATGTAGGGACGGGTCAGGATCCTTGTCGGCGGCTACAGCTTTGGAGCTTGGCGGCGGCCTTTGTTGCCCTGCGCCGACCGGGATGGCTTCCGCTCCGGTTCGGAAGCAGGCCTGTTGCAGGACCTTTCGAGGGACGGCCGCTGGCGGCAAATCGGCGGGTCGTAGCGGTCCTCAACCCAAAGGATACGCAGTTCTTGTCTGCCGATTGGCGCACCACGGCCGCCTCGAAAGTTAGCGCTAAGCCTCCATCTACACGACGCTGGGCGACTTGGATTACTTATGTGAGGTGGTTGAGCACGTGGCGAAAAGCGGTCGCCCAAAATTGTCCTGATGAACGACTCCTGGTCTGTGCTGTGGGCAATTGCAGCAAGACGGGGGCCCCAAATCCAGCCAACCTCTGCGAAAAATAACCATATGCCGCAGATCTTACGGCGCCGGTTTCGAGACCTGCTTTTCCGGACGCACATCGTATTCCGGATGCGGAGCGCCCATAATCCATTTATCGAACCAGCCCACAATGTGATCGAGACGCTCGATGCGATGCCAGGGCTCTCCCGAACGCGAGAGCTCGTGAGTCTCGCGTGGAAAGACAACTATGGCGGTTGGGCGTTTCAGAAACTTGAGCGCGCGGAACAGTTGTTCGCCGCCTGAATCCTGCGGAGTGCGGTAGTCGGATTCCCCCAGCACAAACAGGACAGGAGTGTGGATATTCTTCACAAAGGTTATGGCGGATCGGTTGGCGTAGTCTTGTGGGTCTTCGAAAGGCGGCGCTTTAAACCAATTTGGCTGGAACAGAGTGAAGTCGGCGGTGTACCACCATGAGGCCCAGTTGGAAATGTCGCGTTGCGATACCGCTGCGGCGAAGCGGTCTGTGTGCGTGATCGTCCAGTTGGTGAGAACGCCGCCGCCACTGCCGCCAGTCACGGCGAGTTTCTTCGGGTCGATATAGCCACGCTTCAGCAGTTCGTCCACGCCGATGATCAGGTCGCGATAGTCGTCGCCCGGATAGTGATACTGAATGATGTTGCCAAAATCCTGTCCGTAGCTGGTCGAGCCCCGCGGGTTGACGTAGAGCACAACGTATCCCCTGGCCGCCATCCATTGAAATTCATGATCAAAGACCCAGCCGTAGGCAGCGTGCGGCCCGCCGTGAATGTTCAGAATCATCGGGTACTTCTTTTTCGGGTCAAAGTCGGGTGGCTTCTGAATCCATCCTTGAATGCGCTTGCCATCGAAGCTGGTGTAATTAATCTCCTCAGGTGCAGTCAGGTTGAGATGCGACCAGAATTTACGGTTGAAGTCAGTAATGCGGGTTTGAGCGCCATTGTCCGCAATGGTGAACAGATCGCCAATCATGACCGGCGTGGAGACCAGGGCAACGATGGTGCGGGCATCCGGAGCAACGGAAAAATCGAGTACTGCCTGATCGCCCTGCGTGATTTCGGTTACGGCACCGGTTTGCGCATCGACTCGGACGAGGGGCGTGTGTCCTTGCTTCGCGATGGAGTCAAACAGCCAGCGGCCGTCAGGCGACCAGTAGAGCCTGCGCCCGTGCCCGCCGAGCGGAGCGGCGTTGTCGCCGAAGACGGAGCTGCCCATATCGAAGTCATAATCGACGGTTATGTTCTTCGGTTGGGCATTGGGCGCTACCTCCATGACCCAGAGATCGGGCTGCGAATAGGAGCGAACCGGCTGTGTAACCGAGCCGTGGAACGCAAAGTTGCGCTCATCCGGGCTGAGGACCAGGTCGCTGATGTTCATGGGAACGGTGGCGAGCCTTTCGAGGCTTCCTCCCGCCGACGGGACGGAGTAAATATCCGTGGTCGGGAGTTCGTAATAGGGTTCGTCAATACGTTGGGTGAGGAAGTAGATACGCGAGTTGTTATGGCTCCAGACGACCTCGTGTTCGTCGAAATCGCCCCGGGTGAGCTGCACCGGGTTGGTGAGCTCGTCGGAGGTCGTGGGCACGTCCAACACCCAGATGTGCTCATGGCGCTTCGGGTCGAGATAGCCCTCATCGTCGCTGCGATAGACGGCCCGGCTGATAACGTGGACGTCGGATTCGTGCTCGCTCTCCGGTTCTGGTTGTTTGAGTTGGGCTGTGTTCTTGCTGCCTTTCGACTCTCTGGTCTCGTTATTTTTCGAGGAATTCTTCTTGCGCTGGGCCTTCTCGATGTCTTCCGGGGTGGTGGAGCTGAGGAATGCTATCCGCTTGCTATCGGGCGACCAGACCGGGTCCGCAGCGCCTTTCGGTAGATCGGTGATGATCCAAGCTTCCCCGCCTGCGAGCGACAGCATTGCGATTTGAGCTGGTTTAGGCTTGCCGGTTTCGTCTTTCTCAGCACCGCGGACAAAGGCGATGTGCTTACCATCCGGCGACCAACGCGGCTGCGCATCATGCTTGCCATTCGTCATCCGTACGGGAGTTTCGCTGCGGGAGGTGGCGACCGTCCAAATGGAGGTTTCATAGCCGGTGCGCTTCTCGTCCACGTTGACTCGAGAGAATGCGACGCGCGTGCCGTCAGGCGAGAGTTGCGGGTTGGCAACCCAGACAAAATCAAAAAGGTCCTTTTCGGTAATGGCACGCGTCTGGGGGGCGGCAGGCGGCGTGGAGTCTTGTGCTGCCAGTGAACTGACAATTGCTAGGCTGACGATCACAAGGGCGAAGCGAGATCTCATCCGCCTCCTCTTGCCGCATTAGGGCGAACAGTGATTGTGCTCCTGCGGGAGCTGGTGGTCAAACCACACAGGTGTTCCCGGGTCAGCTAGCGGCGGCTTGCATCCCGAGTCTTTAAGAGCGCGGGCGCGGAATCGCCTGATATTCATTCCGGCGATTGTCCCCGAGTCAGGGGCGATCCTGAAGCTATCGGCCAAACTCCAGTTTCCGGTTTAGCGATCCAGCAGTCAGCGCCTAGCGGCGAGAATCCAAATGACGAAGTGCAACCAATGCCGCAGATACCCCCGTTCCACGCCCCTCACGGCGCCGGAAGAACAGCGTGCCTCTCCTGCCGATCCATTCCTGCGGCTTCCGCTGCCGTTGATACCTTGGATATACTTCGCCTATTCCTACCTTCCATTAATGGAGCTTCGCATGAACAGGCTTCTTGTTCGCCGCTTTCTGTTCTCCTTGTTCGCTTCCGTTTTCGCACTGGTGGCAGCCGATACCTCTTCGCTGTCCAGGCCGCCAGCCGCAAAGAGGGCTCCTAAAGTTACCGAGATCAACGGGCTCAAGCTAGTCGACAACTATTTCTGGCTGCGTGACAAATCGAACCCGAGGTGAAGGCCCGTCTGGAAGCCGAGAACGCCTACGCCGACGCGGTGATCAAGCCGACCGAGTCGTTTCAGAAGAAGCTTTATGAGGAGATGCTCAGTCGTGTCAAGGAAACCGACGTAGAGGTCCCGTACAAGGAGGGTGCGTACTTCTATTACCCGCGCACTGAAGCCGGCAAGCAGTACCAGATTCGCTGCCGAAAAAAAGGCAGTATGGATGCTCCCGAAGAGGTTGTCCTGGACATTAACGAGTTGGCGAAAGGGCAGGCATTCATGGCAGTGGCCGGATCATCAAGTGTCCACTGGCAGACCCCGCGTGCCAGACCGTGCTTGTCTCACGGGGATTCTGTTTGTCCTACGCTCGCGCCATCGTCCTGATTGCGTGTCGGGCGACCGTGGTTATGACGCGGAGGCAATCCGACAGGGTCTGCGTGCCCGCCACATCACACCTTTGCTCGCAAGCGAACCACTCAACACGGCAGCGGACTGGGGCAATGGCGGTGGGTGGTGGATCGGACTTTCGCCTGGCTTGATCAGTTTCTGCGACTGCGTGTTCGCTATGAAAAACGGGCCGACATCCTGACAAAGCCATCAGCCGTGAGAATATTGAGCTGCTCTCAAATAGAAACTTGAGCCACGCCGAACTGCCGCGCCGCCCACTGGCCTTCGACGATCTTTTAGGGCGATTCGCCCAGCGAAAATCTCCTCGCGAAGCTGTGCTGCTATATGGGAGATTGTCTCGAGTCTCATTCCTAGACCCCAAGCGTGTCAAATACCGGACCCTGCGGTAGATGGTTGGGAACTCGTTATTGGATCTCGGCGCTCAGCCCGGATACCAAACGTGCCGGGGGTCAATTTCGCTTCGTTGATAGGTCCAAGCCTCTTCTATCAGCCGCTTCAAGTCAAAGCGTGGTCTCCACCCAAGCAAGAATCTCGCTTTGCTGTTGTCCAACCAGGTTGACCAATACGGCGTTTTAATCTCGACCGAAGGAATTCCTCGCGTTTGGCGCAGGTAATCTGCGAGTTGCCTGTAGTCGACTGGCTCATCCATACAAATATTGAACGTTTGCCGTCGCGCCTTAGGGTGATCCAGGGCCAGGACGATGCCTTCGACAAGATCGCCGACGTGGACGAAATTGCGCTTGACCGGCTTGCCCTCTGGATCAAGCATCAACGGCACAGCCCTGCTCTTCACATATTCGTCGGCACTCTTGGGTCCGACGAGGTCCCGCCAGCGTGGGCCTCCGAACACATCTTCGCCAAAGGAAAGGGAGTATCTGAAATCGTCCTTCTCCATGATCCATGGTGCCCTCAAACAGCACCCCGAAAGGTCATGTTGGATGAAGTACTGTTCCAGCATCACTTCCTCGAGAACCTTGGAGAGCGCATAGCAGCCAGGATAGGCGCTGTGCTTCTGTTGTTCCGTCACCGGCAGCGGGTGTGCATAAAAGAAATGTCCCAATGCGGCGTCGCCCCCGATCAGAATGATCTGCTTGAAAGACGTACTCATGCGGCATTCCTCCAAGAGCCAGAACAGGCCCTTGACGGTAACATCGATCACGTCGTCGGGAATTTCCTTGCAGGTGGCGCAATGAATGACATGGGTAATGCCTCGCATAGCAGCCCGTACTGCTCCCCGGTCAGAAATACTTCCCTGAACTATCTCCAGCCGCTCGCGAGGTTCGAGCAGGCGGTTGTGACATAGCGCACGAACCGTTACACCATGACTATCATCGGACTGTAGAACGTGGCGAATGAAATGATCGCCTACTTTACCAGTCGCGCCGGTTACAAGGATGTGCTTCATACGATTTGCCGTTCTACGTGCCGGATACTTTTTTGCGCCAGAGCTCAGTGGAAGCAGCCGCAACTCAGCATTATTCGGCAGTCCTCTTTCCCAGATGCAAAAGCATACACGTGGATCATCAAGGCGGCCAGCAGTACGACACCACGCAACCACAAACGAACGGAGATATCTAGTTGCAATAAATTCAGACCGCTGTTCAGTACTCCCAAAATAAGCAGCCCGATCGCTGTGTCTTTGATCCCACCTGCACCGCCGAATAGAGACGTGCCGCCCAACACTACCGCTGCGATGCTATCGAGCAGCATGTTCGTCCATGCCGAAACCGTGTGCGCTGCCAAGTCGCAGGGCACTACAGGACGACGCCAAAGAACAGGACGGCTCCGCGCCATGCATCCGTTACTCGGCGCAGGGAAGAAGCCAAGAAGAAAAAGCGGCCTCCACGCAAGGCACAGAACATCGCCAACAGGCGACCGCCTACCCTTGCTGAATTGCAACTGGACCCCGGGAGCAGCAGTGCGCTGCCGGTGATTGCCTCGGCCGTCCGCATTGCATCAGCGAACGGGACGGCTTGGACAATTGGCACGAATTGTGAGCCAGCGGGGTCAAAACCGGCCACGTGCGCCTTGAGCGAGGGAAAGACATTGGACAACGGCTTCGATGACACTGGACCTCCGACATCTAGTCCACCTCATCTGAAAATTGGCAAGATTGTACGGAAAGGACCAGTAATGAAGCCTGGCGCCATTGTTTTCAACCTGCCCAACGCAACCATCTCCATCCGGTCCAATGGCCAGGTGATCCACCGCCACTGGGACCGCCTTGCCGAAGACTGGCACGAGCGGGACATCACCAAGACCACTCTGGGCTCGCTCTTGCAGGATCATTTCAACAAAGAGGGCCGACAATGAGGCGCGGGTGCGAGAGGTTCATGGACAACGAGCGGTGCGGCAAGCCTTCCAGATGGCAGGCGATGCGCGCAAACTCGGCATGGTTCACCCCGGGTTTGCAAGGTCAGCGGAGGCAGTCAACGCGCTCTTGGCCAAGGTCTCGGAGTTTGCGTGGCCCGATACTCCGCGAAAGACCACGCCTTCAGGGTCGGCAAGATTGTAATCCTAGTTCCCGCAGAGACGTGACGTGTAGGTCCCCCTGCCCAAACTTCGTTCCAAAGCCCCTGGCAGAATGGAATCGCGGAGCGCTGGGTCAGAAGCTGCCGGCGCGACCTGCTCGATCATGTCATCGTTCTCAACGAGCGCCACCTGAAGCGACTGCTTGCTGACTATGTCCGCTACGGAAGCCGTCAATGGAAACATCAAAGCGTTGTTGCGCCGGGGACGGGGCTACCGCGATCTCGATTACCTGCTGCTGAAGGCGCGGCGCCTG
>Ga0209526_10003133_pt1 | contig 11251 bp, 10 predicted proteins | sample JacPinW_OM2H0_M1_FD_188566 | JGI IMG/M metagenome (GOLD analysis project Ga0209526, IMG submission 188566) | Forest soil microbial communities from Algoma, Ontario, Canada - Jack Pine, Ontario site 1_JW_OM2H0_M1 (SPAdes) (version 2) | ecosystem: Environmental > Terrestrial > Soil > Boreal...
GAGATCGAGCCCGCAGGATTTTCCAGCCTGAAACGCTGGTGCGTTGGCACCGGGCTGACTTTTGTCGCTATTGGCGTTTGGAAGTCGTAGCGACGGCTAGGGCGGCCGCACATCGAGACCGAATTGCGCGCGCTGATCCGGCGGAGGGGCATCGAGAAACCCACTTTGGGGCGTCCCGCGCATCCATGACATGTTACGCAATCTCAGTCTTTGCGATCGCGTATCGCCAATATCTCAAGCGCAACGGGTAGTGCGGGCATGCTGGCGGAGGTCAATCAACCGACGGACCGCGGCCAAGGCGAATGACAGGTTGGTCTTGTCAACGAATTTTCCGTCGCGGATTTTGTCGGCAACGCCGCCAATGACGACTTGTCTCCCGGGAAGGATCATGGCGTGAACGGAGAGCATGGTCTCGTTCAGTTGCGCGTGGGCTCGCACACCGCCGGTAAAAGCGGGAGAATTAGAGATGATGAGGGTCGTCTTGTCCTGGAGGGACGATTTCCCGCTAGGACGCGATGCCCAATCGAGCGCGTTCTTGAGAACGCCGGGGATGCCGTGATTGTACTCCGGCGTCGAGATCACCAATCCATCGGCGCCGGCGATCGCCTCCCGAAGCGCAAGCACCGTCTTCGGCGCCTCGGGGATCTCGTCATCCTGATTGTATAAGGGCAGGTGCAGGTCCGCGAGATCGAGATCGGCTCGGTCGCGGATCTCGGCTTGGAGCTCCCGCAGTATCGCGGTCGAATATGAGCCGCGGCGAAGACTGCCGCTCAATCCGAGAAGCCGTACGCGGCCCGGTTCGATCATTTCATCAACTCTTTTTCTTTCTCGTTGTTTCTCGACCGCGCGTGCTTCGCTCGACGCGCCCAAGCGATCTCTGTATAATGCATAAAAAATATTATCGAGCAACTAATATTAGTCTATACATGAAGACCGAAATAATGCACAAAATGATTGCCGATGCGAAGTATGAATGTTAAGTCGCGCACCATGGGCCTCGGCGCGCGTCGATTAGCGGGTCTCGCAGACCGTAAAGTTCGGCGATCTCCGGCAGCGGCTAAATCTCGAGGCCCTTTGAAGTGGCAAGGCCGGAAAGCGGATTCATGACAAGTGTCGTCCAAAACATAGAAAACGTCGCGCACGTCGATAGGCGGCCAAGTCACGAGCGTCTCCGCGACCTGTTGGCGGGTCGTGATGGTGGACCACAATGCAGATCCACCGGGTATTCACGACGGGATCTGGTCAACGACAACTCGTTGCGATCCTCCCAATGACATTGGTTGCATTCGGCGCCGCTGGAGTACGCCGATTGATCCCATGCTATTCGCGCCGCCGTTGGAAAATGATCGAGCAGTTGCGGGCGCGTGCCGTCGCTGTGAAGTGCGCGCAAAATTCCACCAGAAGCCGAAGCGAACGCTGAACTGAAAGAACACGTCGTTAAGAAATGGCCGGACCGATTTCAAAGAGCACAATAAGAAAAGATCTTGGAAGGATCAACGTATGAAATTCAGACTCTGCAATATTGAGACGGAATCGGGCGCGTCCGCGGCGATCATTGTGGACGATAAGGTGATCGAGATCGCCTCAGCCACGGGTCACGAGCGGGATCGCGACATGCTGACGCTCGTATCCAGCTGGGACACCACCTTGCCACGGCTGGACATGATCGCGGCCGATTCCCGAAAATCGGGAAGGCCGGTCGATTCTGTCAGACTGCTGGCGCCGATTACCAATCCTGGAGGAATCTTTTGCACGGGCGCCAACTACTCCGACCACGCGGCTGAGATGACCGCTCGCTTCGGACTGCCGGCGCCTCCCGATCCTCATTCCCTCGGTCTTCGCTCCTGGCATTTTATCAAGACGATGCATTGCCTCACCGGACCGAATTCATCTGTCGCCATGCACCCACGCAGCAAAAAAATTGATTGGGAAGCGGAACTGGCCGTCATCATTGGCAAGAAGGCTTTTCAGATTTCAGAGGATTCTGCTCTGGATTATGTGCTGGGTTATACGATCGCCAACGATTTCTCCGCGCGTGATCTGGGCAAGCGCGAGGCGTTGCCGGACAATTCCAGTTTCAAGATGGACTGGGTTTCGCACAAAAACTTCGACGGTTCGTGCTCTTTAGGGCCGTGGATTACGCTCGCTCGTGATCTCCCCGATCCACACAATCTTTCCATCGTCCTTGATGTGAACGGAGTGGTGAAGCAGGATTCAAACTCCGGCAAAATGATCTTCAGCATCAATGAACAAATTGCGGATTTGTCGCGCAATTTTACGCTTTGGCCGGGCGATGTCATTTTGACCGGGACGCCAGCGGGAGTAGGCGCTGCTCGCGGCGAGTTCCTCAACAAAGGTGATGTGGTTCGCGTGAGGATCGAGCGCCTCGGAGAATTGGTGACCGCCATGGTTTAAGCCGACTTAATACGGCGGACAGCGCAGAACATAAAAATCGGAGGATGACGGCGATACGACTTCGATTCAGCACATCGACATGGCGCAAGTTGAGCGAGACCCGACGAAAATAAGGTGAAGGCGGGCGACCCGATAGTTCAACGTTTCAGCTGCAGCCGTGAACAGATCATTACTATCCTAAAGGGGGGCATCAGATGAACTTCGACCGAGTAAGCAGATATTGGCCCGAGACGCTAAGCATCGTGCGGATTGTTGTTGGACTGCTTTTTATTGAACACGGCAGTGCGCATCTGTTGGGATTTCCAACGACACCAAACCCGGCGCCGGCAATGATGACGTTGCTGTGGATCCAGGGCGTAATCGAATTGGTTGGTGGTCTGTTGCTTGCTATCGGACTCTTTACACGACCCGTTTCTTTCATCTTGGCAGGCGACATGGCCGTGGCCTACTTCATGGTGCACGCACCCAAGAGTTTCTTCCCGCTGCTCAACGGCGGTGACGATGCGATCCTCTACTGCTTCCTCTTCCTGGTATTTTTTGTCGCTGGTCCCGGTCGGTGGAGTATTGACCGCACGCATTCGCCAAGCGGGGACGTTCGCTAAGCTTCTGCAAAGGTCAGCAATGAATTGGTGACGACCAACCTCGCTGATGCGGTGCTTGCTGCACCAAATGCGAGGGTCGCTCCGCTCCTTCGAAGAAACTAGCGAACTGAAAAGCCGGGACAGTGCGTTCAACCGCTTCACGATGCAGCAGCAAGACGGGCCCACGCAAAGGACTGGTCTGGGTCATCAGCTCTGCGGCTCATCGGCGGCGGCTTTGCACGGGAAGCCGGTCCACGCGGCGCCCGCTTGTCCGCCGTAGCAGGAAAATAGTTTTGCGCAAGAAAAGATTTAATGTGCATGAATCAAAAGTTTGTGCATTTATTGGATAAACCGGTCGGCACATCGCCCGGGTATTTGGGGGGTCCTGAGTATGTCTTTACGTCAAACAGCATTTGCAGCTGCGGCGCTTTCACTTGCCGCACTAGTTTCAACGGGCTCCGCCGGAGCTGCGGATCTACCGGCCGTGGCCGCGGATCCACCGGTCAAGGCCAAAGCGCCGCCCGATCTTCCGTTCTTCCTCTTGATCGATGACCGGGTGACCTTCGCCTACATGCCCACCGCCACCTTTGCTGGCGACTATTCGAAGAATCCGGACGGCTCGATCGACGGCAAGACCGCCAAGCAGGTCTATGCGTTCACGCACTTCGACGTGTGGGCCTACGGCACCAATTTCTTTAATATCGCAATGTACAAGATGGATCATAACACTCCCGCGGCTCCCTGCACGAACGCCGGTCAGATTTACAATGCCCTCGCAACTTGCGCCGGCGCGACCCAGGTCTGGGGCGTGGAGCGCTCTACCTTTGGCTGGAATGAAATTTTCAACACCAAGGCCTTCAGCATGGGGCCGTTGCACAATATTTCGTTCGAGGTCGGTGCTGAGGCCAGTGCAAGCAATGATTTCAACGCGCAGGCCAAACGCGCTTTCGTGGCCGGTCTGCAATTTGCCTTCGATCTTCCTTACAAGGGCTACTTCAACGTCGCGCCCATGGTTTATAAGGAAACCAATCACAGCGCCTGGCTCCAGTGCGGTCTTTTTGGACCGGGCGTTCCCGGCGTAACCTGCATTGCCGACGGCAACACGGATTTCAAGACGACCTGGACGGTTGAGACCAACTATTACATGGATCTGGGTTTCCTGCCCGAGAACATGCGGTTCTGGTCCATCAGCGGCCGAGCGGCCTGGATCGGACCGAAAGGAAACCAAAGTTCGCCACTCACGACTGGCGCCGCCACGGTTGTCAATCTCGACGCCGAGCCGATCCGCCTTACGCTTGATGCCAGCAAGGCCGCTTGGGGACCGAAATATTCCCACTTTGTCGACGTGTGGGTGGCCTACCGCTACGTGCAAAACAAGTCCGGCTATGATCATGCCACCAGTTCGCTTTGTATCGTCAATGGTGTGAGCAACAACACCTGCACCGAAAGCACTCTCTACACGGGCGTCACGGTCAAGTTCTGACCGCCCGATCTGCCTCCAGGCGGCAAGTGATGGCACCGCGATGTCCCCCGCGGTGCCATTTTTTTTCGATGGTTTGAAACCTTGTCCTGACGCGTTTCATCATGCGAACCGGCATCCACTTGGCGAACCGTTTCGCTGCCGCACGCCTCGCGGACGTCGGTGCAGAACATCTTCAAAACACAGCAGTGCTTCGAGGCTGCAGCCCGGTCCGCTTCTCGCATCTCGACGTGAACAATCCAGGCCGGTGAAAAAAACGGAAACAGACGCGTCGTTGACGAGGCAGATATCTTATGCAATGAGTAAGAAAATGCACAAAATTATAGTCTGTGCGCAATGCTTAGGGAAACGCAGCAGGTGTTGCCATTCAAGGTGGGTGATCGAGTTGGAAGCGTGGATTTTGAGTTCGGCTCGTGCGGAATCCAGCGCCGATTAGTCCGTGAGGAAATCGCTGCACTCGCGATAATGGCGGACGCTGCGGCGCTCTATGCCAGCAGGGAGGATAACCCAACAGAGAATCTCGGATCTCGTGGTCTCGGAGCGCTTCGCGATCATAGCGTTGCGGCGATAGCTCGCGCTGTCGCGCATCGAGATTGGGGCGGTGGAAGCAGCGATTTCAATCTCATACCTGGCGGAGCGAGTTTGGCCAAGGCGAGCGGGGTGCACTGACATGGTCAATCACGATGCAATCGATATTTCAAAGCTGATTGATGATCAACCAATACGTTCATTCCATGTAAGGGTCGTGTTTCTGGTTTTTCTTGTGATGATAACCGATGGGTACGATCAAATGTCCATCGGATTCGCGGCGCCTGGCATGTTGAAGGCGCTGCATATTGATCGTTCTTCGCTCGGCGCGATAATCAGTGCTGCCCTCTTTGGCATGCTCGTCGGGGCTCCGCTGTTCGGCTGGATCGGTGACCGCTTCGGTCGACGCGTGACCCTCATCAGCGGCGTTTTCATCTACGGCATTGTCTCGCTATTGACTGCCGCCGCACAGACTGAGACCGAGCTGCTGGTGTTACGCTTTATCACGGGAGTAGGCCTTAGCGGGGTGGTCGCCAACGGGGTGGCGCTCGTCTCAGAATTTGCCCCCAAGCGGGTGCGGGCGACCTTGGTCGTGATTGCCCAAATCGGCCTCACTTTTGGATTCATGCTTCCTGCAGCCGCCAGCAGCACGGTGGAAGTCATTTACGGATGGAGGTCCCTCTTTGTCGTCGGCGGTGTTGCGCCTCTGGCTATCGGCGTCATTTTGATCTTCGCTCTACCGGAATCGCTGAAATTCATGGTCGTAGCCAGGCGGCCGATGCCGCAAATTCTGCGGATCGCCAATGCCCTCGATCCAACACTTCAGGCCACGCACGACGCGAGATTTGTCGTGCCGGACACCGAGATTGTCGACCCGCGCCGTTCCCACGTCGCACGGCTCTTCGGCGACGGTTTGGTGTGGATCACGCTGATCATCTGGATTTTGTACAACACTTTCCTGGCAGCCAATTATTTCATGCATGGCTGGATGCCTATCCTGTTTCGCGATCAAGGTCTGACCGTTAACGAAACTGCTGTTGTTGCGGCCATGTTCGATGTCGGTGGGGTCATTGGAGCTTTGGTGATCAGCCGCCTTGTCGATAAGTATGGCGTAGCAGCGATTGTCGCATTGTATCTTCTGGCTTGTCCGGCTGTCGCAGTTGTTGGTTTCGTCGGTAATGCGGTCTATCTGCTCGGCGCTGTGATTTTCGTGGCCGGGTTCTGCCTGGTGGGTATCACTCTTGGCATGAATGCTATCACCAGCGCCGTCTACCCGACTGAAATCCGCGCCAAAGGCATTGGTTGGGCCTACGGTGTGGGCCGGTTCGGCTCCATGATCGGTCCGCTCGTAGGGGGATGGCTGGTCGGAATGAAATTGCCGATCAGCCAACTTTTTTTGGCCCCGGTCGTGCCTCTCGGCCTAGGGGCGGTGCTGAGCTTCATGCTGATGCGGCTTTGCGTCAACCGTGACAAGGGCAGTCGTATTTGGCTGAATTCGTCTGCAGCCAGTTCGACCAGCACCTAGCGGCGTGGCTGGACTTGAAAACACACATCGATGGGCCGTAAGGGAGCAAATTCATGCAGTCGTTTCAAAGAACGATAACCGCGGCAAGCATGATGTTTGTCGTGCTGGGGGGCCCAACCGTGGCACAGACAATGCGGGGCGCCGATGTATTCGCATTGTCGTCGCCAAGCTTCAACGACGGCGGCTATCTTGCGCTAAAGAACGCGGGCAACAACCGGGCCAATCCAAACTGCCTGGGCGACAACGTGTCGCCTCCGTTGCAATGGAGCAACGTCCCGACGGGCACGAAAAGCTTTGCATTGATAATGGTGGATTTGCAGGGGCGCGGCGGGCAGGGGGTCGATCACTGGGTAGCTTATGGCATTCCCGCATCCGTCACCGGTTTTGCGGAAGGTGAGATCAGCACGCCGTCGGAGAAGTTCGTTGGTGGCAAGGGAATCACCGGGGTAGGCACCTATCTCGGCCCCTGCGCGCCGCCGGGATCTCTGCGCCACTATGCCTTTACCTTGATCGCGACCGACCTCGATCCCAAGGAGTTGCCACCAGGATTAACGCGCGACGAACTGCTCTCGAAGCTTGTTGGGCATGGCAAGGACGCGACCGCCTTGATCGGTCTCTTTAGCCATCCCTGACGATCCACCAGAAACACAAAACGACGTTGCGGCGCATTTGGAGGACTAATGGGAATCATCAAGAAGATCGGCTATGCCGCATTTGAGACCTCCGATGTGCATCGCCTTTCGGAGTACTATCAGGAGGTGCTCGGCTTCGCCGTCCAGGCGCGGGCACGGGAGATGGTCTTTCTCAGCTGTCCGTTGGATCACCACTCCGTTGTTCTGAAAAAGGGACAGCGATCGGATTGCACCCAGCTTGGCCTGGAGGTCGCTTCCGACGATGATCTATCGGAATTGCGACGGCGGCTTGAGTCGCGAGAAATTACGGTTTCGGAAGCAACCGACCCCGCGCCATCAGTAGCGCGGCGGATCAGCTTTGCGGGGCCGGGCAACTTTACGATTGAAGTTCAGGCTGAAGCAGCCGTCTTGCCGCCGGAGACATCTAAAGACGCGATCCGCCCGCTTCGACTCGGCCACGTCGCCTTCAAGGTCGCGGATGTCAAAGCGACGGCAAAGTTCTTTGCCGACCTTCTCGACTTCCGGGGGTCAGACTGGATCGGCGACTTCTTTGCCTTCCTGCGCTGCGGGCCAGATCACCACACCGTCAATTTTCTGAACAATCCCGATCAACGAATGCATCACATCGCATTTCAATTGAGCGATATCGCTCATATTAAAAATGCGTGTGATCATCTTGGCAGGCGTCGCATTCCGCTCATCTGGGGACCGGGACGCCATGGACCGGGACACAACATTTTCACCTATCACTACAACCCGGATGGGCAAATCATCGAACTCTACGCCGAGCTTGATCAGATGAGCGATGAAGCGCTCGGCTATTTTGATCCGCAACCATGGCATGAGGAATTTCCCCAGCGCCCAAAAATCTGGGACCCTGGCCTTGCTACGTCCAACATCTGGGGTGTTCCCGGCCCACCAAGCTTTCGTGATTGAGACGGGCATCGGAGCCTGTCGAATGCTCGCGTAACTGAGCCGGCTGACAGCCTGCTGCCAAGTTCCGAACGTCCATTGTCGGGCACGGCGCATCCGCCATATGGAAAGCAGGCGTCTTTATGTTGCGTAAGATGTATTTTTATGCATAAAATATCGCAATATGCAGTACGAGAAGGGCAGGACCGAATGCGCTTACATTCAAATGCGGCTGACATGAGCCGGCGGAGGGTTTTGGGAGCTGCAGTCGCTGGAAGTGCGTTCCTTTTGAACCCAGGTGCACGCGCCGCTGGGGATCTTGACGCGCTTTATTCGGAAGCAAAGCGAGAAGGTTCGCTCAACTATTATGGAGGTGGGCCTACCGCGACCCATCAGAGAGCTCTTGGAGAGTTCGCAAAATCATTTCCAGGGATTGAGTGCAAGCTCGCAGCCGGCTTTAGCAATCAGCTGGCGCCGCGTATCGACGAGCAAATTGCTCGCAACAAGGTCGAGGCCGATGTCGCCGTGCTGCAGACGATCCAGGATTTCGAGCGCTGGAAACGCACGGGCGCTCTATTGGCCAACCGCGGTCCGAACTTCGACCAAGTCCTTGGCAAATTCAAAGATCCGGATGGCTACAGCGTCGGCGTACGTGTTTACGCCCTGGCATATGCTTACAACCCGGCGCTGGTGGCCCCGGGCGAGGTTCCCAGGTCGGCGTTGGATTTTCTCAAGCCTGAATTCAGCGAGAAGATCATATCGACCTATCCGCACGATGACGACATTACGCTCTATCTCTACCACACCATCGTACAGAAGTACGGCTGGGACTACATGAGGCGTTTCATGGAGAACAAGCCGCGTTTCATTCGCGGCCATCTTGGCGTGACTCAGGAGATCGCAAGCGGGAAAGCCACGCTATCCTTCGACGTATCAGCCAGCAGCGTTCCTCAGGGCGGTGACGACAGCGCCCGAATCAAGTTGGCGTTCCCTTCCGATGACCCGATTCCAATTTTTGAAACCCGAATTGGGATCTTCAAGGGCGCGCCGCATCCCAGCGCGGCCCGCTTGTTTCAGGCTTGGCTCCTGTCGCAAGACTACCAATCGCGGCAAGGCGCGTGGTCGACGCGCGGCGACGTCGTTCCGACCGGAGGCCTCAAGCCGATCGCCGAGTACAACACAGCGGACCAATTCGGAGATTTCATCATGACCGAATCCCTCGTGTCAGACCTTCGCAAGCGTTTCGAATCCTACATAGGTCCGATCAGCGGCGATCCGGTTCTTACCCAAGGCACGTCGAGCCGCTGAGAGCATTTCTAACGCGCGACCGGACCTTCCGCGAATGAAAACCCGCTGTCGCGCCGTCGCTACTGTTTTCGCATCGGGTTAGTTTCAAAGTCCAGACGGAGAGAATGTGTTATGCAGCGGCCGATCACAGAAAGGGTTATGATTTTTTATCTGCGCGTCGCCATGGCTTGGACTTTTCTCTATCCAGCATTTCGCCAGGTTCCATCGCCTGAATTCAGCGTTGCGGGATTTCTGGGTCACACAAAGACATTCCACGATTTTTTTTCCATCTTCGCTGCGCCTCCTGCCGCGCATGTCTTGTCCGTCCTTGTCGCTTACGGACATCTTCTGATCGGTCTGTCGCTTTTGATCGGGCTGCTGGTCCGGCTCAGCGCCGGTTTCGGTGCGCTCCTGATGATTGTCTATTGGATGGCGCATATGGATTGGCCCTATATCGAAGACAAAACCAACTTCATTATCGACCAGCATCTCGTCTACGCAGGCGTGCTGCTCTATCTCGGCGTCGTGCGTGCAGGTCGCTTCTGGGGGCTCGACGCATGGGTCCAAAGCAGGCTTTTCACGGACAAGTCGGTTTCGGCTTCCCTTGTCTCTGAGGGCCACGCGATTCAACCATCGCCTTCCTCAACTTGACGCAATGAATAAGCCGAGTGGCGTCGTGGCAAGCTTGATCGGTCCGCCGGAGAAAAAGGTATCGTGAAGTTCCGGCTGTTTGTGTTGTGTCTGGCAATGTCAGGGCATTTTTCGCCGGCGCTGGCCAGCATGGATCTTGCGAGGCAGAAGAATTGTCTGGCCTGCCACGCGGTTGACAAGAAACTCATGGGCCCGGCTTACAGGGATGTCGCCACCAAATACGATGGGCAACCCGATGCCGTTGACATCCTGACGGCGAAAGTCATGCAGGGCGGCTCCGGTGTTTGGGGGCCGGCTGCCATGCCGGCCAATCGGGTGACGCCAGCGGAGGCCAGGCAGTTGGTGCAGTGGGTGTTGAGCCTCAAGCAAAATGCGCTGCAAGGAGAGTCCCCGCCGAGCCCCACGGCAAACGAATTGGTGACGAAACCGGCAACATCATCTGCGCTTAGAGTCAGCGTGGATAAGCCTACTCTGCAGCGAGGCAAGTACCTGGTCGAATCGATCCTTGCCTGCGGCAATTGCCACTCGGGCGCTCCGGATAATTTCGGGACTCTCGGCCATGCGCTGTCCGGCGGGTGGACCTACGACGTGCCGGCGTTTCGTGTGACGGCAGGCAACTTGACGCCAGATCCGGAGACAGGCCTCGGAGAGTGGACTGTTGAAGATCTCAAGCGCGCACTTGTCCACGGCGTGCGGCCGAACGGTCTCCCGCTTGCGCCAAGCATGCCGTCGGCCTTCTTCAGGGCTCTAACGGAAGAAGATCTGAACGCCGTTGCAAATTACGTACTTTCGCTTCCCCCGGTGCGCAACCCGACACCCGCGCCCGTCTATCGAACAGAGCTCCACGAGGAAGTCTATCCCGATGCGCAGCGACCGTTCACGGCGCGCGAGATAGCCACCGATCAAAGCACACGTGGGCGTTATCTCGCCACGTTGGGTCACTGCATGGGTTGTCACACGCCGGCGGTCAACGGTGTCGGTGATTTTGTTCGCGATGGGGGGCGCGGTGGCAAGCGCCTTGGTCCGGATAAAGTCCTGGTACCGAACATCACGTCTCATCCGACGGCGGGACTTGGCGGTTGGAGCGACGCGGAAATTAAACGTGCACTTACGAAAGGCATGTCTCGTGATGGGCGACATCTGCATTTCCCGATGCCTTGGCCCTATTTGGCCTCGCTCGAAGATGCCGACCTTGATGCCCTAGTCGCCTGGTTGCGTACTCTGCCGCCAAAGGAATGAC
>Ga0209526_10003134_pt1 | contig 11251 bp, 7 predicted proteins | sample JacPinW_OM2H0_M1_FD_188566 | JGI IMG/M metagenome (GOLD analysis project Ga0209526, IMG submission 188566) | Forest soil microbial communities from Algoma, Ontario, Canada - Jack Pine, Ontario site 1_JW_OM2H0_M1 (SPAdes) (version 2) | ecosystem: Environmental > Terrestrial > Soil > Boreal...
GGGTTCAATGCGACGCTCAAAACCGGACTCATGCAGCGCAGCAAAATCACCGCTACTCGATCACTTGGTCGGCGAGCGCGAGCAGCTTTGGTGGAATTTCAAGTCCAAGCGCCTTCGCGGTCTTGAGATTGATCACCAGCTCGTACTTGGTAGGTGCTTGCACTGGAAGCTCGGCTGGCTTCTCGCCCTTGAGAATGCGATCCACATACGCCGCCGCACGTCGAAAATTATCGGTCCGGTCAACGCCATAGGACAGTAGACCGCCAACTTCAGCGAAGAAACGGAATGGATACACGGCAGGGAGACGATATCGAGCCGCCAGCGATGTGATCTCTACGCGATGGGCATCCGTGAAGCTATCCGGCATCGCGATAAGGCTACCATTTGGCTCGCGTGCTTGTGCGGCAATGACGGTTTCCAACTCGGATCGATCACGAACAGGCGCTGCTATCGCCTCCACGGCGAATGATGGAGCGGCTGCTTTGAAGGGTTTCAGCCAATATTCGGCATATGTCGCCGATGTCGGGTTGAATAGCATAGCAGCCCGGGTAATGCGCGGTGCAATCTCCTTGAGCAGTTCGAGCCACTTCCCGGCCATCGTAGGCTCCGTAAAGATGAAACCGGTGACGTTGCCGCCAGGCCGCGCGAAGTTCGCGACGAAGCCGCTGCCGATTGGGTCGGCAACGATCGCGAAAACGATGGGAATGGTGCGCGTTTGTTGAAGCAGTGCGCTCGTCGTGGGTGTGGTGCTCGAGAGAAGGAGGTCGGGCTGTAGCGCGACGAGTCCCTTCGCGAAGCGTCGCATCGACTCCGCGTCGTCAGGTGTTGCCCAGCGAGTGTCGATCTGGGTGTTGTGGCCCTCCGTCCAGCCAAGCTTCTGGAGTCCCTCCCGGAACGCCGCGTACCAGGCTTGTGCGTCCGAGTCGCTCTCGGCATAGCTCATCAGCACGCCGATGCGCCGCATACGCTCGGTCTGCGCGCGCGCCGCGAGCGGCCACGCGAACACCGCGCTGCCAAGCGTGACTATGAATTCTCGCCGCCAGATGTGGATTGCCATGTGACCCTCTACGGGGGTCATGCCCATGCAGTGGCGGACGATAGCATGCTTTGGACGCCCGGTCTGCGACTACTTCAGGCTTGGAGGGTGCAGCAGGTCTCGATAGAAACGAGCGCAATCCAAGCTCGACTGCTCGGTGCTAGAGAAATTGCCGGGCAAGACCATCATCCTCGGCGTGCTCGATCTCTCCGACATGAACGTGGAGATACCGGAGAGGTGCGCCGCGAAGTAGCCACAGACCCCCTGACCGCGATACGCCATTTTGGGTAGGATGCGGTGCGCTCGACGGCTGCGGCGGGCAACCTTTGTAAGTGCACAAGGAGAAACGTCATGAACCGAGTCACTACACTCTCACTGGCGACCGTGTCGCTTTTGTTTCTAGGACTTGCCCTACCTACAGGCGAAGCCGTTGGCCAACAAGCCGGACCGACCCTTCACAGGTACTTAGTTCGGGCAATCTTGACCGCCGAGGGTCTGAAGAATCTACAAAAGCAGCCACCTACGGCCCTCAAGGCAGGCGTGGTCAAGTTTGTTGAGTCGGTCGGGGGCAAGCTTGAATTCTGGTTTTTCGATTACGCCGAGTCTACTGCCTATTCTGTTATCGATTACCCAGACGAAATCGCCGCAGCAACGGCACAGTTAAGTACAAATGCCGCAGGGTTCGCGCGCGTAACGATCAGACCACTGCTCTCCGCGGAAGAGATGGACAAGGCCGTCGCAAAGATGCCGCCCGTCCGCGTTCCGCAACAACAATAGGGAGAAGACACAGAGAAATTCCACCGTCCTGCGTGACGGTCACACAAGGTCTACATTAATTCCGCTGATCCTCCGAAAGCGGCGCTACGGCGGACGTGACGACACGTCGCGTTCGTGCCAGAAGCAGGCATATGCAGTGCAGCAAAAGCTCCCACACTTCAATCAAGGATGTGGCCAGCACCATCGAGCCGATGGCGAGGAAGAACGGCAACCGCCTCGTGATCGAATGCTGCCCAGTGGACCTCGGTACGATCCATGCTGATCAGACCCGGTTCCGACAATGCCTGCTCAAATCTGGCGAGTAATGCCAACAACTTCACCGAGATGGCAACGATCACCGTCATCGCCCACCAAGGGCGGGAGAACGGGCGCGACCAGCAATTCTCGGCAGGCGGGATCGTGAAGGTCGAACCCTTGCGGGCTTGCTCTCGACCGTAATGTCGCCCTCATCATCTGGCAGAAGCGTTTACTGATCGCGAGCCCGAGGCCGGTGCTGCCATATTTGCTCGCGGTAGTGGAGGAAGAGCCGGGCCTTGGGACGCTTGGCCCTCCCGGCGAGCTCATTGTCCGCATCGGCCTCTGCTCGACATGCAGCCGAAGACCCAGGCCCTTGAAGGCCAGGCGTGATGATCGCCAACCCCGTTATGCTGTTACCGCCTAAAGCGATGACGGAGGTAGAGGAACTGGGAACCAACATTCTCCAGGGAGACGTACGTTCTCATCGAGACCAAGTTTTAGACAGCGCAGCGCTTTCGCTTCGCTCGCATCGTCTTTCGCATTGTAGTCGTCGCTTCAGCGCATCAAGGTCGCTTCCCTCTGTCTTGACCCAGCGACTTCCGACGGTAGGGACTTGCGCATCTGCGCGCGTGACCAGGCTAGGCGGGCTTCGAGATGGTAGGGCTTTACGCGCGGGATCAGTATCTTCTCAATCGCGGCGTCAGTCTATAACTTCACGCCCGCCCTGCAGGCCGCCGGCCGGTTGCTGGCGGTGGAACAATATTGAGGGGGGTATCCATGGGCTCTCAGCACCGATTTCCAGCATTTGCCGTACTCATCGCCGTACTACTCCATGCCGTAGCTGCCGCCGCCAAAGACGAGCTCCTGGCCCTCGACGGGAAGAGCTTGACGCGCGATCAAGTCCACAAGGTCGCAGTACAGCAGAGTCAGGTGGCAATCACACCGGAGGCACGGAAGCGTGTGGAGCAGTCGTATGACCTGGTGATCGCAGCCGCGGAAAAAGGAATCCCCATCTACGGCCTGAATTTCGGTGTCGGACAAAACAAGGACAAGCCGATCATCATCGGACCGCTGACCCCGGAGCAGAGGAAGAATTCGATAGAATTCAACAAGAACAACCTGCGCGCCACGAGCGCGGCCGCGGGACCGGACGCGCCCGAGGTCGTTGTGCGGGCAGCGATGCTGATCCGCCTGAATACCATGCTAGTCGGGCAAACCGGTGCTCAGCCCCGGGTTGCCGAGCTTTACCGGGACTTCCTGAACCATAAAATCCATCCGGTGCTTCCGACGCGCGCGTCCGTAGGCGAAGCCGACATCACGATCCTCGCGCATATCGGCCTCGCGATGATGGGGGAAGGCGAGGTCATCTACGACGGAGACAGCGGACAAAGAGAAAGGATGTCCGCGAAGAAGGCTTTTGCCAAAGCAAATATCGGGGCGCCGCTGGAGCCGTTCGGCAAAGATTCCTTGGCGATCATGAGCTCCAATGCGTATGCTGCAGCCGTCGCTGTGCTGACGCTGCCCGATGCATTTTACCTGCTGGCTTGGTCGTCGAAGGTGTTCGCGCTCAGCCTGGAGGCGCTGAACGGAAATGTCTCGCCGTTTCTCGCATTCGTTAACGCCGTCCGTCCTTATCCGACCCAAGGGTCGGTCGCAGAAGACATACGCAAAGAACTCGAAGGCAGCTTTCTCTGGGCGCTCTGGGAGTGCAAACACAAGTCGTGCGACGATAAACGCGCGCTGCAGGACCCCTTGAGCTTTCGCACTGCGAGTCATGTGCTGGGAGTAGCGTACGATGCGCTTTGGGCGTTCGAGGAAGCCCTGCACGTGCAGATCAATTCGTCCGACGATAATCCTGCGGTGATCTATGGCATTCGGCCGGAGGCTGACGGACCTGCGCAGGTCAAGGCCTATTATGTCGAGTGTGGTCCTAAACTCGATCCTAAGCACTGTGACGACAAGCCGTACGGTGCCGTAATCCCGACGGCGAATTTCGAGCCGCTACCCTGGGTCGTGCCCCTGGAAGCATTCAATATCGCACTGAGCCACGTCTCGCGCGCCGCGGCTGCGCGCATCACGCGGCTGGGGGCGCACGAATTCACCAAGCTGACGCGCTTCCTGGCGCCCGACGACAAGACGCTTGCTTATTCGGCGATCCAGAAAGCCTACGCGGCCTTGGATGCCGAAATCCAGGCGCTGAGCGTTCCGGTTTCGACCAACACGGTGCCGCTCGCCGGAGACATCGAGGACACGGCAACCAACTCGGTGGAGGCGGCAAGCCGCCTGCGGCGCATCGTCGACGACCTCTTCGGGATCGTCGCCATCGAGCTGATGCATGCGGCGCAGGCGATCGATCTGCGCCTGCAGGAAAATCCTTCGCTGAAGCTCGGAGTCGGCACCCGCGGCACATTCGAATCCTTCCGGACAGTGGTTCCGTTCCTCGATCAGGACCGCCCTCTCACGCCGGATATCGCCGCCGCGACCCGCTATATGCGGGGTTCCGGGGGCGCTGTCAGCCCTTGAGTTCGCGCTTGCGCTCATTGCGACGCGGTAAGATCAAGGCGCACGTGTGACATCTCAATTATACGGAACGGTACCTTTGATCGCGTTCGCGCGTCCATCACAAAGGATGCGCCCGGCTGCGTCCGTCGCTAGCCGCCGGCGCACTCGTGCTCTCAGCAGCTCGACGTCCCCCGCATTCATCGCAGAGATCGTCGAGCCGAAAGTCGACCCCGACAGACTCTTGGTCCAAAACTCATCGAAGTCCTCGAACGCTCGCTGCACGGTAATCTCTCGCGTGTCAACCGAGCTGAGACCCGCACCCGTCCACAAGTCCCGCAGCGTTTCCATGCGCGATGCCTTAGGGCTTGGGATTGGCATGGTTGGAATGCCCATGGCGCGCATTTCGGCCTGTATCGATTCTTGAGGAAATCCGCCACCCAACATGTCCCAGGCATAGCTGGCAACGGTGCCGCCCGGGCGAACCACTCGCGTCATCTCCGCGACGGCTTTGATCGGGTCGGTAAGGAAGAAAATCACCAAAGCCATCGCGGCCACATCGAACGTGTTTTCAGGGAAGGGGAGCGCCATGGCGTCGCCCTCGCGGAACTTCGCCCTTCGCAACGCAGGTTGGGAGCAGGCAAAAGCGAGCTGCGCTTCTGATAGGTCGACCCCCTGAACCTCAGCTGGGCTGCACTGTCCGATGATGACTTCCGTGAAAGCGCCGCTGCCGCAACCGATGTCGACCCATCGCAAGCCTGAATGGAGTGCCAGCCAATCAACGAAGATGTGGCCCGCGAGCCGGCTCCAAACGCCCATCCTTTGCTCGTAGGCCCGCGGGTCGTCGAAGTGGACTTCGTGCTTGGCCATGATCCCTAATCCCGGTGCTGCAGGCCGAGGTGCGTGCGCGCACGCGCCGCCAGCGCATCGTCATAGCCGGCGTCGGCATGCCGCAAGATTCCCATGCCGGTGTCGCAATCGAGCGTGTTGGTCAAGCGTTGCGCAGCGGCCGGCGTGCCGTCGGCGACGATAGTGAGCCCTGCGCTTTTGCCGTAATCGGCGAGCCCATGGATGGCGACAAGGTCGGCACCGGCGGCACCATTGAGCAGGGCATTGAGGATCGGCCAATCGGCAATGGCGTCGCTGCCGTCGCGCATATTGCCGGTTTCGCGGAACGGCATTGCAGCCGAGCCGCCGTCGAGATGGTCACGCGTGAAGGCGACCGGGCCTTTCAGCGCGCCGGAGCCGACGGCCTCGTTGACCTTCGCGGCCAGCCGACTGCGCTCGCCGTGTCCGAGCCAGCCGATGCGGGCCGGCAATCCCTGGAATGTCACATGCTCGCGCGCAAGCCTGATCCAGTCGCAGATGCGCGGGTTCTCGGAGAACTCCGTGAGGATCATGTCGTCAATCAAGGCGATGTCGCCCGGCTCCCCGGACGCGGCGATCCAGCGGAACGGCCCCACGCCTTTGCAGAACAGCGGCCGGATGAACAATTCAATGAACGAGCTGACCTCGAAGGCGGATTTGCAGCCGCCAAGCTCCGCGCGGGCGCGCAGATTGTTGCCGTATTCGAACACGATCGCGCCGCGCCGCTTGAATTCCAGCATGGCGTCCAGATGCGCACGCATCGATGCGAGCGCGCGCTCTTTGATCGTCTCCGGCTGCGCACGCCTCAGGCGCTCGGTCTCGGCGAGCGACAATCCGGCCGGCACGTAGCCCATCAGCGGTTCGGTCGACGTCTGGTCGGTGACGATGTCGGGCGAGAGGTCGCGCCGCACCAGCTCGGGGAGGACCTCGGCGCAATTGCCCGCCAGGCCGACGGACAATCCTCTGCGCTCCGACTTCGCGGTCAGGCACAGCGCGAGGGCATGATCGAGATCGGTCGCGAGATGCTGGCAATAGCCGGTTTCGATGCGGCGGCCGATCTTCTCCGCGTCGACGTCCACCACCAGAATGGAGGCGCCGGCGAGCCGGCCGGCGAGGGGCTGCGCGCCGCCCATGCCGCCGCAACCGCCGGTGACGATCAGGCGGCCGGCGAGCGTGCCGCCGAAATGCGTGCGCGCGCAGGCCATGAAGGTTTCGTAAGTGCCCTGCAGGATGCCCTGACTGCCGATATATTGCCAGGCGGCGGCTGTCATGCCGGGAAAGATGGTCAGACCTTGCGCGCTCAACCGCTCGAGGTGCTCATCAGACGACCAGCGCCCGACCAGGTTGCCATTCGCCATCACCACTAGTGGACCGTCGGCGCGGGTGCGGAAAATTCCGATCGGCTTGCCGGATTGCATGACCAGTGTTTCACCGACATCGAGCCGCATAAGCGCGTCGACCGTCAGGCGGAAGCTCTCCCAGTCGCGCGCGGCCTTGGCGATCGACATGTAGACAACCAGAGCATCCTGGTCTTCAGCGTTTTCGAGATTGTTCTCTAGTAGGCGCAGGATTGCTTCCTGCCGCCATCCCTTGCAGCGCAGATGCGGCCCACGCGCCGCGACAATGCGATTGTGCCTCCTCATGCGTGCGCTCCGATGCTAAGATACTGGTGAAGCCTGCAGGGATGACTACTGCAGCTGACGCATCTTCGCCTCTGCCTCTTCCAGCCAGAAGCGCATGTCCATCGCGCGGTACATCTTCATCGCGGTGGTGAGGTGCTCGCGAGCTTCTTCCCGCTTGCCAGTTCGCCGGTAGAGCTTGCCGAGGCCGAAGTGGCAGTGCGCGACGAGGGGGCGCATCCCGAGCTCCTCGGCGAGCGCGAGCGCGCCACTGTAGTGGCCATCACCGGGCTCCGGGGGATCGCGGCAGGCGCTGACCTCGCCGAGGATGCGCAGGGCCCACGCCTCGTAGCCGCGTTGACCGTGCTCGCGCGAAAGGGTCAAGGCTCGCCCGGCGAATTCGAGAGCGTCGTCGAGCCGGCCGGCGAGGACATACGCCTCGCCCAGATACCCGAGGAAACGCGGTCGTTGAGAGCCGTATCCCATAGTCTCAATGGTGCTCAGCGCGTGCTCCAGCGCCGGAATGGCCTCAGCGCTCCGCCCGGAGAGCGCGTGCGCATAGCCCAGGATTCCCATGTGAGCCACTGTAAAGAAAGTCAGGTGCCATTGCCGACTCAGCGCCAACGCGCGGTCGATCAGGTCGGCGGCGTGGCTGAACTCTCCCCTGATGATCTGGAGATGGGCGAGATGCCAACACGTGTTGGCTAGGCTGTAGGGGTGATCGAGCGCCTCAGCGACGCGCAGCCCTTCCTGGCCGTGGATGATCCCTTCGTTGAACCTTCCCTGGTAGGCGAAAACCCTAGTCAGATTATCGCGGGCGATCACGGCAGGAAAACCGGCGAGCCCAAGCCGTTCCCGGCTCAGATCACCTTCAAGTAACTGCAGGACTTTCAGAAGAAGACCCTCGGCCCGTCGATAGTCGCCCGAGTCGAGGCAGGCCGCGCCAAGGTAGAGATTTCCGGTCACCTGGAGCGGAACATCCCCAAGTGGCTCGGCAATAGCCTGGGCGCTCTGACCGAACTTGAGCGCTTCCCTCGGATGACCGGTAACCCACAGGTTGTGACACAGATAAACGGACAGCTGGCCTAGTCGCCGTTGATCGCCCAGCGTCCTCGCCAGGCCCTCGGCTTCGCGGAGATAGCCGGCGTCCCGCTCGAATTCCCCGAGCGGAAAGAGTGCATTTCTCAGATCGAAGCGAAGATCGATCGCCTGCTCCTGTCGCTCGCGGGTTTCGGGCAGCGTCTCGAGGAGATGCAGCGCCTGCTCGAAGGATTTGACAGCCTCGCGGTTGGCCCACCGCGCGTATGCAAGCCGACCCGCCCTGCGCCAATAGCTGATCGCCTCGCTCGTAAGCCCGGCCTCAGTGAAATGGTGAGCGACGACCTCGGGCATGCTTTCGGCCATCGCTGGGAACCGCTCGACCAGCGCGTTTGCGATCCTCGCATGCAACTGCCGCCGCCGGCTCTTGAGCAAGGTGGTGTAGGCGGCGTCCTGCACCAGCGCGTGCTTGAACGAGTAAGTCGCGTCCGGGGGTATTCCGCGCCGAGAGATGAGGCCGGAGGCCGTCAGCCGCTCGAGCGCCGGGTCGAGGTCCATCGGCGCCAAATCCGAGACCGCGGCAATCAGCTCGTGCGAGAACTCCCGTCCGATCGCGGCGCCGATCTGCGCCACGTCCTTGGGCGAGGCAAGGCGGTCGAGGCGGGCCACCAGTGAGGCCTGCAGTGTCGATGGAATGGCGAGCGGCGGCAGTGGCCCGTCAAGCACATAGCGGTCCGTTGTCTCACGCAACAGCCCGCTCTCGAGCAGCGTGCTCGTCAGCTCCTCGATGAACAGCGGCACGCCATCTGTGTGCGCAAGGACCTGCTCGACGACTGCGTCGGGCAGCGCTTTGTCCTTGGTGATGCCGCCAATGATGCCGGCGCTGTCGCGACGGCCAAGGCGGCTCAAGGGCAGCAGCGTCACATGCGGCTGGCCGACCCAAGTCGGCTGGAGCTCCGGTCGGAGCGTAATGACCAGCAGCACTGGGAGATCAGCGACGCGAGCAATGGTTCGATCGAGCAATTCGAGCGATGTCGGATCAATCCAGTGCACATCCTCGAACACGACCAAGACAGGGCTCTGCGCCGCAATGCCGTCAAGCTGGTCGAGCAGCGCCGTGAGCGTCATCTCTCGCTTCTGCTGCGGGCTGACCGCCAACGCCGGGTAGCGCCCGTCCAACGGCACAGAGAGGAGATCGGCTATCAGTGCCACATCTCGTGGCGCATTCCTCGCCGTCGGCTTCAGCAAGGCCTCGAGCTTGTCGAGCTTTGCGCTGGCGCTGCTCCCCGGCTCGAAGCGCGCGGCACGCTCGAGGTGCGCAATGAACGGGTGGAGCGGGCTGTGGGCATGGTGCGGCGAGCAGAAATAGCGAATGCGCGTGTGCGGCTCGGTGGCGAGGCTTTCCAGAAGCCCGGCCGTGAGCCGCGATTTGCCGATGCCGGCCTCGCCGGACAGCAACACCACCTGTCCTTCACCGGTCTTCGTCTTGGACCAGCGCCGCAGCAGCAATTCGGATTCTTCTTCCCGTCCGACGAGGGCGGTCAGGCCGCTCGCGTGCATCGCCTCGAAGCGGCCTTCCGCGGAACTCGCCCGCAATGCCGCCCAAGCCCGCGTTGGGTCGGTGATGCCCTTGAGGTCCGTGGGCCCGAGGTCCTCCAGCTCGAAGAGATTGCCGAGAAGTCTGCGCGTGCTGTCGCAAATGACAACCATGTTCGCCTTGGCGATGCCTTGCAGGCGCGCCGCAAGGTTCGGCGTCTTGCCAACGATGGCTCGCTCCTGCGCGTCCCCCGAGCCGATGAGCTCACCGACGACCACAATCCCGGTTGCAATTCCGATACGGGTCTGCAGGGGAGCAGGCGACTTGAGCGCGGCAACCGCTATGACCAGATCGAGCCCGGCCCGCACAGCCCGCTCCGCGTCATCTTCATGTGCCCGCGGATAGCCAAAATGCACCAGGACGCCGTCCCCCATGTATCTCGCCACGAACCCGTCGTACCGTTGCACGGTCTCGGCCACGCATTTCTGATAGGCGGAGATGATCTCGCGTAGGTCCTCCGGGTCCATGCCCGCGGCCAGCGCCGTCGAGCCCACCAAGTCAGAGAACATCACCGTGACCTGCCGACGCTCGGCAGCATCTTTGGCGGTTCTATCGGTTACCGGAACAACGTCAGGAGGCGGTCGTTTCCCGCTTACATCAGCGCCCAGGGCCGCGATGGCATCGAGCAGCTTGCGACGGTGCCCGACAATACCTACCCCCAGGTCCTTTAGGTCCTCCGCCGTCAAGCTTGGTAGGACTGTGCCGTCGATCTCGTTGTCGCGGAATGCCGCCTCATACCGTTCGAGGCCAAGGCTCCGCAGCCAAGCTGCGACATCCATGATGGCGTCCAACTACACCCCCGCGTGTGATGATTGTTGAGGCGAAACAACCTGTCTAGGGCGCCGAGAACTCACGCCGTTGCATGAGTTAGCCTCGGACGTGTCGTTCCATTCGGCGATTTTCGCCTGATTGCTCGGATTCCACAGCACCGCCACCTGCGCGGTGCTTGGAATGATCTCTTTGAGCAACTCCAGGCGTTTGCCGGCGACAAAGGGCGTCAACGCGCCCATCCCGGTTATGCTACCGCCGGGATGGGCCAGAGAGTTGATGAAGCCGCTGCCGACTGGCTCGGCGGCCACCGTCATGACGATCGGAATCCGGTCGCTCGCCTGCATGGCTGCGCGTATCGGCGCATCACCGAAGACCACAAAAATGTCGATCGGCAAGAGCGCGAGCTCACTCGCCAGCGCCGGAAGACGATCTATGCGTCCTTCGGCGTAGCGGTCCTCCATTTTGAAATGGCGCCCCTCGATGTAGCTGAGGTCGCGCATTCCCAGCAGAAGCTGGCGGCGCAGGTTAGCTGCTATCGTGTCCGTGGGCTTCGCCGGATCGAGATAGCCGAGCCGCACGACTTTCGCTTGTTGCGCCCGCACCGCAACCGGCCACGCCGCTGCCAGGCCACCGACAAATGTGACGAACTCCCGCCACTTCATAAGGCTCTTCCTCAAACCGAGGACCACACCCTTATCACATTCCGTGAATGTCAGTGTTGTGCATCACAACAAAGTTCGCTGCCAATTGTCAGCTAATGGAATGGTCTGGCCGTGCTCCTGCCCCGCCAGCAAGTTACGCTGGCAAGGG
>Ga0209526_10003135_pt1 | contig 11251 bp, 11 predicted proteins | sample JacPinW_OM2H0_M1_FD_188566 | JGI IMG/M metagenome (GOLD analysis project Ga0209526, IMG submission 188566) | Forest soil microbial communities from Algoma, Ontario, Canada - Jack Pine, Ontario site 1_JW_OM2H0_M1 (SPAdes) (version 2) | ecosystem: Environmental > Terrestrial > Soil > Boreal...
GCGGAAGTCGACACCGGAAAGCGCATCCAGAAATTCAGGTTAACGTCGGACGCACTACGATAACGCATTGCGGCACGTCACGAGAAGGAGGACTATCGCGGACTGGGATCGCCCGGTCGATCTCAATTATGGGTAAGGCGCCAAAAGAGAGCCAACCCGGCAAACACGTGGAGGATTTTAAATGAGGACGACACTCGCGCGGCGCTACGCCGCGCTTTTTGCATTCGCTGGAGTTGGGTTGGCGACATCTGCGCTGGCTCAGGACAAGACAGCGAAAATCGGCGTGCTCAACGATATGTCGAGCCTGTATGCCGATATCGGCGGCCCCAATTCTGTGGTCGCGGTCAAAATGGCGGTCGAGGATTCCGGCCTTACCGCCAAGGGCTGGAAAATCGACGTGCTCAGCGGCGACCATCAGAACAAGCCGGATATCGGCACCAACATGGCGCGGCAGTGGATCGACGTCGACAAGCTCGATGCGGTCGTCGATACGCCAACCTCCAGCGTCGCGCTCGCGGTCTCCAACCTGGTCAAAGAGAAGAACGCGATCATGATCAATTCGGGCGGGGCCAGTGCCGACATCAGCGGCAAGGCCTGCACGCCGAATACGCTGTCGGTGACGTATGACACCTACATGCTCGCCACCGGCACCGGCAAGGCGCTGACCAAGGCCAGCGGCGACAGCTGGTTCTTCCTAACCGCCGATTACGCCTTCGGTTACGCGCTGGAGCGCGACACCTCTGCGGTCATCGCAGCCAATGGCGGCAAGGTGCTCGGCGGGGTCAAGCATCCGCTCAATACCTCGGACTTCTCGTCGTTCCTGCTGCAGGCGCAGGCCTCGAAGGCAAAAGTCGTCGGCCTCGCCAATGCTGGCGGCGACACCACCAACGCGATCAAGCAGGCGTCCGAATTCGGCATTGTCGCCGGCGGCCAGAAGCTCGCGGCGCTGTTGCTGTTCATCAATGACGTGCACGCGCTGGGGCTGAAGACCGCGCAGGGCCTCACCTTCACCGAGTCGTTCTACTGGGACATGAACGACAACACGCGCGCATGGTCGAAGCGTTTCCAGAAACTCTCGCCGAAGGGGACAATGCCATCGATGACGGTGGCAGGAAACTATTCAGGCGTGCTGCATTATCTCAAGACGCTGGAAACCATGGGCGGTAATTCGCACGACGGCGCCAAGATCGTCGCTAAGATGAAGGAGCTGCCGACCGACGATATCCTGTTCGGCAAAGGCACCATCCGCATCGACGGCCGCAAGCTGGTTCCAGCCTATTTGTTCGAGGTCAAGAAGCCCGAAGAATCGAAATATCCTTGGGATTACTACAAGCTGATCGCGACGATCCCGGCAGAAGAAGCCGCTAGGCCGCTCAGCGAAAGCGAGTGCCCGCTGGTGAAGAAGTAACTGCGATCGGCTGTCGATAGCCTCATGCGTAGGGTGGGCAAAGGCGTTCTTTGCGCCGTGCCCACCGTCTATCCAGATCGTGATGTTGAATGGTGGGCACGCGGAGTTTATCATCGGGCGCGCGTTCGCGCGACCCGTTGGCTTTTGCCCACCCACGATCTGCGCGCCCAGGCAAGAAAAATTGTTCCGCGTGTCGGATATACGCCGCGACATTCGTCCTAGGGGCGCACATCAACATTCGGAGCAAGAGCCATGATGCAGCAGGGCGAAACGGCCGAAACCCAAATCAAGGCGCTTATCGATGCATGGGCGGATGCTGTCCGCCGCCATGATCTTTCCGGCATTCTTGCCCATCATGATCAGGACATCGTGATGTTCGACGTCCCGCCACCGTTGCAGTCACGCGGAATGGATGAGTACAGGAAAACCTGGGATCTCTTCTTTCCGTATCACGAGCCGTCGCAAGCGTTCGACATAGAGGAGCTGGCAATTACGGCCGGCGAAGATGTCGCCTTCGCAGTCGCTATCATGCGATGCGGCTCCGCCACTATCAGCGGCCCACCGGTGGCAGGCGGGTTCCTGTTCAGGCTGACCATCGGACTGCGCAAAGTCGATGGCGACTGGCGCATCGTGCATGAGCATCACTCGGTGCCGGCGACGGATTGAAGACGCAGGGTGGGCAAAGCGACCTGTCCGCCGTAGCTCAAAGAGCGAAGGCGGAAGCGTGCCCACCACTCAACTTGACGATTTAGATGGATGATGGGCGCGGCGCAAAGATCGCTTTGCCCACCCTACGATCCCTTGATCGCCAGCGTCCGCGCCGCGATCACGAGTGCCAGTGTCAACAACACCGCGGCCAGCAGGAACGGCGCGCCCGGCAATTTCAGCGGCGCTTGCGCACCGATGAAATAGGCAAAGGTCAGCGTGAACAGAAACGGCCCCAGCAGCTGGGACAGGCTCTGCACGCTCGTGGTCGCGCCCTGCAACTGACCTTGCTGATCGGGTGCGACCAGCCGCGTCATCAGCGCCTGGATCGCCGCGCCCGATACGCCCCAGAACGCCATCACGGGAATGCCGAGCCAGAACAGCGCCCCGCTCGGCGCTGCGCCGAAAATCAAAAAGCCGACCGCGCCGCAGCCAAGTCCGAACAGCAACGCGCGGCGTTCGCCAAAGCGCGTGACGATCGGTCCGATGCCGAGACCCTGCACCGCCATCGCGCAGATGCCGACCATGGCCAAGGTCAGGCCGACCGTCCTTGCATCCCAGCCGTAGCGATAGGTCGCATAGAGCACGAAGGTCGACGGCAGCACGACATGCGCGAGCTGCGCAAAGAAATTCGCGATCGAAAGCCCGGTGAGGACGCGGCTGGAGCGTAACAGATGCAGCGCACCGAGCGGATTGGCGCTTTTCCAGCGGAAGCTTGAGCGGCGATCGCGCGGCAGCGATTCCGGCAGGATCAGCAGGCCGTACAGCGTATTGGCAAAACTCAAAGCCGCCGCGGCCCAGAATGGCAGCCGCGGATCCATGCCGCCCAACAATCCGCCGAGCGCGGGCCCGAGGATGAAACCAGCGCCGAACGCGGCGCCGACCTTGCCGAACACCGCCGCGCGCTTCTCGGCGGGCGTGATGTCGGCGATGTAGGCAAACGAGGTCGAGATGCTCGCCGAGGTGATGCCGGAGATCACCCGGCCGATGAACAGCCAGCTCAGTGACGGCGCCAGCGCCATCAGCACATAGTCGAGCGCAAGGCCAAAATTCGACAACAGCACCACCGGCCGCCGGCCGAACCGGTCCGACAGGCCGCCCAGAATTGGCGAGAAGAAAAACTGCATCAGCGCCCAGGCGGTGCCGAACAATCCGAAGATGCGCGCGGCGCTCGCGGTGTCGTTATTGACAAAACTTTCCACGAGTTTCGGCAGCACCGGAATGATCACGCCCAGCGCCAGCGTGTCGAGCAGGATGGTGACGAAAATGAACGCCACCGCTGCACCGCGCATCGAAGGCGCTTCGACGACGCGCTCGGAACCTGCCTCGCTCATGACGGCCGCTTCCGCTTGTGGGCGAACGGATTGTCCTTTTCGCGCAGCGTGATCCGCACCGGCGTGCCCGGAATCTCGAAGAACTCGCGCAAGGAATTGACGAGATAGCGCAGATAGGATTGCGGCACGGCGTCTGCGCGCGAGCAGAAAAGGATAAAACTCGGCGGCCGCGCCTTGGCCTGGGTGATGTAGTTCAGTTTCAGGCGCCGGCCCGACACCGCCGGCGGCGGGTTGGCGCCCACCGCCTGCTCGAACCAGCGGTTGAGGGCGGCGGTCGGCACCCGCTTGTTCCACACCGCATAGGCCTGTTCGATCGCGCTCATCAGGCGGTCGATGCCCTCGCCCATCATGCCGGACACCGCGACGATCGGCATGCCCCTGACCTGCGGCAGCAAATGATCGGCGTCCGTGCGCAGCGCCGAGATCAGGTTCGACTGCTTACCCATCAAATCCCATTTATTGACCGCGATGACCAGCGCCCTGCCCTCGCGCTCGATCAAATCGGCGATGCGCAAATCCTGCTCCTCGAATTTGTTCTGCGCGTCCATCACCAGCACCACGACTTCGGCAAAGCGCACCGCGCGCAACGCGTCCGCCACCGAGAGTTTTTCCAATTTCTCTTCGATGCGGGAGCGCCGCCGCAACCCCGCAGTGTCGAACACGCGAAAATCCCGGCCCTGCCAGGTGATCTCGACGGCAATGGAATCGCGGGTGGTGCCGGCTTCCGCACTGGTCAGCAGCCGCTCCTCGCCGAGCAGGCGATTGATCAAGGTCGACTTGCCGGCATTGGGGCGGCCGACGATGGCGACGCGGATCGGCCGTTTTGCAAGGTCCTCATCTTCGATGATGTCGTCGTCATCGAACTCTTCCGCCTCGTCCGCGGGCTCGGGCATCAAGCCGCGCAGCGCGTCGTAGAGATCGCTCAATCCCTCGCCGTGCTCGGCGGAAATCTGCACGGGATCGCCGAGCCCCAGCGCGTAGGATTCCATCGCGCCGATTTCACCGTGCCTGCCCTCGCTCTTGTTGGCGACCAGCACCACCGGCTTGTTGGCGCGGCGGGCGAAATCGGCAAAGGCGCGATCGTTCGGCGTCAGCCCTGCGCGGGCGTCGATCACAAACATCAGTGCGTCGGCGAGGCTGATCGCGGTTTCGGTCTGCTCCTGCATCCGCGCGGTCAGCGAGCCCTTGGCGCCCTCGTCGAGGCCTGCGGTATCAATCACGGTGAATTCGAGATCGCCGAGCCGCGCCTCGCCTTCCCGGCGATCGCGCGTAACGCCGGGCTCGTCGTCGACCAGCGCGAGCTTCTGCCCGACCAGCCGGTTGAACAGCGTCGATTTTCCGACATTGGGCCGGCCGATGATGGCAATCGTGAAGGGCATGGCGATCCGGGCGCCTTTTTAGCGCGTATTCCAAAAAACTGGGTAACGAATACGCGCAGATGATGGGGCTGCAGCGCAAGTCAACGAGATGACGAACAAAATTAGCGGGTAAAGGTACCGCTCGGCATCGGCGCCGGGAACGGCGCGGCGGATTGTTGCGGCGATGGCGCGGGCTGCGACGGTTGCGCGTCGGCCGGCTGATCCGGCGGCGGCGCGGTGGTCCGCTTGCGCGCGATTTTCTTAGGCTTTGGCGCGGGTGGCGCGGCGGCGGTAGAGCCGTCCTCCTCCGGCACGGCCTCGCCATTAGGCTCGGCCGCTGTCGCAGGAGCGGTGCTGGCCGTGGCCGGCTGCTTGCCCTTGGATTTCGCGGCGCGCTTTGGTTTGGGCTCCTCGGGCGGTGGAGCTGCAGCCGCCGCCGCGGCCTGGGCGTTCTGCTGATCGAGCTGCTGCTGCGCCGAGCCCTTGTACAAATCCTTCGGCACGCCCTGCTCGAGGCCCGGCACGCCGTCCGGGAAGACCGGCTTACGCTCGCCGGGCAGCTTTTTCTTGGTGTCGAGCCAGTCGAGCAAATCGCTCGGATCGAAGCTGCCAAAGCCGCTGGAACAGCCGCCCAGTGCGCCGCAAAGCGCGATCAGGACAGCAGCAGCGATCAGACGTTGCGAGCGGCGCATGGTCGATTTCCCACTCAACTCGTTTTCTCAGCCGTCAGCTTTTGGCGACGGGCGGAAGCAGCGCCTGCAGGGCCTCGGCACGCGAGCGCAGGCTGGGCGGGGTCTCGCCGTCATTGGCGATCAGATCCAGCCACTTCCGCGCCGCAGCCGTATCGCCGGCGCGGAAGGCAGACAATGCCAGCAGCTCACGCGCCGAATGGCGATAGGTCGCCCCCGGCGCGGTGGCAGGCTCGAGGCGCTGCAGCATGTCAGGATAGCTCGAACCATCCACCAGCAGTCCGGCCGCGCGAATCCTGGCAAGCTCCTGCTCCGGCGCACCGATGCTGCGGTCGGCGGCGATATCGTCGTACATTTTCGCTGCCGCCTTGGGATCGCGGTTGGCGGCTTCGGCAGCAGCCCGCAGCCGCGCCAGCATGCGATAGCCCGACGGCGCTTTTGCAGCCAGATCGGTGAAGGCCGCTTCGGCTTCCGAATGCTTGTTCGCTTCCGAGAGTTCGACCGCCTTGTCGAAGGCCGCACCCGCCTCGGCCGCCTTCTGGGCCTCCAGATACTGGTAGCCACGCCAGCCGCCGACGCCGGCGATGATCAGCAGCGCCACGGCGACGATATAGATCGAATACTGTTCCCACAGCTTCTTGAGCTGATCGCGACGGACGTCCTCGTCGACTTCGTCAAATAATTCAGACACTTAATAGAATCCCATCCCCGCTGGACCGCGTCAAACCGGCTGGCCTCGCCCCTTAGGCCTGCCCCGCGTGGCGGCGGCGATACCCTAGCGATATGGCGGCGGCAAGGCAAAACCAGCCGGATCAAAGCGTTAACACTGTTGGATAAGCCTGGGGCGTAACCCCTTGAGCCGATCCGATAACTGGCGATTTCGGGAGAAACTACAAGTGCGCCGCCGCCCAGGCCTCCCGAAGTTGCCGCTTCATCACCTTGCCGTTGGCGTTGCGCGGCAGCGGCTCCGTGGTGAGATCCATCGTCTCCGGCACCTTGTAGTCCGACAACCGCTCGGCGCACCAGGCGCGCAGGGCGCCCGCGCTGACCTCACCGTCGCGAATCACGATGACCGCATGCACCCGCTCGCCCAGCACCGGGCACGGCTTTGCGATGATCGCGCTCTCGACGACGCCGGGGTGGCCGGCCAACACCGATTCGACCTCGGCGGAATAGATTTTTAAGCCCCCGCGGTTGATCATGTCCTTCTGGCGGTCGAACACGCGGACGAAATTTTGATCGTCGATCGAACCGAGATCGCCGGAGTGCCAGAAACCGCCTGTAAAACTTTCCGCGGTCGCCTTCGGATTGTTCCAGTAGCCCTTGATCACCGAACTACTGTGAATCCAGATTTCGCCGATCTCGCCGCGCGGCAGTTCGCGGCCTTCGCCATCCACCACGATGATATCAGCGCCGGGGCACGGCAGACCGACGCTGTCGATATGCGCGGCCGTCAATTCCGGCGGCATGATGGTCGACGGCGAGGTAGTCTCGGTCGAACCATAGGCGTTGATCAGTTTCAGGTTGGGAGTCTTGATTGCCAGTTTCTCGATGGTTGCGATCGGCATCGGCGCGCCGCCATAGCCTCCGATCCGCCACGCCGAAAGATCGTAAGAGTCAAAATCGGGCTGCAGCAGGCAAAGATTATACATCGCCGGCACCATCACGGTTTGCGTGACGCGCTCGCGCGCAGCGATTTTCAGATATTCTGCGGCCTTGAATTCGGCGACGATGATCAGCGTTCCCGCGCAACGCGCCATGCTCATGATATTGGCGACCACGCCGGTCACATGTGCCAGCGGCACCGCGGCGATCGAACGATCGGCTGATGTCAATTCCAAGCAGGTTTGATAGATCATCGCCGAATGGATGACGTTGCAATGCGCGAGCATCGCACCTTTGGGCCGCCCGGTGGTGCCGGAAGTGTAAAGGATCATCGCGGTGTCCTCTTCGCCGAATTCGGCGGGCTCGTGCGAGGGAACGCTCTCGGTGAGGACGGAAAATTGCGACGCGCGGGCGTCGTCATCGACGGAAACGCGATGCATCAGGTCGGGAACGTCGCTTGCATCGGGCAACCGGTCGACCAGCCCGGTCTCATGAATCAAAAGCCTCGCGCCGCTGTCGGTCAGCACATAGGCAATTTCCGGCTTTTGCTGTCGGGTGCTGAGGACAACAGTAACCAGGCCCAGGTTCGCGGCGCCGAACAGCGTCAGCACAAATTCGATGCGGTTGCCGAGCAACAGCGCGACACGATCGCCGCGTTGCAGGCCGAGCTTCCGCAAACCGGCCGCTACCCGAGCTGATTGTTGCGCGACTTCTCGCCATGTCAGCCGCCGGTCGCCGCAGACCAGCGCCTCGCCGTCCGGATTTTTCGACGCCGCATCCGCAACCATCGCCCAGATGCTCTTGGGCCGCTCGCAAAACGCCGGCACCACGCGGTCGCCGAAGCGGGCCTCAAGTTGCATGGCAGGAACTGAATAGTGCGACCAGTCCATTTCTAGCCCTTTGCCTTCATGCCAAAGACATGTTCCGGCCCAGGGAAAGTGCGCAAGCGCACGTCTTTGGCAAAACCCTCGATCGCGGCCTCGATCATCGGGCCAAGCTCGCCGTAGCGACGGACAAATTTTGGGGTGCGCGGCGACAGCCCCAGCATGTCTTCCAACACCAGCACCTGGCCGTCGCAGGCAGCACTTGCGCCGATGCCGATGGTGGGGATCGCGATCGTCTCGGTGATCTTCCTGGCCAACGGTTCGGCGACCGCCTCGATCACGACGGAAAAGGCGCCGGCATCCGAAATCGCCTTGGCGTCGTTTTCGATCGGCTCCCAGCTGCCCTCCTCGCGGCCCTGGGCGCGAAACGAGCCGAGCGTGTTGATCGACTGCGGCATCAGGCCGATGTGGCCCATAACGGGCACGCCGCGCTCGACCAGAAACGCAACCGTCTCCGCCATCCGCGCGCCGCCTTCAAGTTTTATGGCGCCACAATGGGTCTCTTTGAGGACCCGCGCGGCGGAATGAAACGCCTGTTCCTTCGAGGCTTCATACGAACCGAAGGGCATGTCGACCACGACCAGCGCTTGCTGCGAACCGCGCATCACCGCGCAGCCCTGCAGGATCATCATGTCGAGCGTCACCGGCACCGTCGTCTCAAACCCGTGCATGACATTGCCAAGGGAATCGCCGACCAGGATGACGTCGCAATGGCGATCGACCAATGCTGCGGTATGGGCGTGATACGACGTCAGCATCACGATCGGCTCGCCGTTCTTGCGGGCGCGGATATCCGGAGCGGTCTTGCGTTTGATGGTGGATTGGACGGACATTTTAGGCTCCGACGACGGGGACGCCGATCACGACGGGATGGAACGCGAATGCGAGCGCGAGGTAAGCGACGATCCCAACCGCTATTGCGATCAGATCGTTGACGGGGCCGCCGATGGGGATCGGTGGCGCGCCTGCGTCCACGCGGCGCTTGAGCGAGATGCGGTCGAACACCGCCCAGCCTAAGAACGAGCCGAACAGGATGATACCGCCGAGATCGCCATTGGCGACGAGATGCGCCGCCGCCCACAGTTTTACTCCCGACAGCATCGGATGTTTTATCGCACTGTAGATGCGGCCGCGGATATAGGCCGCCACCACCAGGATGACCGCAGGCAGCATCAGAGCCACCGCGATGTGTTTTAGCACTTTCGGCGGATGCCAGATGTCGATCCAACCGGTTGCTCGATAATCGGCAAAACCCCACACGATCAGCGCGAGGCCCACAAGCGACACCAGGGCATAGCCGATCTTGTAGGTCCCCTCGCCCAATGACGCGATCAGGCGCGCGCGCAGCTCGCGCTGGGTGGTGAGCGTATGGACGCCGAAGAACAGCACGAGGCCCACGATCATCACCGCTAGTCCCATGATGTTCCCTCCGTCGCGGGGCCGGTGTTTTTGTCAGCTTCGCGTATCACTTTAAGGGCCTAAGGTGCAATGCGCCAAGATGGGCGCAACGCACACCTCACACCGTCATTCCGGGGCGCGGCATATACAGTCGTCATACGCGGGCTTGACCCGCGCATCCATCAAACTTCTTGCGAATACGATGGATTGCCGGGTCAAGCCCGGCAACGACAGGGAGTCCTCACGGCGTTCCGGATTGCTTGCCCAGTTCGCGATTATCGACATAGCGGATCGCGATCGGGCGGCCGGCGAGCGCGCCGCCGAGGTCGGCGGTAAATTTCATCGGCACACAGGAATTAAGCGAGGCGTTGATTGCCTTCAGATAGGTGGAGCGGGTGTCCTGTGAAGCGCCTTCGGTGAAATAGGTCATGCGGGGAGCCCCGATCATCTCGCCGGAACGCTTGAAACTGAAGCGTACCGACATCTGCATGCCCGACCGCGCGCTGTCAGCCGGTGGCGGCGTCCAGCAGGACCGCAGCGCCGCGAACAGATCGGCGATGGTGTTGAGATCGTGGTCGGGCTTTTTGTATTTATCTGCATCGTTTTGTGGCGGCACGGTTTCGACCGTCAGCTGCAGGTTTTCCCCGTAGGGATAATCGATCTCCGGAATGCAGGGCCCGCGGTTGAATACGCTGCAGAAGTACGGCGTGCACGGCCGTCCATCCAGCACGCTGCACGGCGCATGCGAGAACGGCGTGGCATTGATTTGATGCCGCGGCCGGGCGTCGGCGGAGCCGGCGACAATCGTCCCCGCGATAGCAACGATGAGACAGATAACGACGCGCCGCAGCATGAAAATGGGACCTCGGAGGCAACACGGTCTAGACGATGCCTAGAAAATGATGCGCGCGGCCAGCCGTATCAAGCCGGGTTGCCTTCACATCGCGGTCATCACCGAAAGTTCCGCGATCAGCGCCTTCTCGCTGGGCTGGTCGAGCACGCCGGCGGCATAGAGCGAAATCCCGCCGTAGAGTGTGATGTAGATCTTCATCACCGCGCGGCGCCGCTCCGCCGGGGTTTTGATGTCCCGGCAGAAGATCCGCATCGCCTCGGTGATGACCTTGTGGACGGCGGTCTGCAGCGGCGGATTGTGCTTCATGGTGGCATGCGGGCGGCTGGTCATCAGCGCATAGATGGCGCGGTTGGCGAGCGCGAAGCGTACATAGGTCGCGGTGTAGTCTTCCGGAGTTTCGGCTTTGATCAGCAAGCCAGCGAGCTTCGTGTAAGCGTCGGTCGCGACCGCGTCCAATAACGCCTCGCGATCCCTGAAATGATTGTAGAGCGAGCGGTGCGCGACGCCGACGGCGTCGGCAACCTCGCGCAAACTCAAGCTTTCATGGCCGGCTTTCGCGACCAGAGCATAGGCGGCCCTCAGCGCCGCGGCTTTCAGATTGCCATGGCGATAGGTGCTTTGAGGATCGCGACCGCCTTGGGGCCAACTTTGCCGTTGGATATCGTGAGGCGGGCGTTTATGCCGGGCGGATACTCAAGGGCGAGAAGCCGGGCGACCTTCCGGTCATACTGTCTGCCAAGTTCGAGTTCGTGATCACCTCAAAACCGCAAAGGCGCTCGGGGTTGAACTCCCGGCAAGGCTACTTGCGCTCGCCGACGAGGTGATCGAGTAGACGCACACCCTCACGCTCTCTTCTTCACGTCCTTGATGCTGGAAAAATTAATGCCCTCGGCCCGCTCGCGCGTGTAGCCGAGGTAAAATTCGTTCTTGGCCAGAAACACCGGATCGCCATCGACGTCGTCGGCGACGCCGGAGCCGTTGGCGGCGATGAAGGCCTCTAACTTCTTGCGGTCGTCG
>Ga0209526_10003136_pt1 | contig 11247 bp, 8 predicted proteins | sample JacPinW_OM2H0_M1_FD_188566 | JGI IMG/M metagenome (GOLD analysis project Ga0209526, IMG submission 188566) | Forest soil microbial communities from Algoma, Ontario, Canada - Jack Pine, Ontario site 1_JW_OM2H0_M1 (SPAdes) (version 2) | ecosystem: Environmental > Terrestrial > Soil > Boreal...
GCTCGAGCCGGTCGAGGCCGACGGCCGGGCGCTGGCAGCCGACGCCAGGGCCAAGCGCTCGGCGGCCGAGGAGGCCAGGACCGCCTGGGCGCGGGCGGACTCAGCTCTGAAACCGAGGACGGAGGCTCTGGCGCAGGGCCAGACCAGGCTCGCCGGCAGGAGGGCCGCGCTGGCGGCGGCACTTGCGACATGCGAGCGCGAAGCTGCCGGCCTCCCCGGCTTTGCCCGGCCGGCGGCTCTAGAGGCTGCCGCGATCGAGATGCCCACCGAGGAGGTGAACCGACGGCTGACCATGGCCCGCAGGGCCAACGAGGAACGTGAGGACCTGCTGCGGAAGGTCGCTGCCGCGAGGACGGCGCTGACGAGCATCAGAGAGCGGCGCTCAAACCTGGTCGAGGAGCCACAGCGGAAAGCAGCCGAACTTCTCGCCGGGCTCCTGCCACGCGTCAACGATTGCCTCGAGGTGCTGAAGGCGCCGGCTTTCCGCGAGGCGCCGGAGGGTGCCAGCCTCGAGGAGTACGCCGCCTGGGCCACCGAGCTGGAGAAGTCGGCCGAGTACGTCACGCGCCAGCTCGACGAGCGCGCGCGGGCTGTCGAGCGCGATGGGGCCTCGGAAGCGGGGAAGCTCGGCCAGCGACTCCAGGAGGCGGGCTTCGCCGAGGCCGCCGGCGTTGCGACCGAGCTGACCTCGACCCAGCGTTTGATCGGCCACCTCAGCGGCGCCCGGGACAACGCCCTCAACCAGGTACCCCTTACGGCCGATCTCGACCGGCGCATCCAGTTCGGGACGGAGCTTTCTGAGTCGGCTCAAGAGCTGGTGCGGCTGCTGGCCGACGGCCAGTTCGTGCGCCACGTGATCGAACGCCGCCAGCGCAACCTGCTGGCTGTCGCCTCGGAGATCCTCGGCTCCGTCACTGCCCAGCGCTACGGGTTCTCCGACGACTTCGAGATCGTCGACCGGCTCTCCGGCCAGCCCCGCCCCACCCGAACCTTATCCGGCGGCGAGACCTTTCTGGCCAGTCTCTCGCTGGCGCTGGCTCTGGTGGAGATGGCGAGCCGGTCCGGCCGCCAGATCAACGCGCTCTTCCTGGACGAGGGCTTCGGAGCCCTCGATCCCAACGCGCTCGACGAGGCACTCGGCGCCCTCGAGCGCCGGGCCGGCCGGGGCCGCCTGGTGGCGGTGGTCAGCCATGTCAAGGAGGTGGCTGACCGCATCGAGTCCGTCCTCGAGGTGACCAAGGGACCCTCGGGCAGCCGGGCTGACTGGCGTGGGCCTGGCGAGCGTGAAGCTCTGGCGCAAGAGGACTTGAAGGTCGGCCTCATCGCCTGATCCTTGACAGCCGGCCGGCATTGATCTTCAATGACCGAAGATCGACTGAAAGCGCTTCCATTTGAGGGGCGGGAGGCCGCGAGCGCTAGGTAAGGTCGTCGACCGGGGAGGGGATACGGTCCAATCGGGATTTGGCCGTCTGGCGGGAAGTCTTCGCGCAGAAGTCCAAGCGATGCTCGAGACTCGGGACGCCGAGGCGTTCCTGGCTCGAGCTGAGGAGCACCTCCCCGCCGCATACGACGCCCTCAGCCGCCTCTACGGGAACGGGCACGACATGGAAGAGCTTTCAGCACGGCTGCTTCGCACGATGCTGGATGCAGCGAGCGCGCGGCCGGAGGACCTGCGGGTGCTCGATCACCGCCGGGAGATCGTCCCCGACTGGTTCCAGCGGGAGCGCATGGTCGGCTACGTCTGCTACGTGGACAAGTTCTCGAACACGCTTGCGGGATTGGAGCGCCATCTCGACTATCTGAACGAGCTCAAGGTCACCTACCTGCACCTGATGCCCCTGCTCCAGCCCCGGCCTGCGCCCAACGACGGTGGCTATGCCGTCGTGGATTTTCGCGCTGTCGACTCACGCCTCGGTTCCATGGACGACCTCGAGCACCTTGCCGGCGAACTGAGGGCCCGCGGGATCAGTCTCTGCATCGACCTTGTCGTCAACCACACGGCTCGCGAGCACATCTGGGCGCGAAGGGCGCTGGCGGGAGAGGTCGAGTACCAGAACTTCTACTTCACCTTCCCTGATCGCTCCCTTCCCGATGCCTACGAGCGCACACTGCTGGACGTCTTTCCCAGCTTCGCTCCGGGCAGCTTCAGCTGGGTAGCCGAGCTTCAGGCCTGGGTCTGGACCACGTTCAACGACTACCAGTGGGATCTCAACTACGCGAACCCCAACGTGTTCCTGGCCATGCTCGAGACGATGCTGTTCCTTGCGAACAGGGGCATCGAGGTCATGCGTCTCGACGCGGTGCCCTTCATCTGGAAACGGCTGGGAACGGATTGTCAGAACCAGCCGGAGGCGCACCTGCTCCTCCAGGCCTTTCGCGCCCTGGTGCGCGTGGTGGCCCCCGCGGTGGCCTTCAAGGCGGAGGCCATCGTGCCGCACCACCACCTCGTCCAGTACCTCGGAAAGGGTGAACGCGAGCGAACCGAGTGCGATCTGGCGTACCACAACCAGCTCATGGTGCAGCTCTGGAGCGGCCTTGCCGCCCGCGATGCGGCGCTGATGACGCATGCGCTGACGGCAATGCCATCTCCACCACAGCAGACGAGCTGGGTCACGTACGTGCGCTGTCACGACGACATCGGCTGGGCGGTGTCCGACCTCGACGCGGCCGCAGCCGGCTTCAATGGGTTTCGCCATCGGCGGTTCCTGAACGACTTTTACGCGGGGAGGTTCCCCGGCTCCTTCGCGAGGGGTGCGCTCTTCCAGGAGAACTTCGCCACCGGCGACGCCAGGATCTCGGGGACGGCGGCCTCCCTCTGCGGGTTGGAGCAGGCCCTCGAGGTGGGTGACGGCCAGCTCATCGACCAGGCGATCCGCCGTCTGGTCCTTCTGTACAGCGTGGTGTTCTCCTACGGCGGGGTTCCGCTCATCTACATGGGCGACGAGGTGGCGCTTCGCAACGAGCACTCGTACGAGAAGGACCCCGCTCTCGCCGACGACAACAGGTGGATGCACCGGCCGTTCATGGACTGGGATGCTGCGGCACGCAGGTCTGACCTCAACAGCGTCGAGGGCAGGGTCTTCTCGGAGTTCTGCCGTCTGGTCGAAGCCAGGCAGCGCGTCCCGGCTCTGCAGGCGGCCGGCTCGGTGACGCCTCTGTGGACCGACAACGGCCGGATCTTCGCCTACGTCCGCTCTCATCCGCGTGCCGGCCAGTTCCTGGGTCTGGCGAACTTCGGCGACGGTCCCGAATCGTGTGACGCCCGAATCCTGGCCGAGGCGAGGCTGTCTGATCCACAACCGGCTCTGAGCAGCGACGGGAGACTCGATGTGCGCGACGCGCGCATTCACATGCCGCCGCTGGGCTGCCTCTGGCTCGTCGACCGGTAATTGTTCTAAGCTCACTGGCGCGGCGGCATCGGCTGGCAGGCGCTCTCTGTGATTTGGGGGAAGGGCATCATGAAGAAGAGCCTCGACAGGGGCCAGTTCTGGGACACATTCAAAAGCAGGGTCGTGGTTGTGACTGCGATCCCGCCCGGACGCAGCCGGGACCTTGCGCAGCAGGCCAACCAGGCGGAGGGAAGCGGTGACGCCTCGCTTCGAAGCAGGGCCGAGTTCTCAGCCCTCTTCGATCTCCTGCTCGACGGGCGGAGCCAGGCTCCGGGCCAGCCGCAGCTGAAACTGCTCGACAAGGACGCCGCGCTGACCTCCGCCGGGCAGGCGATACAGGATTACCTGGCGGCTTCGCGGGGGAAGGACGAGATCTTCGAGCAGGCCATGTACATGGTCCATGTGACCGGTTGGCCGCAGCAAGACATGAAGCCGGAGCAGGCGGTGAGGTCTTCCGGGGACGCCCGGCTCGCCCTCTGGCGGACGGACCCCGGCGACGAGCGGCACATCGCTCCGCCGGACGCGGAGGGCGTGCTCCTCGCCACCTCCACGTTCTCCTTGATGAACAGCGGCAATCGAACGCTGCGCGCGCCGAAGCGGTCCTGGAAGGTCAATTTCGACCTGAAAGGTGGCGACGACCGGCTCGCCGGCATGTCCCGCCTCAACCTCAAGTCGATGGTGAACGATCCCTCGCAGATGCGGGAGTCGCTGGCCTGGCGTCTGTTCGAGAGAGCCGGGGTTCCGGCGTCCCGGCACACGTACGCCAAACTTGGTATCAACGCCGACTACATGGGTCTCTTCTTCTTCGTGGAGCAGGTCGACGAGAAGTTTCTGAGGGACCATTTCGGCAAGAACGACGGCGGCAACCTCTACAAGGCATACTGCGGCGACGTCGGCTGCGCCACCCTCGAGCGCCGGGTTGGCGCTGACGGCGACGACCGCGGCTTCCAGTACTTCACGCCGGGCAGCTCAGACAGGACCTACCGTCTCAAGACCAACGAAGACGACCCGTCGTACAACACCTATGACGACCTGGCAGCCCTGATCAGGACTGTCAACGGGGTCGGGCTACCCGGCGCTGACGAGCGCTTCCGATCCGACGCCTTCCGGGAATCCGTGGAGAGGATGATGAACGCGAGGTGCCTGCTGAGATGGGCAGGCGCCAATCTGCTCCTCGGCAGTTGGGACAACTACTTCGCCACACCCGCCAACTATTACCTGTACAACTCGGGACGCAAAGGAGGCGCCAAGGACTTCGTCCAGTCGCCCTACTTCACGCTGATCCCGTGGGACTACGACAACAGCCTGGGCATCGACTACTTCAACACCGAATGGCAGTACACCGACCTACTCGACTGGGCGAGCAGCACGGCGAACTATTGCAAGAAGGTCGGATACCCGGGCCGAACGTCCCCGACTCCACTGGTGCAGAACCTGCTTCGCAACGGGGACTTCCGGCGCTACTACCTGGACCATCTGGAGCACCTGCTCGACACCGAGTTCAATCCCGAAGCCATCTCCGCGGCAGTCGGGTCGGAGGGCGGTGATGGACTCTGGGAACGGGTGCGCCACGCGGCGTACCTGGAGTCCCACACGCCATACGATCCGCCCTTCACGGGGCGCCAGTTCAGCAACGAGGAGGTCTATCAGGCGGGACTCCGGCAGCAGAGCCTTCGACATGGAGAAGCCGGCATCGAGGGGATAGTCAACTTCGTCCGGATGCGTCACGACAGCGCACGCAAGCAGCTTGCCGAACTGCGTAAAACCGATCCCGCCGGGTCCAGCGGCGCCAGCTTCTCCGGTGCGATGGAACCTCTGCCGGCCCGAGCTTGAAATCGCAGGAACCAGGGCTCGAGCTGCTGGGGGAGGCGAAGCTCCATGAGATCCTGGGCCGGGAGCTGCTCGACAGGCTGGAGGCGAGCGGCGTCATCGCCAAGGATGGGCTCTTCTACGTCGTGTTCGACAGCTCGACCGAGATCGCATCGGTCCATGGCCAGCTGGACCCGTACGCGGACTGCAACGGCATCGTCGGTCAGGGCCCTGCCGGCGCTATCGGCTACGAGGACATCGCCCACGATCAGGGTCGGGATCGCTACTACGCCCTGGTCGAGGCGCGCCGGCACCGGGGCATTTTGATGGCGCAGGTGGACGAGTACGACCAGAGCTTTCGCCATGTCAGGAGCGCCTGGCTGGACTTCCCCCTCGACGAGGCCAACAAGGGCATCGAGGGGCTGACCTGCGTCCATAGAGAGGGCCGGACCTACCTGCTCGGGCTCTGTGAGGGTAATCGGTGTCGCGGCGGAGCGCCCGGGCGAAGAGAGGGTGAAGGCAGGATCAACGTCTTCTGTGAGGGTGAGCGCCACTGGGACCACGTCCACACCATCCGGCTTCCTGAGAGCTTGCGATTCGAGGACTACAGCAGCCTCGCCCTCTCCGGAGATCGCCTTGCCGTTCTCTCGCAAGAGTCATCAGCGCTCTGGCTCGGCGCCCTCCAGCCTTCGAGCTGGGAGCTGGCCTCGGAGGGGAGCACCTACTGGTTTCCGAGGGACGACAGGGGAAGGGCGCTCTACTGTAACGTCGAGGGGGTGTCGTGGCTGGCGTCTGACCGGGTGGTGATCGTCTCGGACAAGGCCAAGGCCGCGACGCAGCGAAGGGGGTGCCGGGCCAAGGACCAGTCCATTCACCTCTTCGCCATCCGAGAAGGCTTTGACGACGTAAAAAGCTAAGTGAGCCCTGCGCCGTCCCCGAGCCGCCAGCGGGCGGTCCACCCGGCTGTGCATGCGCTCTTTCAGCGCCGCCTGGAGGGCGACGACGCCCTGCTTCGGCTTGCCAACCTTCGATTTGCCCAGGCCGGCCTGGCCGCGGAGGTGTACGCCGACACGCCCGAGCAGCTCCAGCATGTGCTCGGCTTTGTTTCGCCGCTCCCGCACCTGCCCTTGGTGCACCTGAACCGCAGCGTGAACCTGCTTCACGAGCGGGACAGAAGCCTGGTACAGGAATTCGCGACCCGGTTCAGTGGGCGGGTCTCCGGTCTCGTGGTGCACGACCAGCGGGACATGGCGACCCGGGTCGCTGAGCTGATGGCCGGCCTCCGGGAGCTCGATGGTGGGCCGGCCGCGCCTTACGTCTTCCTCGAGTACGCGGCCGGGCTCGAACCAGACCTTTTCATCGACATAGCGCAGCGGATGGGGGAGATGGAGCGCGTCAGCGTCTGCATCGACGTAGGGCACGTCGGGATCAGGCAGGCCCGCATGCACTTCAGGAATCGGCATCCCGATCTGGACCTTGCGGCTCTGCACCCGGAGGACCCGAGGCTGCCGAGCCTGGCGGCGGACGTCGAGGCGGCGGTGGACTCTGCGCTGCCTGCCGTCCTGGAGATGACCCGCGCGCTTGGCCGGATCGGCAAGCGGGTGCACTTCCACCTGCACGACGGGCATCCGGTCATACCCGGACTGTCCGACCATTTCAGTTTTTTGACGCAGATTGCCGTGCCTTTCGAGCATCAGGGCCGGCGCTCGCTGGATCCGATGTACGGTCCCGGAGGGCTTGCGGCGATAGTGTCCGCCGCCATCGACGCCCTGGGCGGGGAGCGGGCATCGCTGACCCTGGAGATTCACCAGTCAGAGGGCCGTCTGCCAATTGGCGACGCCGCACCCTTGTTTCGGCACTGGCAAGACCTCAAGAACGCGGAGCGGATGAATTACTGGCTGTCGGTCCTGACCCAGAACAACATGCTGGTGTCGAACGTGATCGAGCCCAGGCCAGGACGCTAATGTCCGCAATCGGGATTCCGGGCCGGCTTGATCAGGCCTGCGCCGCCCCGTCCTCGAACTCGCGATTGAGGTCGTCGGCAGCGCCCTGGGCGAGCTCAAAGCTCCGCTCGACCGCGACGACCTCGTCGTCGTTCTCCCTGTCGCACACAAGCCAGCGGAGATATCCCCCAGCTACCACGTGGTATCGGTCCATCCCGAAAGCCTAGGTAGCCAGGCTCAACAGGCGTTGCTCCAGCAGCGCTCGTTCGGCGCTGTTCTGGGTTAGGTCGAGCGCTCGTTCCTGCGCCGCCCGCGCCTGCTCGCGCCTGCCAAGCTGGTTCAGCATTTCACCCCGCGCGGCGTGGAACAGGTGATAGCCGTCCAGGTCGGCGGAGAGCGCCTCGACGCCGCGCAAGGCGGCCTCCGGGCCATCGATCCGCCACACCGCGATCTCTCGATTGAGCCGCACAACAGGTGACGGGGCGAGCGCCAGCAGCATGTCATAGAGAACGACGATCTGGCGCCAGTCGGTCCCCTCGATGCTCGGAGCTTCCGCGTGGCAGGCGGCGATGGCAGCTTCGAGCTGGTACGGTCCCGGCCTTGCTCGACCAGCCGCACGCTCGATCAGCTGGATCGCTTCGCTGATCAGGGCGTGATCCCAGCTCGCGCGGTCCTGGTCGGCCAGCAGCACCATCTCGCCGGCGGCATCGAACCGCGACGGCCCACGAGCCAGGTGCAGCTTCATCAGCGCGAGCAGTCCCATCGGCTCGGGCTCGTTGGGCAGCAGCCGACACAGAAGCGCCGCCAGCCAGGCGGCTTCGCCTGAGAGGTCACGGGGGGTGGTGGCGCCGCCCTTCGTCGCCAGGTGCCCTTCGTTGAACACCAGGTAGAGGACGTCCAGCACTTCGCCGAGCCGGTTTCCCAGCTCCGCCTCGGACGGGATGCGGTACGGGATGCCCGCGGCTGCAACCTTCCGCTTGGCGCGCACCAGCCGCTGCGAGATGGTCGCCTCCGATGCGAGGAAGGCGCGGGCGATCTCGGCGGTTGTGAAGCCCGCCACAGCGCGCAGGGTCAGCGCGACCTGGGCCTCTCGGGATAGCGCGGGGTGGCAGCAGGTGAGGATGAGCCGCAGCCGATCGTCGTCCGGGTGGTCAGCCGGCGCGACGGAGGCGTCGGCGAGCTTCTCGCGGTAGCGCCGGTCGCGGTCGAGCTTGTTCAGGGCTCGGCGGGTGGCTACCGTTGTCAGCCATGCCGTTGGGCGCTCCGGCACCCCATCGCGAGGCCACGTCTCGAGTGCCGCGACCAGGGCGTCCTGGACGCTCTCTTCAGCCAGGTCGAAGTTGCCAAAGCGGCGAATCAAGGCCGCCGTGACGCGTCCCGCCTCTTCGCGAAAGACGTCGGTCAAGACGGCGGTGGTCAGGGTCGCGGAGCCACTCACCGGCTTCAGCGCTGCTCCAGCACTGGCCGGATCTCGACGGTCCCGCCACCGGGCCAGGACTTTGCCATCGCCAGTGCCTCGTCCAAATCTGCCACCTCGACCTCCGTGTACCCGCCGACGAGCTCCTTTCCCTCGAGGAAGAGGCCGTCTTTGACGATCGGCCTGCCGCCTCCCTGGAAGCTGACCGTCGTCCCGGTCTCGGGTCCCTGCAGCTGGTTTCCGTGGCCGAGGCGTTCCCGATGCTCCGCGAACCAACGGCCAACCTGAGCGTACCGCGCGCCAAGCTCCTCGGGTGTCAAGGCGTCGAAAGCCGCCTGGTCCGCCGGCGTGCCGCAGAACAAGAACACGTATTTCATCATTTGACCTCCTTGCCCCTATGACAAACGAGGGCCCCCCGGATTCGACAACACCATCTTGTCTTTAGACCGCCTTCAGGTTTCGAAGGCAGTGTTGGACCTCAGGTGATCACGCTGAACGCCCTGTTGGCGCTTGCGCTCAGCTGCGCGGCCCTCCTGATTCCGGACGCCCCTCTTCAGCCTTTGAACCAGGTCGAGGTGCCCGTCCACTGGAACGGCACCCTCCTTCTCTTCAGCCACGGCTACGTTTCGCCAGGGTCCGAGCCCGTGGCCAGCGATGCTCCCGACCCGGCCGTCCGGTCCTGGCTCCTCGGTCACGGCTACGCGCTGGCGGGCACCTCCTTCCGGCATTCAGGCTGGGCGGTGGAGGAGGCCCTGCACGACCAGATGCAGCTCCTCGGCAGCTTCCGACATCGCTACGGGACGCCGCGCAGGACGGTCGCCTGGGGCGGCTCGATGGGGGGGCTCGTCTCTGCGGCGCTGATCGAGAAGCATCCCTCGAGCTTCGACGGCGGGATGTCGATGTGCGGGGTGATGGCCGGAGCGGTTGCCTCCTGGAACCTGCGCCTCGACTCGGCTTTCGCCTTTCGCGCGTTGCTGGCGCCGGCCTCGGCCCTGCAGGTCGTTCGAGTTGGAGATCCGAACGCCGAGCTCGCAACAACCCGGCAGGCCGTCCGTGAGGCCGAGACCAGCGCAGCGGGGCGGGCCAGGATGACGCTGGTATCCGCCCTGGGAGATCTCCCGAGCTGGCCCGGGCCAGTGCACGACTTCTACATCCTGAGGCGGGTGGAGCTGGAGCACCGAGCGGGTGGCAACCCCTCCTGGAACACCGGCGTCGACTACCGGGCGCAGCTGGCCAGGTCGCGTTACCGGGTCGAGGTGGCCAGGCGCTACGCCGAGGCCGGTCTCGACCTGGAGTCAGACCTGGAGCGGCTGGCGCGAGCACCTCGCACGGGGGCCGATCCACGAGCCGTCGCGTACCTCTCCCAGAACGCAACTCTCGGGGGCGGGCTCCGCGTCCCGTTCCTCACGGTGCACGCCACGGCCGACGATCAGGTGCCGGTGGAACACCAGCAGGCCTACGGCCAGGCGGTGTTCGCGGCGGGACGTGGCGACCTGCTGCGGCAGCTCTTTGTCGACCGGCCTGGCCACTGCGGCGTGCGCCCGGTCGAGGCCCTTGCGGCGCTCCAGACCCTGCTCGAGAGGCTCGACAGAGGGCGCTGGTCGGGGCTGGAGCCTGCCGAGCTCAACCGGCGGAGCCTGGACCAGCGTGGCTCCGTCGCCTCGTTCACCAGCTTCCGGCCCGGCCCCTTCCTCCGACCCTATCCCCCTGGGTAGGCCTCTATCACAGCGGTCGGGCCCGCGGGAGTGATCGCGCGCAGCTGAAAGCCGCCGGCGCTCAGCACCGCCGGACCGCTGCATTAGCCTTTTTCCCATGGCTGGACTGACGGCATGACACGCAAGGGCCTGCTGCTGTTCGTGGCCATGTGTGTCATCTGGGGAATCCCGTATCTCTTCATCCGGATCGCGGTCAGCGAACTGACGCCCGCGACCCTCGTGTTCCTGCGCGCCGGGATCGCCGCGTTGATCCTGGTTCCGATAGCGATCAGGCGCGGCGAGCTGCGCCCGGTTCTGGCGAAGTGGCGGCCGCTGATCGCCTTCGCGGCCATCGAGATCGGCATTCCCTGGCTGCTGCTTTCCAGCGCCGAGCAGAAGATCTCCAGCTCGCTCACGGGTCTGTTGATCTCGGCGGTGCCGCTGGTCGCCTTCGTGATCGCCCTGGTCGTCGGCAACCGCGACCGGATGGGCTTGGCCGGCGTGGGCGGCCTGCTGCTCGGGATCGTTGGCGTGGCGGCGATCGTCGGTTTCGACCTGCGGGCGACCAGCACCGTCGCACTGGTCGAGATAGCGCTCGTGGTTGTTGGCTACGCCCTGGGGCCGGCTATCCTCGCGCGCTACCTGAGCGACCTGCCCTCCGTGGGGGTGATCGCCACTTCCCTGGCTTTGTGCGCCGTGGCCTATGCGCCCGTCGCGGTGATCCAATGGCCCGCGTCCGTCCCCACGCCAGGCGTGCTGGCGTCAGTGGCCGTGCTTGCGATCGTATGCACAGCGCTCGCGTTCCTGGTCTTCTTCGCCCTGATCGCTGAGGTGGGGCCGGTGCGGGCGACGGTGATCACCTACGTGAACCCGGCGGTGGCGGCCATCCTCGGCGTGGCGGTGCTCGGCGAGGCCTTCACGGCGGGCATGGCTGTCGGGTTCGTGCTGGTCCTGATCGGCTCGGCCCTCGCTACAGGCCGCGGCCCGCGCTGGCA
>Ga0209526_10003137_pt1 | contig 11246 bp, 16 predicted proteins | sample JacPinW_OM2H0_M1_FD_188566 | JGI IMG/M metagenome (GOLD analysis project Ga0209526, IMG submission 188566) | Forest soil microbial communities from Algoma, Ontario, Canada - Jack Pine, Ontario site 1_JW_OM2H0_M1 (SPAdes) (version 2) | ecosystem: Environmental > Terrestrial > Soil > Boreal...
AAGGCGACGGCCCGACCGTCTTCGCCCATGCCTGCAAGGTGGGACTCGAAGGCATCGTGTCGAAGCGGAAAGATTCAGCTTACCGTTCGGGACGCTCCGCCGATCAAAATGAAGAACCCGGAGGCGTCGGCGGTGAAGCGCGAAGCCGAGGAAGACCGGGCCGATGAAATTGCCACCGACACAGGCTTTTATTCGGGTTGTGCACATGCGACTGATGGCAAGCCAGCGCGGCACGCCCAGTCGTCATACGCTACCCATCCCTGGGTAGCTACCCCGATCGCGCCAATTAGTGCGGATGCCACAACAATCACTGCCCCGACCTTTTGCCAACGCGTGAGCGTGGGCCAGAAATATCTGACTTCGATTGGCTTGCCGTCCCAGTAAAGGTTGCCTCGTCGATCAATGCCTAAGCAGTCTTGTTCCTCCATAGCAATTTCCCGAACCCCGGGCGGCCACCTTTCCTTGTTCGCCTTCCAAAGCGGAACCTCTCTCAACTCGTCCTCTCTCGAGCGGGCTGTCATGAGTAATATCCTCCGGCACGTTTGCTACTCGGTGTGAATTTAACCCGACGAGTTGACGAGGATTGGGCAAATGACGGAGACCATGAAGAACCGGATCATGATTTTCGGCCCGAAGGCTGATGGCACCTACGTCGTCGAGTTTAGGACGGCCGAGGGCGAGGCGTTGGCGATTTCAATACCGCAAGGAGCCGCATCGCGCTTCTTTGAACATAGTTCCATCATAGTTCTCCTCTTGTTTCGCGTAGCTCTATTGAGTAGTTGATGGCGCCGGCGCCACGAGCTTGTAAAGCGGCGGGACGTAATCCTCTGGTAGGTGGCGCTCCACCGAGCGCGCGGCCGCAGCCAGCGCCTTCAGCATGTGAGAGCTGTCGTTGCCCCTGGCGGCTCCGGCAGCCTTCTTGAGCGCCTGCACGACACGCCGATCTGAAACCACGAGCGCGATCTTCTCCAAATTGAAAGCAAGTTCCTGTTGAGGAGCTGCGCATTCGGCAGCTTCCTCTTGCCATAGCCATAAGGTTCCCCACAGCGTGGGCACGAGTTCTCTGTCTTCGGTCATCATGGCGCTCACCGATTTCGATCATGATGCCAGCGGGGTCACGACCGAAGAACCAACTCTTCGAGCCGAACCAATTGTGCTGCGAACGATCGTTGGCTGCATCATACAGTTGATGCCGGGCGCCGCGAGACCACGCTGATCCGGCGGGCTGCTGCTCCGCTTTTGTCCGCAGAGCTTTCCACCAACGTTGAAATTGCGTCAGCATTGTCATCACTTCCACCGTCGATTCCAGCGGCTGTCATCTTTATCCCGCGAGCCGGAGTCGCGGGGTTCGATCCACTTTGGTGCCGGATTCGAAAGCGCATGCCAATATGGTAGCTTCTCTGGCGCTTCCGTAGGCGCTGCTGCTGCCGGTTCTGGCGGTGGTTCAGCCGGTGGTGTCGGCTCTTCTGTAGGAACGGCCGGCGGTGCCGATGGCACAGCAGGGGTTGCAGGTTCGGGGAAATATAAGGCGTTGAAGAGGTAGGCAGCGGCAAGCTGCATCGCCTCCAGGTCGAGCATGTGGTTCTCACGTGACAGGCGCTTCCATTCAGCTCCGCCCTTTGCTCGCTTGATCCGCGCTTCACTCACGATTTGCCGGCAGTAGTCTTCATCAACATTCCACGGCAGATGCCAGCGTGCGACGTGAGCCGGGTTTCGAACTTTTTCATGCAGCGTCGACTTCCAGTGATCGGTATCGAGCAAAAGCTGCGGCGGTTTGATGGTGTCATTTTTAAGAATTGGCTGGCGCATTGGATGAGATGCACCCTTGGTTCTCCGCACGCGTGCCGGAAAGCGCTCGCAGAACGCGCAGACCATGTTCAATGGGAAGTCGGCGGGCTTTGGCATGAAGCCGGAGTCGACGAGGCAGCGCTTGATCGGTATTCCGCCGATCGGCGTCATCAGCCGCGCTGCGAGACGATCCCACACTTCCTGCTCTAGTGTGCTTCCGTGTAGAACTCCCCAATCGATGAGCCACGATTCGGCGCGCGCGCCCCAGCCTCTGGCGAGCCATATGAGGGAATTCTTCTGCACATCGACGGTCAGAACTATCATATAGACACGCGCCGGCACTTCACCGCGTGCATACTCAGCCTTGTGGGCTGTGACCGCGAACCATGTGGGTGTCTCACCTCCGCCGGGCGCGTACAATTCCCCGAAACTCTGGTTTATCGAGGTGCGAATCTTGTCTGGATCTTCGAGACGGACGGCGGTGAGATAGTTCTCTGCGCGCTCACCGAAGCTCACAAACGGGCTCGCGAGGCCGCTGACCCAAAAGCTGATCGTTGATGTGTCCGGCGGATCACCCAGCACGTTGCCGTGGCTGTCGATCGTCTGTCCTGGTGCAACGTAGCGACCGCTTGCATTGAGCGCGCGCTTGTCTTCCTCGGTGTGCACACCCCCGCAGTTGGGACAGTTGACATAGGCACTACGCCTCGCCTCAAGCGGAGTGGTCTTAATAGCTTTATCTTCCGACTTCTTCCACTGCAGCAGCTTGAGGCGTGGTACGAAAAATTGGTGACAATGGATACATCTCCAGCACCAGTGGTGCATTGTGCCGAGCTGCCACTGCGCCCATGTCGGGCTTTGCAAATCTTCCGGGAGCGCCGGCTTCCAGAACTCCAGGCCGCTAGCTTCATCGTAGATCGTATCGACACTGCCAACGCTCGGGGTTGATGTGATCCCGCAAGTGAAATCTGCGAACGTGCTTCCGCGATGAAGCAATAATTCAAGCGGATTCTGACCCGTCACGTTGACCATGCCATCAAGTTCGTCTGCAAAAGCAACCGCAGCGACGTCCGATTTGACCGCCGTGGTAGAGCCAGCGTGAGATAGACGAACACGCGTTCCAGCAGCACGCTTGAGTGTCTTCTTCTGGCGCTTGCTGTCGACGCCACCTAGCACCTTGCTTGAAAGTGAAGGTGACTGCCGGAAAAGTTCTATCAATCTGGGTTCGAATTGATCGATTAGAAATTCCTTGCTCGGGCCGAGGTAGATGATCGGAGCTGGTCTGGTATCGAGCCTGCAACCGATGACGTCGAGGATTCCGTCCGTTTTGCCTTCCTGAGAACTGCAACACATCACAACGCGATTATATTTCGGATTGTCGAACGCCAATTCGAACTCGATCATGTATGGCGTCAATGCCAAATCACGCGCACCCGGCACGCCGCTATCTGGACCGTAGACGCGATTGGCAGCCGCCCATTCAGGCGGCGTCTGCTTCTTCGTCGTCTGCAAACGGGTCGCGGCCTGATCGAAGAGCTTTGCTCGCTTCTTCAAACCGGCTGCGGCATCTGTCAATAGCATCGTTCAATCTTCCCTCGATTACATCTCGCAAACCCAAGTCACGAGTAGAGCCGGCAGGGACGCCGGCCAACTCACTACTGAAAGCTGCGACGATATCTCCAATTACGTCCTCGACATCATTGAACTCAATGAGCCGATCCTCTTCTCTCGCGTTCCGAAGTTCGAGTGAGTGCGCGCGTGCCTCTTGTGCCCTCGCTACAGCATCCGATTTTGACCCGCGCTGATCTGCGTCACGCAGATGCCTGATATATTTCACGCGACAGGCGTCGAGATCGAAAGTACCGTTTGTCCGCTTGGTAAGAACGCCCTCCTTCACCAGGCGAGCGATCCATTGCCGACTGCAGTCAAGATGGCGCGCCAATACAGAGGCCGACGCGTTTACAGTCTTTGACATGCAACCGACTCCTGCAATGCAACCACGATTTCACCTAGACTCAACATCCGCAATCCATGCGAGCCGCCGCGCTCGCGCGGGATGGTCACCCGGCAGAAGGACCCACCGGCTTTCGATTTGCATCGCGTTAGGCAGTACCATTCGAACTCCTTGCTCAGTTGAGGAAGTGCGACGCACGCAAGATGCGAACCAGATTGTCGACAAGATGATGGTTCACGTAACGCGTCACGCTAGTGTTGAACGTCTGCGTTAAGGGGACGTCCGCGCGTTGTGTGATTGCGGCTTTCAAAACGAACGCTAAAGTAAGACCACCACGCTTGCCCACATACACACGACCATTCTTGATCCTGACAGTACGCCGTGCGCTTGCGCGTGCGAGTAGCGCACCAAGACGAGCACTTGCTTTGAGTCCGTGCGTGTTCGTCATTTTGTCTTTACGCCAGTCGCTGGTAGGTACAACGAGCGCACGACTATGTTGAGCAGATATCGTTGCGCCTTCATCGTGCGCGCGCAGGATCGTCGACTTCTGCTCTACAAGTTCTGCGCAAAGATTCTCTTTGGTAGCCTTGTTCACATGCCAGGTAGCACGAGGAAAATTTACCTGGCGTTGGTTCACGTTCGTTGCCCAGACCACGTTGAGATCATCCTTCGCGGCGAAGACCGCATCGTTGATCGTTCGCGCCTGCGCGAACTTTACTTCGTTGGCGAGGCCCTTGATTTCCCGAGCAGCGGCTTCCAGCTCGCTGAAATCGATTTTGAGCTCAAGCACCGTCACCCCCGCGATCGCCACCGGTTAGCGCCTGTTTCAGCAGACTGGGGCTCGATACCCAGCGCCTTCCTACGCGCCGTGCCGGGAGTAGACCGCGCGAAAGCAGGTTGTACGCGGCGCCGCGATCACGCAGGCGGGCCGCGCGCGCGATTTCGGCCGCGCCCCAAATCGGCGTATCGTCGTGATTCTTGGGCTGGGGGTTGTCCGGCATGGCGAACCTCGTCTTGGCTCGCCGGGGCATCGGACGCGTAGGCGAGCGGGATTATCAAACAATCCCGCCTCGCCTGGAATTGTAGGGTTTAATATAATCTATTCACGGCAGTCCGCAAGCATCGTTGATCGGAGCACCGTTCCGAGCCGGCGCGCGCCGGGATGATCGCAATCTCCACGAAAATTTTCGTGGCTGAGCCGGCATGCAATGCCAGGATACGCAATCAGCGCACCAACCTATGCTACTTTTAGGTCTGATTATTTACGTTCAAAAACAGCATACGAACCGCGTGGCGGTCGCGTTGCCGATCAAACCTTTATGCTACTTTTGACCTCGATAATTCATGTTCAAAAGTAGCATAACCGCTCGCGACGGCCTGGCCACTAGATCCCCGGCACTAAGCCTGCTGGTGGTCAAACCCTTCCAAGGGCCTTTAGTCGGCGATATTTCTCCAAGCAAACGACATTCGGTGATCGAAACCAGCGGTAACCACCGTCCCATTTCACCGTCGTGTATTTCGCCCGTTCCTCCTCTGGGAGGAAGAGCTGCCGGGCAAAGGCGTGCTCCTCGTCATACTTAGCGATCGCTGTCGAGATCGAACCCATAGTTCGTTCTCCCTCTGTTCTCTCTTGTATTACACCCTTAAGAGAGACTCAGGGAAGAGTAGAATAGAATAGACTAGAGACCGTATGAGCGCTGGTGCTCCATGTTTGTAAAAATCATGGAGCACTGGTGCTTCATAGGTTTTAGTAAAACATGGAGCGCCGGTGCTCCATGTTTACTTATAAATTACGGTGATTAGGGGTGACCGACGCTTGCGGCGTTCGACGGTGATCAACTCAAGCTGTTCCAACTCCCGTAAGGCACGCCATTTTGTCCCCGGCGCTACACCCTCGCCCACCACCGCAGTGTTCGACAAGGTGAAAGACAGCCCGCCACCTTTCCAATGCCGGTAGAGCACATGGTGGGCGACGCGGTAGGTGGCGATGTGGCGTGCCTTTGCGAGTTGCTCTACCCACCTCCATGGTACTTTTATGAAGTGCTGCCGCTGCCTCTGGAGTTTCTTCGGCGCAGAGCCAACGAGCATCTCGGGCGTTGCCCTATGCTGTTTCAGATCCGCATGCGGATCTTCGTGGTTCATGCGACTTGCCTCAAGTCTGGCCGGTGCAACAGGCCGGCCACCGTGTTCCACATGGTAAGGCCGCGCTCGTCCATGAAGCGATCGGGGTAACGAACGATAGACACGTCGGTACGAAGCTCGAAGCCGCTGAGCACGATCTTGGAGGCCTCGGCCATAGCGGCCCGCATGGTGGCAATGTCCGCATCGAGGCGGTCGAACGGGGCACAGATCAGGAAGGCATCATGCACGGGGGCGCAGACTTCGACCCCGCGTTCCGTGGCCAGGCAAGCAGCAAGCCGCATCATCTCGGCGCCATTAGCTTGCATTGGAAAATTACGGAGCGATCTTGGATTGGACGTCTCACCCACATGCACACACCACCCGAAGACGGTATGTAGGGAACAGGTGAGCATGGCGGTGTCGAGGGCCGCGTCCGACCATTTCCAGAATATTCGGTAGGTGGTGCGGTGCGCCCGCAGCAGGTCACGCGCTACAATGATCGGCTGCCCAATCCTCTGGGCGAGGCCCTCGGCCTCCATACCGTACTGAACGCCAAGAACGCATTGCTTGAACAATTCACGGACGGATTTATGCGTCGCCTTCGTGCCGTCGGCCGGGATATCGCCGGCTTGCTGGCCGAAGGCGAGATAGGGATCGCCCGATCGGTATGCAGCCTGCATGGCCAGATCGCCGGATAAAGCAGCAGCGATTCCGAATTCCTGTTGGCTCCAGTCCACGTAGGCGACAGCGTGGCCCGGTGGTGGTTTGATTAGGCCTCTCAGCCAGACACTCGGGCCAAAAATGAACTTGGTATTCGAGGGCTGGTTTCTTCCGGTGCGGGATCTGAACGCAGACAGGATGGTACGATTGCGAGAATCCTGACCAACCTCCAGATCGTTCAGCCGTAGCTCTGAGAGGGAGCTGCGAAGCTCCCGCATCGGTGAAACCTCCGGATAAGCCTTCGCCATCTGCCGGAAGATTTTGTCGTCCAAAGACAGCGCGCCGGTTTCAGTTGTTGGCCATGGGATGCCATGGCGAAGGAGCCATTGCTTCCAACGATCAGCCTTGAACGTGCGGCCGTCGAACACCCCATAGTCCTTGTCGATAGCGGTAATCAGCTCATCTTGGATGTTCGTCCAAGACATCCTCAACAACTCCAACGTCGACACGTCGATCGGCACGCCGGCATGTTCCATAGCGGCGGCGGCGGCCATGTAACGCCCCCTGAGCAGCGCCCGCGGTAAATCGATGTGCGGAAGCATGGCGGGTAGTAAGCGATCGAGTGCGTCGACGTCTGTTTCACAGTAATCAAGGATCTCCTTCGGCGTGTAGCGCCCTTGCCAGGTGTCACTACCGATGGCTTTCTGTATTTCTTTTTTCTCTGTGGCGCCCATACTGTCGAGACCGAAATAGGTCAACGCCCCCAACAGGCCTGCACCATTGGGCGTGCGCCGGCTCTGATCTATCGGTGACCCCATGTTGGTGTGCACCCGAAACTCAGTGAAGAGGTCGAGGATGCGGGTGGGCATCGGCCAGCCGAGCACGCGGTAACAACCCAACTCGGCTGATGCATAAAATGCAACGAACAAGACATCCGGGCCCGTCGCGTAGGGCGGGACGATTCCGAATTGATCTTGGAAAATGTAGAAGCGGCGCCCGCTACGCAGCTCATGAGCGACCAAGCAAACCGGGCCTGAGCGCTCGCCGGTGATGACGGTGAACTCGAAGTCCACCGTCACCACCTCGCGGAAGCTGTCGAGCATTAGGCTTGCCCACGCAGCCGCTTGATCACCGGATGGTCGATCGCGGTGATCAAGTGATCGCGGAAGGCGATCTTGATCAGATCCCAGAACCCCTGTTCCGGCCATTCCGGGTCGCTCATGGTACTCTCGGCCTCGTAGATCTCGTAGGCTCCGAGGTTCATGTTGGCCTTCACCCGGACCCACTTTTTCGTGGCGAGTTCGGCCGCCTCGCGTGATGTGCGCCACCAGTCGAGCATCTTGCCGTCGGGAGCCGGGAGCCGCACCGGCCAGAAGAACAAGGTGCCTTGGCGGTTGATCGCCAGGAACAGCGTCTTGGTGACAAACTCACCGTTCAGCTCGGGCACGAGGCCGGCGGTGACGATGTACTCTTCCCGCTCGTCCTTCAGTTCGACGATCGGGAAGTTGTCGCGATACTCCGGGTTCGGGTGCACCCGTACAAAGTCTTGCGGGCTGGGCTTGCGCACCGGGACCGTGCTTAGCAGCTTCTTCACTCCGGCCGTCTCGACGAACGACTGGCTCAGCCGCAAGTTAGCCGGGTCGAAGGGGTCAGGCGTGGCGTCGGGTGAGCTGGAAGCTGGCGTTACGTTAAGTTTTGCCATGGGTATCTCCTATGTTAGGCAAAAAAAATTCCGAACCCCGAGGATCGGGAGTTCGGCTTTCCACTTATTACGTTCTTCAAACCGATTCAAAATGCTACTTTTGAAAAAAAATATTCGATTTCAAAAACCCACTATATGCTACTTTTAAGGTCGGAAATTCAAAGTCAAAAACAGAATAAAGGTTATGTAGTCTTGCGTTTTTTGCGCTTGGCGTGCCCTTCGGGGTCGCGCACGCGGTCAATGATGTCAGCGATTCCATGGGCGCCACGCGTCTTATCACCCAGAATCGGCGTCAAACAGGCACGGAAGAAATCGATTAGCGGACCATACGGTGGGCCACCGTTCGGTGGCCGATTGAATGTGGGCTTACCTTCGATGATGTCCGTCCATATCCGCAACAGGCCGATATACATGTTCTCTCGATGGGGGTTGTTATTACGCTGAAACCGGCGAATCGCGGCATCGAGATTTTCAATGTGAGAACAAATCCGCCGTCGCACCGCTTCGAGGTTTGACAATTCAGATTCCACTTCGTGGATGAGTCGACACAGCTCCTGTTCAATCTCATCGTGACCGGAGTGTCGGAAATCATTCAATTGCCTACACAGGTTTTCTCTCTGAGTAATTAATTCCGAGACCGAGATTCGTTCTCGCTCTTGTTGTAGACGGGCCTTGTTAGGAGGCGGGTTTAACTCGCGATCACGCTCAAGGGCCTGGTACCCTTCATAGATGCGTTCGAGTTGGAGGAAGACCTGTTCTACCTGTTCACGATCGACCTTACGATCAACGAGCGTATCTTCTATCGCTTGCCGGTGTTCATCAGAAAGCATGAGGTTCATCACTTGATTGGTGGCATGACTTCGAACCAGCCACGGATCACCATCCCGTTCTCGAATTGAACGTATCCCTCCTCCACCCCGTGACCGCAGCACGCGTTCCGGACGCCCGGGAGGTTGGCGATGCAGGGATCGTGCTTGTCCTTGGTTCGATAGCATCCGCACTTCGGGCACGGGCGCTCCCATGGGCACTTCACCATCTTGCCGGTGTCGACGTAGAAGTAGCGCCGGGGGCCTCCACGGACGGCGTGGCCGAACTTGTAGTCGACCATGCCGATCGGCACCTTGCGCCAATCATTCGCCTTCATCATGCGCCTCATTGATCAGTACGCCGCCGCCATTTCCCTCCTCCAACTCCTTTACGCGTCGTAATCACGCGTGCCGAACACCTCCTTCGCGGCAATCGCCTGCTCATAACACTGGCACGGTACCGTGGCGAAGGACGCCGTTATTTCCTGCCCGCTGGCGATGGTCTCCATCAACAGCTTGCCGCCCTTGAGCACGAGATACCCAACACCGAAGTCCTCGCTCGGGCTCTGCCATACGCCGATTACGATGTCGGCCTTGAACAAGCGCTTGATTGGTCCTGTGGTGCCATCCAACAGCGCGAGGTTTTCGTTTGCCTGCTCAGCCAGCCAACGGGCGAATTCTTCCTTGTTCTTGACGTTCATAGTGTCTCCTCTGGATTGAACTCGAATGCCGCGAACGTTTCCTTAATGAGCGAGGAACGGTTCTCATTCTTCCGTCCCTCATCCTTTTTCTCTCACGGTATTTTTAACAATTTTCGCAGCTGGATCATTGTGCGGCTCGCGGCTGCGGACGCCTTGTAACCGACGAAACCCCATCTCAGAAAGAAAGCGTCCACCTCGACCCGTTGGGTCTCCAATGGTGTGTTCTGGCTTTCCCACTTGCGGAGAAGGTTGAGCGCCTCACACGCACAGTAGGTGTCTTCACCTTCGTCAAGCGTATCAAGCAGTAAGTCGAGTTCGTGTTCGGGGGTCAGGGTCATTTGTCCTCTCTGGGTTCGGCTGGCAATTCTTCCTCAGTACGACCGCGGACGTGCTTCGGCAGCACGAGCACCTCGTTTTCGTTGCGACCGGTGAAACAGGCAATGATGTGGCGCTTGCGCACGCGGCCGGTGAGTAGCACCGGATTCCGCTCATTGAGTGCAAACCTGCGGGCAAACCACTCGGCCTTCGTCCTGTCCGTCGTCCAGGAGATTCCGACGCGGCGATCCAGGTCGCTGTCTGTCCCGCGGCGATATGTTCCGCGGTAGATGGTGACGGTCTCGGGTAGGAAACGCAGAAAGGTTTGGTCTTCAAACTCCATGAACTCGTATGGTCGCCAGCCTTTACACCAACCTGTCTCCTGCTCCAGGGCGCGCTCGATCAGAGGTTCGAGTGAGCGCGGCCCATCGCCCTCACCATCAGACCACCACTGAAAGAGCAACGGCCAGAAGATTACGTTATAGTCTTCGAATTCTTCGAGCAGAGGGTGCAACACGCCCCAGCGGTAGTTGCGCCCTAGCAGGATGAGATGGCCGCCGATCTCCTCGACCGCCGCCGGTATTCGCTCGACCGGCATGTTGATCCAATGGGCGATGGTGTCGAGACAACGATGTGCCTCCCAGTAGACCGCGCTTTGAAAGTCACCCTTTTCCTTCTCGATTAAGGCCTTTCCTTCCGGGCTGTTCAACGCCTCGAAATACTCGTCCGCCTTGTCCATCCCGAAGAACGAACCACGCGGCAGTCCGTCTTGATTGAACTTCCATTTGGCTTGGGGTTCGTGCTTGGGCGCGTCGGCTTGCACCGGCGCCAGCTTAGTATTAGATTTCATCGCGGTAGGATTCCTTTGGATCTCAGACCGGGCGCGGCGCCAACCGCCCCGGTCTTTTCGTTCAGTCGATTACAATCAGCCCCGCGCGGGCATTCGCCGTTTTCGCCGGCCTGTTTTGCTAACGTGCTTCGGGCTCTTGGCCGCGACAGTGCCGGCCGCGCTGCCGCGCGCCGCGAGCTCGGTCCTGCCTTGCTGGAGCTCGATGAGTTCGGCGCCGGCCGGGTTCTCACGCGCGCGCTGCCATGCGCGTTCGGCCTCGGCGGTGATGCGCACGGTACTCGGACCGAGGTGCATCTCGACCGGAGCAAGGCCAGCCCGCCGCTGGGCAAAATACTTGCCGCGCGAGATGTGG
>Ga0209526_10003138_pt1 | contig 11246 bp, 8 predicted proteins | sample JacPinW_OM2H0_M1_FD_188566 | JGI IMG/M metagenome (GOLD analysis project Ga0209526, IMG submission 188566) | Forest soil microbial communities from Algoma, Ontario, Canada - Jack Pine, Ontario site 1_JW_OM2H0_M1 (SPAdes) (version 2) | ecosystem: Environmental > Terrestrial > Soil > Boreal...
CAGGCGGGGCCCACGCGTAGGTACGCGAGTCCGACCGGGCGTTGACTAGATGTGACCGCCTCGCAGGAGGTGGTCACACCACTATCAAGGAGGAGGTGCGTCATTGGATCTACAGCCTGGTGGCATCATCGCGTGGATCATCGTTGGACTCGTCGCCGGCTGGGCGGCGTCCTCGGTCAGTAGAGGTCATGGCTTTGGAATCGTCGGTGACATCATCGTGGGGTTGATCGGAGCGCTCATCGGCGGATTCCTGGCAGGCTTCTTCATCCACGGGAGCGTGGGCCTGATCGGGAGCATCGTCATCGCCTTCATCGGCGCGGTGGTCCTGCTCGCCCTGCTGAGGGCGTTCACAGGACGTGGCGTCCGCGCCGGACCGTAACTCACCTTAGACGAGCAAGCGCTAGAGGGCCCCTCGCTGGGGCCCTCTTCCGTCTACCTCACTTGTACGGCGACGAGACCCTCCCCAGAGCGGTTTGATTTAAGGCCGGAAAGACTCTCTGGAGGGGCGACGTGGAGATAGCGACGTTGCCGGCCGATAAGGCGGGCGGGTCAGGCGCGCGAGGGCGGCTTCGAGCTGCCTCTCAGCGGCGGCCGCGCCAGCGCAGACGAGCTTCGCAGCGGCTCGACAAAGCACAGGCGGCAGCCTCCAAAGCCCTGGATGCGGTTTCGTCCTATGTCGAGGCAGAGATGGACCTGCCGGCCTTCTTCGGCCACCTCACGGAGACCATCTCCGGCCTGGTGGGTGCCCGCCGGGTTGCCTTCTGGCGCCTCTCGCCGCATGGGGCCCTGTTCCTCCAGCGCAAGGCTTTTGGATTCTCCGATGAGTCCCCGATACAGACCCTCAGGATCCCGCTCGACCTCGATGTTGGAGGTATCGCCGAGCGCATCGTTTTCAGCGACGAGCTCCAGCTGGATGGCGGTACCTGCGCTGCACTCGACGAGGTCTGGAGCCAGAGCGGTCTCGACGGCATCGGCAATTCGATCGCGGTGTCGTGGTCGGCGGGCGATCGGCGGATCGGTACCCTCGCCGCCTACGATTCCGACCGGGGATTCACGAACGACGACGCCTGGGTCCTCCGTGTGGCGGCGAGGGCCACCGGCCTTGTTTGGCAGTACCGCGAGGCCGAAGAGGAGCTCGACGTCGCTGTGGAAAGGTTGGAGGACGCGAGGGCGGCTCGTCGCCAGCTGCTGGCCAATGTAGCCGCAGGCGGAGACGAGGCTCGGCGCCGGTTCGCGAGCGCCCTCCACGACGATTCTCTACAGCTGCTGACAGCTGCGGAGCTGCAGCTCGAGCGAATCCGCCGCGAAAGCGAGAGCGCCGACCAGGAAGTGCATCTCAGCCACCTGGCCGCAACGATCAAGAAGGTCGAAGACTCCCTTCGGCGCCTGCTGGTCAACGTGAGCCCAGAGGCTCTCGATCTTCCTGTCGGGCTCAGGGAGGCCATCCGCGATCGACTCGAAACGCTGCGCCTCCACAGCGGTATCGAGCCGTTCGTCGACCTTCGCTTGCCAGACGATCTGCCTGACGCCGTGCAGTCGATCGTTTTCAAGAACGTGGCCGAAGCGCTGACCAATGTGGAGAAACATGCCAACGCCACTCGCCTTCACGTGGTGGCGACGGCCCTCGAAGGCGGCGTCGTCGTGGAGGTGGCCGACGACGGGACCGGCTTCGTGGTCGATGAGTGCCTGTCCGTCCCCGGTCACATCGGGCTTCTTGCGATGAGGGAGCGCGCAAGGTTGGCAGGCGGCTGGTGCCGCATCGTGAGTGAGCCTGGAGCGGGCGCGAAGGTCGAGTTCTGGGTCCCAGCCGCATAGATACAACTATCGAAAGGAAGGAGAGAAATCACGATGGCCGGCAGAGCCCTAGCCACTGACACCAACGATCCCAGGGTGATGCTCCGCGTTCTCACTGCGGTCAAGCACGGGGACTTCTCCGTGCGCCTGCCGGTGACGACAACGGGACAGTCCGCGAAAGTTGCGACCGCTATCAACGACATCATCGAATCCAACCAGCGTCTCGAGCGCGAGCTTCAGCGGCTGAGCAAACGTGTCGGTAAGGAAGGTCAGATCAGGCATGCGTCGCCTGGCGACGCCGGCGGCGCGTGGGCGGCGACCCTGGATTCGATCAACGACCTTATCGAGGATTTGGTCCGCCCGAACAGCGAGATGGCCCGGGTCATCAGCGCAGTCGCCAAAGGCGACCTTTCGCAAACGATGCCGACCGATATCGAAGGCCGCCGGCTTCAGGGACAGTTCCTCGAAACCGCCCGGATCGTGAACACAATGGTCGACCAGCTCCGGTCGTTCAGCTCAGAGGTCACGCGCGTGGCTCGCGAGGTGGGCACCGAGGGCAAGCTTGGCGGCCAGGCCCAGGTCAAAGGCGTGGCAGGCGTGTGGAAGGACCTGACCGACAACGTCAACTTCATGGCCGGCAACCTGACAGGTCAGGTGCGGAACATCGCAGAAGTCACGACGGCCGTTGCCAAAGGAGATCTCTCGCGAAAGATCACCGTCGAGGGCCAGGGCGAGATCCTCGAGCTCAAGAGCACGATCAACACGATGGTCGATCAGCTCAACGCCTTCGCCTCCGAGGTCACCCGTGTCGCGCGCGAGGTTGGCACAGAGGGCAAGCTCGGCGGCCAGGCCGACGTCAGGGGCGTCGGCGGCACATGGAAGGACCTCACCGACAACGTCAACTTGATGGCCGGTCAGCTCACCAATCAGATCCGGAACATCGCCGATGTCACCACTGCGGTCGCCAACGGGGACCTCTCGAAGAAGATCACCGTCGACGTCCAGGGGGAGATTCTCGAGCTCAAGAACACCATCAACACGATGGTCGATCAGCTCAACGCCTTTGCATCCGAGGTGACCCGTGTCGCTCGCGAGGTGGGCACCGAGGGCAAGCTCGGCGGCCAGGCCCATGTACGCGGTGTCGGAGGCACGTGGAAAGACCTGACCGACAACGTCAACTTCATGGCCGGCAACCTGACCAGCCAGGTCCGCAACATCGCGGATGTCACCACCGCGGTCGCCAACGGCGACCTCTCCAAGAAGATCACCGTCGACGTCCAGGGCGAGATCCTCGAGCTCAAGGACACGATCAACACGATGGTCGATCAGCTCAACGCTTTGGCGTCTGAGGTCACCCGTGTCGCTCACGAGGTGGGCACGGAGGGCAAGCTCGGCGGGCAGGCCCAGGTCAAGGGCGTTGGTGGGATCTGGAAGAACCTCACCGACAACGTCAACTCGATGGCCAGCAACCTGACCAGCCAGGTCCGCAACATCGCCGACGTGACCACAGCAGTGGCAAATGGCGACCTCTCCAGGAAGATCACCGTCGACGTTCGCGGGGAGATTTTGGAGCTCAAGAACACAGTGAACACCATGGTCGACCAGCTCAACGCGCTGGCAGGTGAGGTCACGCGCGTGGCCTACGAGGTGGGGACCGAGGGAAAGCTCGGCGGCCAGGCAGACGTCAAGGGCGTCGGCGGCATCTGGAAAGACCTCACCGAAAACGTCAACACCATGAACCAGAACCTCACTGACAGGACACGAAACATCGCCGATGTCACCACGGCAGTGGCCATGGGCGACCTCTCCAAGAAGATCACCATCGACGCGAGGGGGGAGTTCCTCGTCCAGAAGAACACCATCAACACGATGGTCGACCAGCTCAATGCGTTCGCCGGTGAGGTGACCCGTGTCGCTCGCGAGGTGGGTACCGAAGGCAAGCTCGGCGGCCAGGCCGATGTGAAGGGCGTGGGCGGCATCTGGAAAGACCTCACGAACAACGTGAACACGATGGCCAGCAACCTCACGGACCAGGTGCGAGGCATCGCCCGCGTCGTGACCGCCGTGGCCAATGGTGACCTGAGGGGCAAGCTGACACTGGAAGCCAAGGGCGAGATCGCCGAGCTCGCCGAGACCATCAACAACATGACCGAGACCCTCGCCATCTTTGCTGAGCAGGTCACAAGCGTGGCCCGCGAGGTAGGTGTAGAAGGCCAGCTCGGTGGCCAGGCACGCGTGCCCGGCGCGGCAGGCACGTGGCGCGACCTCACCGACAACGTGAACCAGCTGTCCGCCACGTTGACCACGCAGGTCCGCGCCATCGCAGACGTCGCCACGGCGGTGACCAAGGGCGATCTCACGCGGTCCATCGGGGTCAACGCGAGTGGTGAGGTCGCGGTTCTCAAAGACAACATCAACGAAATGATCCGCAACCTCAAGGAGACGACCGAAAAGAACACCGAGCAGGACTGGCTGAAGACGAACCTTGCGCGATTCGCCCGCATGCTGCAGGGCCAGCGCGACCCGACCACCGTATCCAAGATGATCCTGGCCGAGCTCGCCCCGTTGGTCAATGCGGAGCAGGGCGTGTTCTATGGGATGGTCCCACCCAACGGCGCCGACGCGCACCTTTCCTTCCAGGCCGGTTACGCGTACAAGGGTCGCAAAGGCCTGGCGACGGAGTTTCGAATCGGAGAGGGCCTGGTCGGGCAGTGCGCACTCGAGAAGAAGCGAATCCTGATCACCGACGTCCCGAGCGATTACGTTCGCATCACGTCTGGGCTCGGCGAAGGCAAGCCGCTCAGCATCATCGTGCTTCCGGTGCTGTTCGAGGGAGACGTACGGGCAGTTATCGAGCTTGCATCGTTCCAGCGGTTCAGCTCAACCCATCTCGAGTTTCTCGACCAGCTGATGGAGAGCGTTGGGATCGTCCTCAACAACATCGATGCCAACAGCCGCACTGAGGAGCTGCTCAAGCAGTCGCAGTCTCTGGCCAACGAGCTGCAGAGCCAGCAGGACCAGCTGCAGCGGACCAACGAGGAGCTGGCCGAGAAAGCGCGGCAGCTGGCACAGCAAAACACCGAGATCGAGCAAAAGCGCAACGAGGTCGAGGTAGCCAAGAACCTCGTCGAGGAAAAGGCGGAACAGCTGGAAATTACCTCGCGCTACAAATCTGAGTTCCTCGCCAACATGTCGCATGAGCTGCGCACGCCCCTGAACAGCCTTCTGATCCTGGCGCAAGAGCTGGCTGACAACCCAGACGGCAACCTGCTGCCGAAGCAGACGGAGTACGCGACCATCATCCGCTCGTCGGGAACCGACCTTTTGAAGCTCATCAACGACATCCTCGACCTTTCGAAGATCGAGTCCGGCACGGTTGCACTCGAGATCATGGACTGGCCGGTATCCGAACTCCCGCCCTTGCTCGAGCGGACCTTCCGGCACGTCGCGGAGGCGACGAAGCTGGGCTTCACAATCGCCCTACGGCCGGGCCTGCCGAAGACGATCCCAACCGACCCACAGCGCCTTCAGCAGGTCCTGAACAACCTGCTGAGCAACGCGTTCAAGTTCACCGAGAAGGGTAGGGTCGAGTTTCGAGCCGAGCTCGTCACTTCAGGCTGGAGCCCCTCCAGCCCAGCGCTCAGCCGCGCGGAGGCGGTGATCGCCATGAGCGTCAGCGACACCGGGATCGGCATTCCGCACGAGCAGCAGCAGACGATCTTCGAACCGTTCGCGCAAGGCGATGGGACCACCAGCCGCAAGTACGGGGGCACCGGCCTCGGGCTTTCAATCTGCCGCGAGCTGACCCTTCTCCTCGGCGGCGAGCTCACCCTCGAGAGCCAGCCTGGGGTGGGCAGCACGTTCACGCTGTACCTGCCAATCGGCAGCCCGCTCGTGACGTGGTCGGGGGCGCCGGAGGAAACCTTTTCCAACGGTTTGGCCGAGCACAACTCTTCGGAGCCGGAGTCTGCGCCCGCGGTGGGAGGCTCTGTTGACGGGAGATGGGCAGCGCCGGCGCTCGCCGTCCTCGACGGCCGCGCGACCCAACGCGCCGAAAAAAGCGTGCTCGTCGTGGAGGATGACCCGGTGCAGAGACAGCACATCGCGGACCTCATGCAGCCCATTACCCCGAACACGATCTCGGTCGCCACGGGCGAGGAGGCGCTTGCCGCGCTCGACAAGCAGAGGTTCGACTGCGTGGTGGTCGATCTTGGGTTGCCCGGCATGAGTGGCTGGCAGGTGATCGATCACCTGCGCAGCAGCGCCGAGCTTCGATCGACACCTGTGCTCGTGTACACGGCGAAGGAGCTGAGCCGCAAGGATGAGCTCAAGCTCGGCAGGGCGACCAAAACCATCGTCGTGAAGGAGGTGCGATCTCCGGAGCGCCTGCGCGACGAGGTCGAGGCGATCCTGAGCCAACCAGATGGCGAGGTCGCGGATTCTGGCGGCGTCGCAGTCGAGACCTCGCTTGCCGGCAAGAAGGTCCTGGTTGTCGACGATGACATTCGGAACATCTTCGCCCTGACCGCCGTGCTGGAACGCCAGGGTATGGATGTCACGTCCGTGAACAGCGGCGCCGACGCGCTCGAAACGCTGCGCGAGAACGCCGACATCGATATTGCTTTGGTCGACGTGATGATGCCCGAGATGGATGGCTACGCGACGATGGCACAGATGCGCAGCACGCCATCCTTCAACGAGCGGCCGATCATTGCGCTAACCGCCAAAGCGATGAAGGGGGATCGAGAGAAGTGCATCGAAGCCGGTGCGTCCGACTACATCGCCAAGCCGGTCGACAACTCTCACCTGGTTGCGATGCTTCGCTCGTGGTTGAGCCACTGAGCCGGCCCTCGCGCGACACGTGCGGCTCAGGGAGCGCGGATTGAAGACTCTGCCCACGCCGTCAGAGCTCAAGACCCTCGAGGACATCGAGATCAAGCTTCTGCTGGAAGCGGTCTCTCTTCGATATGGCTACGACTTTCGCGAGTACGCCTTTGCGCCGCTGCGCCGGAGCATCTCGGCGGGCATGCAGGGCGAGGGAGCACCGACCATATCCGCTTACCAGGACCGGCTCCTCCACGACACGAGCTGCATGCACCGGTTCCTCAGCTGGGTCGGCGTGAGCATCAGCGGCATGTTCCGCGAGGTGGAGACCTGGCGATGCCTGCGCGAAGAGGTCATCCCTCTGCTGCGCACCTTTCCTTCAGTGCGCATCTGGAGCGTGGGCTGCGCCACCGGTGAGGAGGTCTACTCGCTCGCGATCATGCTGCGCGAAGAGGGGCTCTACGCAAGGTCGACCATCTTTGCCACGGACATGAATGAGGATGCGCTCGCCATCGGTCGGGTTGGCGCCCTTCCTGTCGAGAGACTGAATTCTTACGAGAATGACTACCTTCGGTCGGGCGGCCAGTCGAGCCTGCCGAACTACTTCACATCCAGCGGCCGTGTCGCCAGATTGAAGCGAGACCTTTTGAGAAACGTGACGTGGGCGCAGCACAACCTCGTCACGGATGCTTCCTTCAACGAATTCCACCTGATCGTGTGCACTAACGTGCTCATCTACTTCAGGCCAAGCCTGCAGCAGCGCGCCCACCGCCTGTTCTACGAAAGCCTTGTCAGGTCGGGTTTCCTGGCGCTCGGTCAGCGGGAATCGCTGATCTTCGCCCCTGAGAGCAGCAGGTATCAGGACGTTCGCGCAGGCGTCAGCGTTTTCAGGAAGGTCCGGTGATGGCGCAGAGCACGTTGACGGCAAAGACCACGGCCACCGAGACCAAGGTGGACATTCTCATCGTCGACGATGACGGCACGAAGCGCTTTGCGCTGAAGGCGGTTCTCGCGCCTCTTGGCCAGAACCTGGTCGAAGCCGCTTCCGGCTCCGATGCCTTGCGGCAGCTTCTGAAGCAGGACTTTGCGGTCATCCTGCTGGACGTCCGCATGCCTGTCATGGACGGCTTCGAAACCGCCCAGCTGATAAGGCAGCGGCCGCGATCGGAGCTGACACCAATCATCTTTGTGACGGCACTAGCGAGTGCCGAAACCGACATGGGCCGCGGCTACGACCTTGGCGCGGTGGACTTCGTTTTCGCCCCCGTGGTCCCGGCCATCATGCGAGCCAAGGTCTCGGTGTTCGTTGAGCTGTACCGGGCGCAGCAGGAGTTGCGCCGATACCGTACGCAGCTCGAGCGGCTCGTCCAGGAGCGGACAACGGCACTGACGGCCATCAACCGGGAGCTGGAGGCTTTCAGCTACTCGGTGTCGAACGATCTGCGTGCGCCTCTTCTCGCATTCGACGGGCTCAATCAATCCCTGCTCGAGAACTTTGGCGACAAGCTCGATCCCCATGCCAAGGACCATCTCACCCGTATGCGGCGGGCGAGCGAGCGCATGACCTCCGTATTCGATGGCCTCCAGACGCTGTTCAGGTTGACGAGCGGCGAGATCAGCCGTGAGTCGTGCGACATCACCTCCATGGCCGCCGAGATCGTCCAGGAGACGCGCGCGGCCAACCCGGAGCGCAAGGTGGACGTTGAGATTGCGGAAGGGCTGACCGCATCGGCAGACCCGCGGCTGGCGCGGATCCTGCTGACCAACCTCATCAGCAATGCCTGGAAATTCACCAGCAACGAGCCGGCGGCAAAGGTCGAGATCGGGTCCGAGATCGTCGACGGTGACACCCGGATGTTCGTACGCGACAATGGCGTCGGCTTCGACATGATCTATGCGCACAAGCTCTTTGGTGCGTTCCAGAGGCTGCACAGCCAGAGCGAGTACCCTGGGGTTGGGATCGGCCTGGCGACGGTGCGCCGCATCGTCAACCGACACGGCGGCAGGGCCTGGGCTGAAGGCGCCGCAGGCGAAGGAGCGACATTCTATTTCGTGTTCTGAGCAGTCCGGGTACGGGCGCTCGGACAGGACGTTTTACGAACAAGATGCCTCCGCGCCCGCTGCAGGATCGACCGCCTCTGATGAGGCTCCTCGCACTCTTCTGCCTCTTTACCGGCCTGGTGCTCATCACCGTATATGCGGGCGGGATGCTGCAAGGCGTGCAGGAGCAGCAGCGCCTGAACGAGGTTTGGAAACGAGACGCGAACGCGTTTACAGGTCTGGCCAACGCCCACTACGGAACTCCGCTCTTCGACGCCAGCCTTCACCATCCGGTGAACGGAGTCGATTTCGCTATCCGGGTCCCTCGACTGGGCTATTTCGCGGCGGTCAAGGAGGGGATTACGAGCTCTGTCCTGTACGCCAGCCCAGGCCGATATCCGGACACTGTGTGGCCCGGCGAGCAGGGCACGGTCGGCGTGGCGGCTCACAACGTTTACTGGATCAACTTCCCCCAGCTGCAACGCGGCGATGAGATCGACCTGGAGACCAGGTACGGCACCTTCAAATATCACGTCACAGGCTCCGTGATCGTGAACCCGGACAACCGGACGGTGCTGGTGCCGCACGCTCCCGGCTACCACCTGACCCTGACCACCTGTTGGCCGCTGTGGGCCGGCGCGTTCGCCACCCAGCGCTACGTGATCTTCACCGACCAGTACTCGCCGTAACGCCGCCGACCGGCAGCCCCTCGGGCTAGGGGATCAGCCTGCTCAGCAGCTGGCGCGTGGTCGCATCCAGGTCCGTGGAGAGGCGGTAGTACATCCAGATCCCGCGTTTCTCCGCTTCGACCAGGCCCGCCTCTTTGAGCTTGCTCATATGGTGGGACAGCGTCGGCTGGCTCAGATCGAGACCCGCCGTGAAGTCGCAGATGCAGATCGGCGCTTTCGCCTTCCACAGCGAGGCCACCATGGTCAGACGGGTCGGATCCGCCAGCGCCTTCATGAGCGCGGAGGTCCGCTCTGCCCAATCTGTATCGACGTCCGGAAGGCCGCAGCACACCCCGCGCTGCCGCAGGACGGGGAGCTCTTTCATCGCCACGAGCGCATTGTACCGCAACCCATCGATAACCTTCGATGGATTATGCTAGGATCCACCCATCGACATCCATCGATTGAAGGAGTCCATGCCAGCATGAGCGAAATCAGAGAAGCGGTGCGATCTCGGTACGCAAACGCCGCGCGGCAGATCGCCGTGATCCCGGCCGGCGCCACCGACCCGGCAGCCGGCTGCTGCCAGGCGGACGGGCCGGATTGCGGCTGCAGCGGTTCCTACTCGCCGGATGACCTGAGAGCGGTAGGTCTCAGCGAGTCGGTGAGCCTTGGGTGCGGCAATCCGACCACGCTGGCTCAGCTGCAGCTTGGACAGGTCGTGCTCGACCTCGGATCCGGAGCCGGCCTCGACGTGTTGCTTTCGGCCAGGCGCGTCGGCCCCGGCGGCCACGCCTACGGTGTCGACATGACGGATGAGATGCTCGCGCTTGCCAACGCGAACCGCGAAAAGTCCGGTGTCGCGAACGCCACGTTCCTCAAAGGCACGATCGAGCAGGTTCCATTGCCTGACGCCTCGGTGGATGTCGTCATCTCGAACTGCGTGATCAACCTGGCAGAGGACAAAGGCGCGGTCATCAATGAAGCCTTCCGCGTGCTCCGGCCTGGTGGCCTCTTCGCTGTTGCCGACATGGTCGAGCTCGAGCCGCTCGACGAGAAGGTCAAGGAGCAGCTGGACTCGTGGGCGGGGTGCATCTCGGGCACGATCCCGATCGAGCGCTATCGCGCCGCGCTGCTCGATGCGGGGTTCAACGATCCCGATTTCAACGTCCAGGCCACCGAGACCGCGCCCGGCGTCGACGGCAAGATCGGAAGCGCCTACATCCGAGCGCGCAAGCCCTAGTTTCCGCTGATGCCCGCGAGGGCCATCACATGTCGCATCCGATCGACCGCCAGCTCGGCGTCCCGGAGCAGCCCCGCCCGGTCCGCCAGCACGAACAGCTCCGCCAGGTGCACCGCGGAACGCCCGCTCTCGAGCCCGCCGACCATCCGGAAGTGATCCTGGTGCCCGTTCAGATAAGCCATGAAGACGACGCCGGTCTTGTAGTAGAACGTCGGAGCGCCGAAGGCATGGCGTGCCATCGGCACGGTGGGCTTCAGGATGGCGTCGAACCTGTCCATGTCGCCGCTGTCAAGGGCGATCAAGGCGGCTGATGCAGCGGGCGCGATCATGTCGAACGCGCCCAAGAGCGCGTCGCTGTAGCGCTCGCCGTCGCCGGCGATCGTGGTCGGGTAGTCGAAATCGTCACCGGTGAACATGTGGACGCCGGCAGGCAGCCGGCGCCGCATCGAGATCTCGCGCTCCTGGTCCAGCAGCGAGAGCTTCAATCCCTCCACCTTGTCCTGGTGGGCGGCGATGACCTGGAGGCATACCGCCATGGCCTCGTCCAGGTTGGCATGGCCCCAATAACCGGCGAGCGCCGGGTCGAAAACGTCACCCAGCCAGTGGATGAGGGCCGGCCGGCGAAGCTGTGAGAGCACGCGATCGTAAACGCGCGCGTAATCGTCCGGTCCGCGGGC
>Ga0209526_10003139_pt1 | contig 11246 bp, 9 predicted proteins | sample JacPinW_OM2H0_M1_FD_188566 | JGI IMG/M metagenome (GOLD analysis project Ga0209526, IMG submission 188566) | Forest soil microbial communities from Algoma, Ontario, Canada - Jack Pine, Ontario site 1_JW_OM2H0_M1 (SPAdes) (version 2) | ecosystem: Environmental > Terrestrial > Soil > Boreal...
CCCTGCACCTGGGCCGAGCCTTCCACGAGCTTGTGGAAGTTCATCGAACCGAACTCGCCGCCAATCACCCAGAAATTGCTGCCAGTTGTCATGATTTCCTCCTCTATTCAGCTGCCTGAACTTTGATTTCCGAATCGTGCGACTTGAACTGCGCGGCTTCGGTCGAATCGTGCAGCGCGGTGGTCGACGAGGTGCCGCCGGTGATGGTGGTGGACACCAGATCGAAATAGCCGGTGCCGACTTCGCGCTGATGGCGCGTCGCCGAATAGCCGTGTTTTTCGGAGGCGAACTCGGCCTGCTGCAGGCGGGAATAAGCCGCCATGCCTTCGGCCTTGTAGCCGCGCGCCAGTTCGAACATGCCGTGGTTGAGCGAGTGGAAACCCGCCAGCGTGACGAACTGGAACTTGTAGCCCATCGCGCCGATCTCGCGCTGGAATTTTGCAATCGTCGCCTTGTCGATATTGGCTTCCCAGTTGAACGACGGCGAGCAGTTATAGGCCAGCATCTTGTTCGGATAGACCTTGTGCACGGCCTCGGCGAATTCCTTTGCCTCTTCGAGGTTCGGCGTCGAGGTTTCCCACCACAGCAAATCAGCATATTTTGCAAATGCGATGCCGCGCTTGATGCAGTGCGCGAGCCCGGTGCCCGGCTTGAGGCGGAAAAAGCCTTCCGCGGTGCGCTCGCCGGTGATGAATTCGCGATCGCGCTCGTCGACGTCAGCCGTGATCAGTTTTGCACTCTCCGCGTCGGTGCGCGCCAAGACAAAAGTCGGCGTGCCGCAGACGTCGGCCGCAAGCCGCGCCGCGATCAAATTGCGCTCATGGGCCGCCGTCGGGATCAAGACCTTGCCGCCCATGTGGCCGCACTTCTTCTCGGAAGCGAGCTGGTCCTCGAAATGAACGCCGGCCGCGCCCGCTTCGATATAGGCCTTCATGATCTCGAACGAGTTGAGCGGGCCGCCGAAGCCGGCTTCGGCGTCGGCCACGATCGGCACGAACCAGTCGATCTTGGCGCCGCCTTCGGAGTGCTCGATCTGATCGGCGCGCTGAAACGTGCGGTTGATGCGGCGGCACAGTTCGGGGCCCGCGTTGGCCGGATAGAGGCTCTGGTCCGGATACATCGCGCCCGCGGTGTTGGCATCGGCCGCAACCTGCCAGCCCGACAGATAGATCGCGGGCAGTCCAGCGCGGGCCTGCTGCATCGCCTGGTTGCCGGTGACGGCGCCGAGCGAATTGACATAGGGCTCTTTCTTCAGCGATTCCCAAAGCCGGTTGGCACCCTTCTCGGCCAGCGTGTAGGCGATCGGCACGGAGCCGCGCAGCTTCTCCACCTCAGCCGGGCTATAGGGACGGCTGATGCCATCGAAACGCCCTGCGGGCGCGGGAATCAGCTGCTCAAAGGTCTTCGCCATCTCAATTCTCCAATCGACATTCGTGACAGTGCATTGCGAAACGCGTGGCGAGAGCTAAACCCCAAACTTGATAATTCGTATAGACAGCTTGCATCCTAATGGTGATGTCATGTAACATATGAACTTGTCATTGATGTCATTTTGTAAAGTTTTGTCACAAACTAGGTCAGCAAGGCTGCCATGGCCGCAGAGTCCGGAAAGAAGCTGTTTGTCGGCCCCAGATTCCGGCGTATCCGCCAGCAGCTGGGCCTGTCGCAGACCCAGATCGCCGAGGGGCTTGGGATTTCCCCGAGCTATATCAACCTGATCGAGCGCAACCAGCGCCCGGTGACGGCGCAGATCCTGCTCCGGCTGGCGGAAACCTATGACCTCGACCTGCGCGATCTCGCCACTGCCGACGAGGATCGGTTTTTCGCCGAGCTGAACGAGATATTTTCCGATCCGCTGTTCCGGCAGATCGACCTGCCGAAGCAGGAATTGCGCGATCTGGCGGAACTGTGCCCAGGGGTAACGCATTCGCTGCAGCGGCTCTACGCCGCCTATACCGAGGCCCGTCGCGGCGAGACGATGGCGGCGGCGCAATTCGCCGATCGCGAAGAGGGCGCGCGCTTCGAGGCCAATCCGATCGAGCGCGTGCGCGAACTGATCGAGGCCAACCGCAATTATTTTCCGGAGCTCGAGCAGGCCGCGGAAACTCTGCGCGACGAACTGAACGTGCCGGCAGAGAGCCTGTTCGCGGCGCTCGCCACACGCTTGCGCGAAAAACATTCGATCGTCACCCGCATCATGCCGGTCGATGTGATGCGCGAGACCTTGCGCCGGTTCGACCGCCACCGTCGGCAATTGTTGATCTCGGAGTTGATCGACGGGCCGGGCCGCGCGTTCCAGCTCGCGTTTCAGATCGGCATCGCCGAATGCAGCGGCGCGCTCGAGACCATCGTCGGCCGCGCCGGTCCGCTCGATGACACCCCGCGCCGGCTCTACCGGATTACGCTCGCCAATTATTTTGCCGCAGCCGTCATGATGCCCTATCAGGCCTTTCATGGTGCAGCAGAAGCGCTGAGCTATGACGTCCACGTACTGGCGCAGCGCTTCAATGCCGGTTTCGAGCAGGTCTGCCACCGCCTCACCACCTTGCAGCGGCCGAACGCCCGCGGCGTGCCGTTCTTCCTGTTGCGCGTCGACAATGCCGGCAACGTGTCAAAGCGATTTTCCTCCGGCACGTTTCCGTTTTCGAAATTCGGCGGCACCTGTCCGTTGTGGAACGTGCACTCGACCTTCGACACGCCGGACCGCCTCCTGAAACAGGTGATCGAACTGCCGGACGGCACGCGTTATTTTTCGATCGCGCAGATGGTGCGCCGGCCGGTGGCGCCGCACCCGCAACCACAGCCGCGTTTTGCCATTGGGCTCGGTTGCGAGATCCGCCATGCGTCGCGCCTGGTTTACGCCACCGGCATGGATCTGGAAAAAGCCGAGGGCACGCCGATCGGTGTCAACTGCCGGCTGTGCGAGCGTGAAAACTGCAGCCAGCGCGCCGAACCGCCGATCACCCGCACGCTTATTCTCGATGAGAACACCAGGCGGGTCTCGTCGTTTGCGTTCTCTAATGCGCGGGAGTTGTGAGGGATTGGATTTCCGATTCGAGACCACGCCCATCTTGGTCGTCCCCGCGAAGGCGGGGACCCATAGCCGCCGATGTCCGTTATGGACAGAGCTATGGCCCCAGCTTCGCGTCACATGGACATTCGTGGTTTTGGGTCCCGGCTCAAGGCCGGGACGACGTGGAGGATTTGTCACGCGCCAAGGGTGGTTCGACTGGGATAGTTTCATCGTCGTCCTATGGTGTTGCGGCCGCTCGCCGCATACACAGTGTTCCCTAGGAAGTCCGCAAATCCTCTGAACCTTGAGAGTGGATACCCAATGTTCGTTTCCTTTTTCCCGCGACCCAAACTGTTCTTCCTGTCGGCGATCGCCTGGACGGCGCTCGCGATGGCGTTCTGGTATGGCTATGCCAGCGATCTCATTGGGTCGTCGGCGCCTGGAGGCATCGGCGTCGAGATTTTCTGGTCGGCGCGCTCGCTCTGGTTCGACCTCTATTTTGCGCTTAGCGTCGTCATCTTCGCCGCCGCCTGGATGGTGTTCGCGCCGCATCGCTGGGCGCTGTGGTCCATTTTCGGTTCCGCGCTGATCCTGTTCACCTCCTACTTTCAGGTCCAGGTTAGCGTCGCCATCAACACCTGGTACGGGCCGTTCTACGATCTGGTGCAGGCGGCGCTTTCGAAATCGAAGCCGGTCACAGTCGAACAGTTTTACAGCGAATTGTCGACCTTTGCCGGCATCGCTCTGGTCGCCGTCGTGGTCGGCGTGATGACGCGGTTCTTCGTCAGCCACTACATCTTCCGCTGGCGCACCGCGATGAACGACTTCTACATCGCCAATTGGTCGCAGCTGCGCACCATCGAGGGCGCCTCGCAGCGCGTGCAGGAAGACACCATGCGGTTTGCGACCACGATGGAAGGTCTCGGCGTCAATCTGATCAGTGCGGTGCTGACGCTGCTCGCCTTCCTGCCGGTGCTCTTGAAACTGTCCAGCGTCGTCACGGAGCTGCCGCTGATCGGATCGGTCCCCTATCCTTTGGTGTTCGCCGCGGTGATCTGGTCGGTGTTCGGGACCGGCGCGCTGGCGCTGATCGGCATCCGCCTGCCCGGAATCGAGTTCTTCAACCAGCGGGTCGAAGCGGCCTATCGCAAGGAGCTCGTGCTCGGCGAAGACAATCCGGCGCGCGCCGATCCACCGACCGTGAACGAATTGTTCGGCGCCATCCGCCGCAACTATTTTCGGCTCTATCTGAACTTCATGTACTTCAATATCGGCCGCATCGTGTATTTGCAGACCGACGTCATCTTCCCCTACATTCTGCTCGGGCCAACGATTATTGCCGGCAAGATCACGCTCGGTTCGATGAACCAGATCCTGAACGCGTTCACGCAGGTGCGAACCTCGTTTCAGTATCTCGTCAACTCGTGGAGCACGATCGTGGAGCTGATCTCGATCTATCAGCGATTGCGGGGTTTCGAGGCCAAGATCGTCGGCGCGCCGCTGCCTTCGATCGAGACCCGGGCGGAGCCGCAGTCGTTGTGAGACTTGTGTGGGTGCTCCGCACCGTCAAATCAACTAAGACCGTCATCACCGGCTTGACCCGGTGATCCACCCTACACTCGTCGTCCCGGCGAACGCCGGGACCCATAACCACCGATTGCAGTAATCGACGGGATCGCGGCCCCAGCATGGCACAACAAACGGCATTCGTGGTTATGGGTCCCGGCTCAAGGCCGGGACGACGCAAGAAATTGTCCTCCGATTTAATTTTCAAACAGCCAAGACATTGCCCGTCGGGCAAAATCAGCCGTCGACATCTCATTATTTCCCGCTGACGAACTGCTCCCATCGCTGCTGCTGCGACTTCTGCAGGCTTTTTCTTTCTTCGTCCAGATCGGCCACACGCTTGGTGGCAACCATCATGGCATGCGCCGCGACATTGTAACGGTCCACGGCGCGCTGCAACGGGAATATGAATTCACCATTGACGACCTTGTAGGTACCGAACTCCGCGGCCAGCACCGCTACATAGCTTTCATACGCGCGATAGAAATCGGCGCGCGCCGACAGCATTTTGGAAATGAAAGCCGAAACTTCCGCGTGCCGCTTGTCGAGGCCGTCCAAGAACCTGCTGACGGTATCTTTTTCCAGATGTAGTGATAGCGCGTACTTCTCCACATTGTCGTGCTCGGTTTTGAGGAGTGCTGCGTAGCGCGGCATGAATGCCGTCGCGTTGGCTTGTGCCGTTTTCAAATTGCGGCGAAGCGCCTCGAGGTCGCTCCGGCTCGCCACGCCCAGATTGATGTCTCTTGGAATCGCCGGCTGCTCGATTTCATTGGTCAATTTTTCAAAAGCGGCGTTGGTTTCATCCGCGGCCTTGGTTGCCATGGCTATCAGTTGCAGGGATTTGTTCGACGGATGCTGCTTGAGCGCCTCATCGATTTGCTTGGCATCGGTGATGCCTTGCAACGTCGACTGACTTTCGCGAGCGGCGATGCTCTCCTGCTGCTTGCTCAATTTGGCCAGAAAATAGACCCCAACCGAAGAAGCAACCATAAAAACGAATAACAACAAGAAGGCCATTCGTACGCGCGCGTTCGGAGTAGGACCAGAAGGCAATTCCATCGGTCCCCAATCAAGCTGCCTCTTCTCATCCTTTTTTTGTTCGGCCATGATCGCCAAAGTCTATGATTGGAGCATCCGATAGTCCATTGCGCGCGGGTGGTCGGCGTCGGCCGGAACCGCATGCGCGGCCCGGTGACGAGCCCCGTTCGGATGATGAAATTGTCCAGCGATGATGCTACGACAGCACACCTTCCAGGGTCTGATGTTTCCAGGACCCGATTTCCACCCGGTAACCGCATGCGAAACCTTTCAACGGCGCGATTTTTTCTTGGCATTTTTTCGGTGGCCATCCTGGGCGGACTGCAATCCGCATCAGCTCAACAGCTATTGCCGGCTCCAGGGAAGCCGGCCGCTGCGCCGTCGAGGGCGGTAACAGCGCCCGCCCCGCGCGCCGCCTCCTGCCACAATGGCGCAAGTTTTGATCGTTTCCTCGCCGATCTGAAGCAACAGGCGGTCGCGGCCGGCGTCTCGCAGCGCACGATCGCGGAAGCCTCGCCCTATCTCGTTTACGACCAGGGCATCGTCAACCGTGACCGCGGCCAGCGCGTGTTTGGGCAGGTGTTCACCGAATTCGCCGGCCGCATGGCCGCGCCCTTCCGGATGCAGCAGGGCCAGGCCCGGATCAAGACCTATGCGGCAGCGTTCGCGCGCGCCGAGAAGGAATATGGCGTGCCGCCGGCCGTGATCGCCGCGTTCTGGGGGCTCGAGAGCGATTTTGGCGCCAACATGGGCAATCTGCCGACGCTGCGCTCGCTGGTGTCGCTGGCCTATGACTGCCGCCGCTCCGAGCGGTTTGTGGGCGAAACCATCGCCGCGCTAAAAATCATCGAGCGCGGCGATCTCACGCCTGAGGAGATGGTCGGCTCGTGGGCCGGCGAACTCGGCCAGACGCAGTTTCTGCCAACCCATTATTTCACCTATGCGGTGGATTACGACGGCGACGGACGCCGCGATCTGCTGCGCAGCCCAGCCGACGTGATCGGCTCGACCGCGAACTACATCGCTAACGGACTGAAATGGCGGCGCGGCGAACCTTGGCTGCAGGAAGTGCGGGTGCCGCCAAACCTGGCATCAGGTTTTCCTTGGGACCAGGCCGACCTGACGGTCCAGTTGCCGCGCTCAAAATGGGCGCAGCTCGGCGTGACCTATTCTGACGGGCGGGCATTGCCGAATGACGACCTGCCGGCTTCGCTGCTATTGCCGATGGGCCGCATGGGGCCGGCGTTTTTGGCCTATGCCAATTTCGCGGCCTATACCGAATGGAACAACTCGCTGATCTATTCGACCACCTCCGGCTATCTCGCGACCCGCATCGCGGGCGCAGCGGCGATGCATCGCCCATCAGCGCCGGTCGCGCAGCTGCCGTTCAACGAGCTTCGCGAGCTGCAGCAGCTTCTCGTGCGCGCGGGCTTCAATGTCGGCAAGGTCGACGGCGTGATGGGCCAGCAGAGCCGCAGCGCGGTGAAGGCGATGCAGATCAAATACGGCCTGCCTGCCGATTCCTGGCCCACCGCAGAACTCCTGGCGCGGATGCGCGGCGGCCCGCGCGCGCAGGCTGCCCCGCCGGAGGCGCAGGCGGTGCGGTAGGGCACGTGTCTTTCAATTGATACCAGCTTCGCGGATAGTCCCCCTCACCCCAACCCTCTCCCCGCGAAGTGCGGGGCGAGGGAGCAACAAAGAAAAGAGCATCCCATGTCCTTCTATGACGTCACCGTCCCCGCCTTCCTGCAGATTCTCGGCAGCCTTACCAGCATCCTCACCAAGGCCGAAGCGCACTGCAAGGCGAAGAACATTGCGCCCGAGGTGTTGCTCGGCGCGCGGCTTTATCCGGATATGCTGCCGCTCAGCAAGCAAATCCAGCTAGCGTCCGATTTCGCCGCCAAGGGTTGCGCGCGCCTCACCCACAGCGAGGTGCCGACCACGCCCGACACCGAAAAAACCTTCGATGAACTGAAGGCGCGGCTCACCAAAACCATCGACTATGTAAAATCGTACAAGCCGGCGCAGTTCGAGGGCGCAGACCTGCGCGATGTTACTTTTCCGGTCGGCCCGAGCAACACCATGACGCTGAAGGGACAGCAGTTCCTCACCGGTTTTGCCTTCCCGAATTTCTACTTCCACGCCGCCATCGCCCACGGCATTTTGCGGCACAACGGCGTGGAGATCGGCAAGCGGGATTTTCTGGGGGTGAACTAGCGCTTCCCCACATGCTGAAGAAAAGGGCGTTCGCTATAGTGTGATCGCGCCGGGTCTTATAGATAAGCAACGGGCCGTCGCAGTGCCATTCGGCTGCGACGGGATCGGCTGGGAGATCACCTATACTGCGCTGTTTCTGATTTCGAATGAAAAATCCTACGTCGATGCACATCCGCTTTGCTTGATGCCAGCCTTGGCTTGTATCGTGGGGCTAGAATGCAGCCTGTGAATGGCTGGCGGGATTGCGGGCGGCGTTTGCAATGCACAATTCTGCTGTTACCCGCAATTTCTTGGACCCCAGAACATGAGCAACACGACAAAACTCTTCGAGCCTTTTAAGCTTGGCCCGATCACGCTGCCCAACCGCCTGGTGATGGCGCCCCTGACCCGCAACCGCGCGGTCGCAGGCATGGTGCCCAATCCCTTGGCGGTCGAATATTACGGGCAGCGCGCCTCCGCTGGCCTGTTGATCACCGAGGCGAGCCAGGTCTCGCAGCAGGGCCAGGGTTATCAGGACACCCCCGGCATCTACTCCAAGGAACAGGTCGCGGGCTGGCGCAAGGTGACGGACCGCGTGCATGCGCGCGACGGACGCATCTTCATCCAGCTCTGGCATGTCGGACGCATCTCCCATGTCGACCTGCAGCAGAACAACCAGGCGCCGGTCGCGCCTTCCGCGCTGCGCGCCAAGGGCAAGACGTTTGTCAACGGCACTTTTGCGGATGTATCGGAGCCGCGCGCGCTCACGCTGGAAGAGATTCCAGGCATTATCGAAGATTTCAAGCGCGGCGCGGCGAATGCGCTGGCGGCCGGCTTCGATGGCGTCGAGATCCACGGCGCCAACGGCTATCTGCTCGATCAATTTGCCAAAGACGGCGCCAACAAGCGCACCGATGCCTATGGCGGCTCGATCGAGAACCGCGCCAAATTGATGCTCGAAGTCGCCAAGGTGGTGACCGCCGAAGCCGGCGCCGAGCGGACCGGCATCCGCATTTCGCCGGTGACGCCGGCGAACGATATTTCGGACTCCAACCCGCAGCCGCTGTTCGACTACATCGTCGACGATCTCAATGCGCTGAAGCTGACCTATATCCACGTCATCGAGGGCGCGACCGGCGGTCCGCGCGACATCGCCCCGTTCGACTACGGCTCTTTGCGCAAGCGGTTCAAGGGCGCCTATATCGCCAATAACGGCTATGATTTCGAACTTGCGAGCAAGGTGCTCGCGGCCAACGAGGCCGACCTGATCGCATTCGGGAAGCCGTTCATTGCCAACCCCGATCTGGTCGAGCGCCTAAAGCGCGGCGCGCCGCTCAATGCGCCCGACAAGGCGACGTTCTACGGCGGCGGCGCCAAGGGCTATACGGACTATCCGGCGCTGGACGAGGCGCTGGACGCGGCGCAGTAGGCGAAACTCGATGCGCTCCCTCGCCCCGCTCTTCGCGGGGAGAGGGTTGGGGTGAGGGGCTCTCTCGATAAACTCGGACTCGCGGAGAGCCCCCCTCACCCGGATCGCTACGCGACCTCTCCCCGCAGGCGGCAGGGCAATTGCATTTGACCCTGGTTTGGAGCGAGGCACGGAATCGGATCGGGAACGAAGCGGAATCGGATATCGAACATCTTCGCTGTTTTCTTCCAGATTTCCGAATTGTCCGGTCATATGCGATAGCCCTGCCGCAGGCGGGGCGAGGTGAGGACCGTCCTTGCAGGCCGCGCGCTATGTTCTAATCTCCCCGGCATGAGACAGCACACCGCCGAGGACATCGTCCGCCGCGCCACGGCCGCCTTCAATTCCGGCAAGCCTGAGGAGGCACTGAGCCTCTGCGAGCAGGGTCTCGCTCGCGAGCCCGGCGATCCCATGCTCCATCATCTGCTGGCCGCCGTATTGTTTTCCCAAGGCGCGATCGAGCCGGCCCGCGCGCATGTCGAAACCAGCCTGGAAAAACGGCCCGGCAACGCCGCCGCGCATCTTTTGGCTGCGCGCGTCGCCCGCGCGGCAAAGGATTTTGATGGCGCGCTGTCGCATCTGGATCGGGTGATCGCGATCGCGCCGCAGCGGGAGGTATTCATCGAGAAGGCGCGTACGCTCGACCAGGCGGGTCTCAGGCCGCAGGCGCGCGAGGCGTGGCGGGCGATTTTGAAAATCGTTCCGGACAATCTGGAGGCCGCGGCGCGGCTCGGGCGGTTGGCGTGGGAGGATGGCGAGCACGCCGCCGCGGTGAATATCCTCGAGCGCGCGGCGACGGGGGCCGCGCCGGCATCGGTCTGGTTCGATCTCGGCCTCGCGCGCCAGGATTTGCGCGACTATGGCGGCGCGGCGAGCGCCTACCGCAAGGCGATCGAGCTAAAACCCGATCATGCCGAGGCCGCGCTCAATCTCGGCGTCGTGCTGCAGGAGATGGGCGACATGGACAACGCCATGCACGCCTATGCGCAAGCCTATCGGCTGCGTCCGCAAACTTTTGGCACCATCGCGATGGCGCTGACATCGGCGCCGCATGGGCGCTTGTGGCTGGATGAGGCCGCGCTGCGCCGCTCACTCGCATAGGGTCGGATTCAGCTTCGCTGAATTCGACCCGTCGCTTATTTTTTCTGAGCATGATCTTTTCCGAAAACCGGTGTCCACTTTTCGGGATCATGCTCTAATCGTCCACGTCGCGCGCGAAAGCGTTTGCGGTAGACACCGGGCGTTGCGAGCACCTCTGAAACGGTCTTTGTGTAGGCCGCCTTGTGCCGCTCATCAAAACTCTCGAAGACCAACTGTGGCGCCTCGCGCGGCACGGCAAAACACTGCGCCACCGGCGTGCCTTTTAGCAAGACGCCGGAAAAATCAGGCGCCGTCCAGATCGCAGGAAAATTGATGCCGCCATCGTAAAAACGATCGGCGTCGACGAGTCCCGAGATCAGACGAAACGGCAGGTCGTCGCGGTTCACAGGGTGGGTGGCAAACAACGACCAGCCGGGCTCGAGCTCGATGGTCCAAAAGCTGTTGAATTTTAGCGCCGCCTGGCCGTCGCGCGCGAACGGCGCATCCGGGAATTGCGACGGGACGTGAAAGCTCAGGGGCGCGCGGGGATGGCCCGATGTCGCGGGCTCCGGAATATTCCAGTCCCACGAAAACGCGCCGCGGTCGACGGTGATGTCGCAAGGCAGCAGGATCAACACGCCGTACGCCATTGCATCGATGAAGGGCGGGCATTGCTTGACGGTGCGGATTTCACGTGCGTGGATTTCGGAATGGGCTTTTGCGGGCATCGAGCGGAGCCAATCCGGCAGCGCGCTGCGCGCCGGCATCGGCCGCGGCAAATGATCCGCGAGTGCGCGATCGCAACGGAAGATCATGCGCATGGGGATGCTCTCCACTCGTAATGCCCGCGAACTCGATGGGCTCCCTCGCCCCGCTTGCGGGGAG
>Ga0209526_10003141_pt1 | contig 11243 bp, 10 predicted proteins | sample JacPinW_OM2H0_M1_FD_188566 | JGI IMG/M metagenome (GOLD analysis project Ga0209526, IMG submission 188566) | Forest soil microbial communities from Algoma, Ontario, Canada - Jack Pine, Ontario site 1_JW_OM2H0_M1 (SPAdes) (version 2) | ecosystem: Environmental > Terrestrial > Soil > Boreal...
GAATAGGAGTTCGGCATGTCGATCTTGACTGCGCCGAGCGCGTTAAAGGTGCCGTTCTGCTGGCGCACCATGAAATTCGGCGTGCGGGTGCCGGACCAATCCACCGAGTGGGGATCGATCGGATTGTCGTGGCCGTCGAGCACTTCCATGTGCATGCGCGAGAGGTAGGAGGGATCCTTGCGCATATGCGCCGAGATTTCGCTCTTGGCGATCGACGACGGCACGGTCCAGGTCGGATTGAGCACAACGCCGGTGATTTCGGCGGTCAGCGTCGGCGACGGCTTTTCGGTCTTGCCGACGATGACGCGATAGCGCCGCACCACCGTGTCGTTCTCCACCGCTTCGGCGAAGGTCGCGGGGAGATTGACCACGACGTAACGCTGGCCGAATGAAAAATTCGTGTTTTCGAGCCGTTCGAGCGAAGCTTCGAGCTGCTTGACGCGCTTCTGTACCGAGACATTGAGGGCGGCGATGGTGCGTGGCGTCACCGTTCCGGTCGAGGCGAGGCCATGGCGGACCTGGAAGCGCTTCACGGCCTCCGCGACAATGTCGTCGAATGGCCCCGAAGTCTTGTCGGCGGCAAGATCCTCGGAGATGATCAGGCGCTGGCGCAGGAGATCGTCGTTCGGCCCCGCCACGCCGATGGCGAATTTGGCATCGGTCGGGATCGTCGGCCATCCGCCGCGCACCGCCAGATCCGAATAGCTCAGCGCCGCTTCCTTGATCCGCTGCGCGGTGCCTTCGTCGAAGGTCGGCTCATGCGATAGCGCAAGTGCCGCCGCCGAGCGCGATTCCGGCGTCGATGCCGGCGCGGCCTTTGGGGCTGCAACGCGCGCCGGATTGGCAGCGACCACAGGTTTCACCTGAGCCGGCGCGGTGCCGGAGGCGGCTGGACCCGCGCTTTGACCCAGCACCGGGCCGCTCACGAGCGTCGTGGCTAAGGCTACGATCGTCATTCTTCGCATTTTCGAACCCTTGTTCAAACCGTTGGAAAGCGCGCTGCGCCGGCGCGGAAGTCGATGAAAATGGCCGCTGACCAGCCCCCTAGGAGTTGCGTTCCGATTAAGTTGTTATTGCGGCTGTTGCACTGCCGCAACAAGCTGATTGGACTTTGCTATGTCGCCGGAGCGGCTAAGCTGGTTCGCGACCGCAAGAACAAAACGTCCAAAACAAAATGACTTGGGGAGGCCCGATGGACTGGACGCGCCGACAGGCGATTGCCGGATGTGGCATTGGGCTCGCGACGCTGGTCGCGCCAAGGGCCTTTGCGCCAAGTGCCCTGGCCCAAGCAGCCTATCCCAGCCGGAATATCAGGATGATCGTGCCCTATCCGGCCGGCGGCACGACCGATTTCCTCGGCCGCCTGGTCGCAGACCAGCTCAAGACCGGGCTTGGCGCAACCGTGATCGTCGAAAACAAGCCCGGGGCAGGCACCACGCTCGGCGCGGACCAGGTGGCGAAGTCGGAGGCGGACGGCTACACGCTGTTGATGGCGACCTCGACCACGCTTGCCATCAACAAGACGCTGTACAAGAAACTGCCCTATGATCCGGTGAAGGATTTTGCGCCGATCGCGCTGGTGGCCGCCGTGCCGTTTGCGTTGATCGCCAACCCCCAGATCCCGGCAAGGACGCTTGCCGAGTTCATCGCCTACGCCAAGTCGAAGCCGGGGCTTGCCTATGGCTCGGCCGGCAACGGCACCCCGCAGCATCTCGGCGCCGAAATGCTCAAGACCGCGGCGGGTATCGATATCCGTCATGTGCCCTATCGCGGCAGCGTGCCGGCGATGCTCGATGTCATCGCCGGCCACATCCCCTTCATGGTGGTGGATCTGCAGCCGGCGTTGCAGCAGATTCGCGAGGGCAAGTTGACGGTGCTCGGCGTGACAACGCCGAAGCGCGTTGCGGCCGCGCCCGATATTCCAACGCTCGCGGAGGGCGGCCTTAAAGGTTTTGAGCTCGTCGCCTGGCAGGGCGTGGTCGCGCCGGCCGCGACGCCGCGCCCGATCGTCAACAGCCTGGCCGCGCAGATCGCAAAGCTGTTTGGCGATGGCGCAACGCGCGACAAGCTCTTAACGATCGCGATCGAGCCGCTCACGGGATCGACACCGGATAGTTTTGCGGCCTACATCAGCACCGAAGTCGATCGCTGGGCCGCGATCGTGAGGAATTCAGGTGCCGAGCTGGAATGAGTGACTGCGATGTGCTGATTATTGGCGCCGGCCCGGTCGGGCTTACGCTTGCGATCGATCTCGCCTGGCGCGCCATCGATGTCACGGTGGTGGAGACGCGCCCCCGCGCCGCGCCGCCCGAGCCGAAATGCAACCACGTTGCCGCCCGCACCATGGAAATCTTCCGGCGGCTGGGGCTGGCCGAGAAGGTGCGCAACGCCGGGTTGCCTGCGGATTATCCGCACGATATCAGCTATCGCACGTCTTTCACGGGACAGGAGCTGACGCGGATCAAGATTCCCTGCCGCCGCGACCGCTTCACCGCCAAGGACGGCCCTGACTGCAACTGGCCGACGCCGGAGCCGCCGCACCGTATCAATCAGATCTTTCTCGAGCCGATCCTGTTCGAGCACGCGGCCGCGCAGCCGCGCATTCGCATCGTCAATCGGACGTCGGCCGAAGACGTGGTGGTCGAGCAGAATTCCGCAAGCGTTACCTTGCGCGATCTTGATACCGGCGCCATCAGGCGGATGGAGTGCCGTTTCCTGGTCGGTTGCGATGGCGCGCGCTCGGTGGTGCGCAAGGCGATCGGCGCTGAACTTTCCGGTGACGCCGTCATCCAGCAGGTGCAATCGACCTTCATCCGCGCGCCCGGGCTGATCGATCGCCAGCAGCACGCCAATGCCTGGGGGACGGGGGCGATCAACCCGCGGCGCTCCGGCATGGTGTATGCGATCGACGGAAGCGAGCGCTGGCTGGTGCATAATTACATGAGGCCGGGCGAGACCGATTTCGATGCGGTCGATCGCGACGCCGCTATCCGCACCATCTTGGGCGTGGGTGCGGATTTCAACTATGAAATCATCTCCAAGGAAGATTGGTTCGGCCGTCGCCTGATCGCCAACAAATTTCGCGCGGGAAGCGCCTTCATCGCCGGCGACGCGGCGCATATCTGGGTGCCCTATGCCGGCTATGGCATGAACGCCGGCATCGCGGACGCCATGAACCTGTCGTGGCTGTTGGCCGCCCATCTCAACGGCTGGGCGCCGCTTGCGATCCTGGATGCTTATGAGGCGGAGCGCTGGCCGATCACGAGCCAGGTCTCGCGCTTTGCGATGTCGCATGCCGAAGCGGAAATTCGCCGTCGCGGCGCCGTTCCGCAGGAAATCGAGGAGGCGGGACCGCGCGGCGAGCGGGCGCGGCAGGACGTCGGCCGGCTCGCCTACGAGATCAACGTCCGGCAATATGCCTGCGCCGGGCTGAACTTCGGCACCTATTACGATCGCTCGCCGATCATCGCCTATGACGGATCGGAACATCCACCCTACACCATGGACAGCTACACGCCGTCGACCGTTCCGGGATGCCGCACGCCGCATCTCAGGTGCGAAGACGGCCGCTCGCTCTACGACGCGATGGGGCCGGAGTTCACGCTGCTAAGGCTGGATCCCGCGCTCGATGTAGCGGCGCTCGAGACTGCGGCACGCCGCAAGGCCGTGCCGCTCAAGGTGATCGATGTCGAACGGCGAGAAGCTTGCCCAGGGGCCTGTTACGACGTCGGGCTGGTGTTGTCGCGCCCCGACCAGCACGTGGCCTGGCGCGGCAATCGTCTACCGGATGATGCGGCCGGCTTGATCGACCGCGTCCGCGGCGGCGCTGATCCGAAGCTCGCCGGATGAAGACGCGGCAAGCTGATCGAGCTTCGGACAAAGGCGATCAGTCCTCGTTGGCGGCAATCGATTCCATCAGGGAAACGAGCTGACGTTGTACGGTCTGATCCTTGATCTTGCTGTAGGCCCTGAGCAGGCGGAGGCTGAATGCGCTGTCGAGGAACAGCAGGCTTTCGACCTCGCGCGCCTTGCCGTCGCCGTCATAGAAGAAGGTGACGGGCACATCCAGCGCGGTCGCGATCTGCTGAAGCCGGGCGGCGCCGACGCGGTTGACGCCCTTCTCGTATTTCTGAACCTGCTGAAAGCTGACACCCAGCTTGTCACCAAGCTCCGCCTGCGAGATTTTCTGCTCGACGCGCCGCAGCCGAATGCGCTTTCCAAGTTCAATGTCGGGTTTGCCGGCACTGCGCTGCTTCATTTTCTTTGCCGCTGATTTGTTCATTCTGGTCTACCGTCCTTCCGTCGAGAAGCCCCCGAACAGATGGGTCAGGGGTTCACCCATATACACCGCTTTGAAATCGCGCGGATGGACGAACTCGTCCTTGAACCACGGATATTTTGCGGGATTAAAGGCTTCCACAAGCCAGTCGATCATGTGCCGTATCCGCGGGATACGGCCACTGCCTGGATGATAGGATAGCCAAATATCAAAGGATCGGTTGAGCTCAACCTCAAGCGGTATCATCTTGCCGCCTAGCGCACAGGCATAGGAGGGAAATACGCCGATCCCTGCGCCGTTCGCGACGGCCCAGTAATTGGCGCTGCTGACGTTTGTCTTCATCACCAGCAAATCACTCGGGGCAAGCCCCGGGAAAAAACTCTCGAAAGCTTCCTTGGCGGAGGCCTGATCGGCGACCTGCATCACCAGCCGATGCTTGATCAGCTCGGCGGCGGTCTTGGGCATGCCGTGCGCCTCAATGTATTTTTTGCCGGCAAAGAACATCATGTGCATGCGGCCGAGCCGGACGAGCTTGACCTCGAGCGCCGCCGGCCGCGACAAATGGACGGCGATGTCGGCCTCGTGCCGCGACACGTCGGCCGAACGCGTCGCGCATTGCAGATCGATCTGGATGTTCGGGAAGGATTGCTGAAATTCGACGAGGCGAGGGGCGAGCCAGAATGTTCCCAAGCCCTCGGTAATGGCGACCCGCACTTCGCCCGACAGCGCATGGCCGACGGAATTGCCGGCGCGCAAGAGATCGAATGACGCGGCCTCCATGCGCTCGACGGCCGAAACAACCAGCGCACCTTCATCGGTCAGACGGGTGCCGTGAACATCGCGGGTGAGCAACGTAGCGCCGATCTGACGTTCGAAATCGTCGATCCGCCGGCGCACCGCATTGATGGACAGATCGAGCCGCTCGGCCGCCGAGCGGAAGCTGCCGCAGCGCACCACTTCCAGGAAAATCCGGGCCGCGTCCCAATCGGGTAGACCGCCGAGAGCGACTTTAATGCGTTCCTCCTGAGGAACGCCCCGTTCCGCTGCTAGATGCATACAACACCTTCCCGTCGGCTAAACTTGGCAGAATATTGGGGTAACCACAACCTCGGCGGGCCTTTTTCACCCTTTGACACCTGGATTGACCGTCTCAACGGTAATCCGGAACGTCAACGGAGGGGGAATTTTACCAAGCCCGCGGGGAAAAGGTATTTAATGACCTTCGGCGTAAGCATGGAATATTCGCCACCATCTGGTGTCCCCGTCGTCGAGTTCCCCAGAGTGCGGCAAGATGACAGGCCAAATACCTTGGCTTGGCCGCCGCGTGCCGCGACCTCGAAGATTTATTGCAAGACTGATTGCAAGATCAATCGCGCGCTGGACAATTGCCTTGAGGTGCTCGACCATTCACGGCGCAGCGAGACGATATTGGCCGACGAGTTTAGGTAACGGAAAAATCCTGGTGTTTGATTCGGACGAACGATTGCTTCCGGTTCTTGCAACCCTCGAGGAATGTCGGGCTGCGCTTGCCAATAACGGCAATCCCGAGACGGCGCATTTGGTAGCGGTGGCCATTCTCGATCTCAGGATGAGGCTCAACCACATCACGGATGCTGAACTGAAGGCGTTGTGCGACGAGATGACGCCGGACACGGCCAGCGACAAGACGGGCGATTCGAAACCTCCGCAGCGAAGGCGTCCGCTGCTCCGGCTGGTCAAATAATCGCGAACTTGCGCTGAACCGTCGCCTTCTCGAACGTTGAGCCTGGCAAACGTTGAGCCTGGCAAAAGTTAAGCCTGCGCGTTCAAGCATCGCACGATGCCGCATTTGTGAACGAGAAAATCCTCCCATCATCGGTATGGGTGAGCCGAGGCCGTAAGCCCCTGGATTTGAGCCAAGGGCAACGGACCGCGAGAGCAGCGGTGGCGATGACGGCATGATCCAAAATGTTTCGATACCGGCGGCGTTGATTGCCGGTCTGGTCAGCTTTCTGTCGCCCTGCGTGCTGCCGCTGGTGCCGCCCTATCTGGTCTACCTCACCGGTGCGACCATCGAGCACGTCGCCAACGAGGAGACGGTGTCTTCCTCCAGGCGCGCCGTGATGATCTCGGCGGCGTTGTTTGTGCTCGGCTTTTCCACCGTGTTCGTGGCGCTGGGTGCCTCAGCCTCGCTGATCGGGGGCCTGATCCGCGCCTGGTCGGCGGAACTCTCCATCGTCGCTGGCATCGTCATCATCGTGATGGGCCTGCATTTCCTCGGGCTGACGCGGATCGGATTGTTGATGCGGGAAGGCCGGCTGCCGATCCCGAAACCCGTCGGCCTGTGGGGCGCTTATGTCATGGGGCTGGCGTTCGCGTTCGGCTGGACGCCGTGTATCGGCCCGATCCTCGCCGCCATCCTCTCGATCGCGGCCGCCGAAGCCACCGTCGTGAAGGGCGCGGGGCTGCTCGCGGTCTATTCGGCCGGGCTCGGCATTCCCTTCCTGATCGCGGCCTTCATGGTCGAACAATTCTCCTCGCTGTTTGCAAAAATGAAGCGCCATCTGGCGAGCGTCGAGCGGGCGATGGGCGTGTTGATGATCGTGACCGGCATCGGCTTCCTCACCGGCGCGGTCACCGGCGTCAGCATCTGGCTGTTGGAGACGTTTCCAGCGTTGCAGAGTTTTGGCTAGATCGCATTCGAGTCGTGGGTGGTAGTGACGTGCGAACGCTAGTAGCCAACATGAAAACAGAGACCGTGATTGTTCTCATGTTTAGTCTGCTATCATTGGCGGAATCTCGCTGACAAAGCCTGTTCGTCAAAGACGTCCTCTGAGCCCTCAGCCCAAGACGCCGCTATTTCGTGTCGGACTTTGCGGCTTCTCTAGTCAAGCGTTCGGCCCTCAGCCGTTGGTAGTTTTTCTGGAAGGCTTCCTGCGCCTTCTCGTGTTCAGTCACAGCCTTTCGCTTACCAGCTCGCTGAAAAGCCTTTCCCGCCTCGCGCTGGGCGAATGCGAGGTCCTTACTCATTTTGCCGCTCATGGATCACCTCCAATATCAGTGGCCGGTGCGACAACGATAGTGCGGCCACGATACGCCGCAAGGAAACCTGCCCGTTAAGTTTAATATCGGCGCCGCAATTGTGACAAGGCGATCCTCGCCCTAGCTTTCGTCTTCAAGGGTGCAGGTCACGGTATAGACCACGCCGTGCGGAAGGAAATCGACGGTTGCCTCGCCGCCGAGCTGGTCGCGCGCGCTGCGCTCGATCAGGCGCGATCCGAAACCGCGCTGCACCGGCGCTACGACATGGGGGCCGCCGGCCTCGCGCCAGATCAGTCGCAATTTCGGTTTTCCCTCCTCCCGGGTGACCTCCCAGTCCAGCGTCACGGTGCCGGTGTCGTTCGACAGTGCGCCGTATTTCGCGGCATTGGTCGCGATCTCGTGCACGATCATCGACAGCACCACCGCAAGCCGCGGCGATAGCGGCACCTTCGGCCCGAACATGCGCAGCCGGGCGGGATTGCTGATGAGATAGGGCTGCATGACGCGGCTGACGACGTCCTGCAGGTCCGAGCCCTGCCATTTCTCCTGGCTCAGCAGATCATGCGTCTGCGCCAGTGCCCCCAGGCGGCCCTCGAATTTCTCGCGTTCGGACTTGCTGGCGCTGCGAAAGGTCTGCACCGCGATCGACTGCAGGATTGCGAGCGTGTTCTTGACGCGGTGATTGAGCTCCTCGATCAAGAGGTCGTGCAGCATCTCGCCGCGGGCGATCGCCGCCGCCATCCGCACGGCAAAGGCAAGCCCGATCAACAGCAGCACGCCGCCGATCGTGCTGGTGATGGCGAGGTTGCGCCACAACGGCCCGACCAGCGAGCCTTCCGCGATGCCGGCGGCGACCGTCCAGCCGGTCAGCGAGGATCGCGCAAAACTCGTGATCAACGGCACGCCTTCGAGCGATACCGTCTGCAAGGTGGCCTCCTGTGTGCGAGACATCGCGGCGTCGAGCGATGGCGAGGCCTGCTTGCCGATCGTCGCCTGCGGGTTTGGCACCCGCGCGAAATTGATACCCTCGCCGTCGAAGATCGAGATCGTCCAGTCCTTGCTCGGACGCTGCTGTTCGATGATGCTCTGGAAAAGCCCGATCGGCGGACTGAAGGAGATGTCAAAGATCACCTCGCCGTCGCGCGTGACCGGGACCTCGACGGTGACGATCATCTGCTTCTTCACCGCGCCGACGAACAGGTTCGAGTAATTCGGCTTGCCGGTCGAAAACACCTTCTCCACGATCTCGCGGTTGTTGCGCACCGGCAGGTTGGCCGTGTCTGGTGTGACCGAGGAGAACAATTGGCGGCCTTCGCGATCGGCGACCAGCACGACCCCGTCCTTGCCGTACTGCTCGAGAAAGCCCGAAGCCATGCGGCGGAAACTGTCGAAATCGCCGTCTCGCAGCGTATTCGTCAGCGACAGGACCTGGAGGCCGCCGGTCATGCGCTGCATTTCGGCATCGAGCACGAGCCGAATGCTGCGCACGGTATCCAGCACCCGGCGCGAGGCGTCTCTGCGGTCGTGTTCGTAATGGTTGAGGACGGTGCCGACCGCGAAGATGATCAGCGGCAGCATCGTTCCTGCAACCAGAAGTGCGAGGCGGACTGGCAGGGAAAGTTTTCGCACGCGGGTTTCCGCAACAAATTCGGCGAGGGCGCCAAATAATCGCAAACATAGGAGAAGCCCGCGAAACCCGCCAAGCCTTTTGCGCCCTGACGCCGGCCGCAGGCGGGTCAAATCGTTGCAGTGCGGTAGAGCTGTTCGCGCCTCAAAGATTGCTGTCGGTGATCGCGGCATAGACCATGGTGCGCAGCTCGCGCCGTACCGGATAGGCGCTCGATGGCAGCACCTGGGTCATGAAAATCGTGATCAGCTCTTCCGCCGGGTCGATCCAGAACGATGTCGTCGCCGCACCGCCCCAATTATATTCACCCGGACTGCCCGGGATCAGGGTTTTTGCCGGATCCATGGTGACGGCAAAGCCGAGACCGAAGCCGATGCCGTTATAGCTCGCCTCCGAAAACAGCGAGCGCGACAGGGCCGGCAGGTCTACCCCGCCGGGCAGATGGTTCGAGGTCATCAGTTTGAGCGTCTTCGGGCCCAGCAGCCTGACGCCGCCGAGTTCGCCGCCATTGATCAGCGCGCGGCAGAAGGTGAGGTAGTCGGCCGCGGTCGAGCACAATCCGCCGCCGCCGGACACGAATGATGGCGGCGAGAGGAAGGGACTCTTGGCCGGGTCGTCCTGCAGCGTCAGCGTGCCCTTGCGCTCGGTCGCGTGGAACGTCACTTGGCCCGGCGGATCGGCCGAATAACAGGCCGCGAGGCGATGCGCCTTCTCAGTGGGCACGTGGAAGCCGGTGTCGCCCATGCCGAGCGGATCGAAGATGCGTTCTTTAAGAAACTGCTCGAACGGCTGGCCTGAGATCTTGCCGATGAGATAGCCGAGCACGTCGGTGGAAACCGAATAATTCCAGGCATCTCCGGGCGAAAATTCCAGCGGAATCTTCGCCAGCTCCTCGATCATGCTTTGCAGCGTTCCGGCCTCGGCGATCTTCTTTTCGCGGTAGGCAGCATCCACATTGGAGCGCTGCTGGAAGCCGTAAGTGAGCCCCGAGGTGTGACGCAAGAGATCGACGATCAGCATCGGCCGCGAGGTCGGCCGGGTCAGGAAGGCGGGCGCGGTGCCTGCGGCGAAAACGCCGAGATTCTTCCATTCCGGGATGTATTTGTGGACGGGCTCGTCGAGCGCGACGCGGCCTTCCTCGAACAGCATCATGAACGCCACCGACGTGATCGGCTTGGTCATCGAATAGATGCGGAAGATGGTGTCGTCCTTGACCGGTGTCTTGCGCTCGACATCGGCAAGGCCCTGCACGGTGCTGTGCACCATTTTCCCGCGGCGATAGACCAAAAGCTGCGTTCCCGGGAAGCGGCCGGCGTCGATATAGTGGCTCTTCAGATGTCGTTCGAGACGGTCCAGCGCCGCCTGGGACATTCCTGCGGATTCGGGAGAAGCGGGGGTCGGGGCCAACATCGGAACCATCTCCGGACTTTTTTGCGAGTGCGTTGATAGCCGAAAACCGGTCCATGTTCCAAGGGCGGCACGCTTACACCGGCGGGGTCGCTGGTGTAGGGTGGCGGCCGCGATCGCGTAACCCGCAGGACAGCCATATGCCCCAATTCAACGATGCCGAACTTACCGCCGCCGTTATCCGCAGTTTCGAGGAGACGCCGGACAAGCGTGTCAAATTCCTGATGGAAGAGCTCGTGAAGTCGCTGCACGACTATGTGCGCAAGACCGACCTCACCTTCGACGAGTGGGGCTACGCCATCGATTTCCTGACCCGCGTCGGCCAGACATGCACCGACACACGGCAGGAGTTCATCCTGCTGTCGGACGTGTTCGGGGTTTCGATGCTGGTCGATGCGGTGAACCATCGCCAGCGTGACGGCGCGACCGAGACCACCGTGCTTGGTCCGTTCTATGTCGGCGAACACAAGGAGATGCCGCACGGCGCCGATATCTCGGCCAATCAGCCCGGCGAGCGGATGTTCGTGCAAAGCCGCGTGACGGACCTCAAGGGTAAGCCGCTGGCTGGCGTCCCGATCGACGTCTGGCATGCCGACGGTGACGGCTATTACGATTCGCAAAGCCCGACCTATGAGACTGACGGTCCGTCATCGCGGGCGCGGTTCGTCACCGATTCAGATGGCCGGTTCTTCTTCCGCACCATCCTGCCGTGCAGCTATCCGATCCCGACCGACGGTCCGGTCGGCGAAATGATCCTGCAGACGCGGCGTCACCCGATGCGCCCCGCGCACGTGCATTTCCTGGTCAACGCACCGGGTCACGAGCCGCTGATCACCCATGTGTTCATCGGCGGCGACAAATATCTCGATTCCGACGTGGTGTTCGGCGTCAAGGATGACCTGATTGCCA